>Ga0207641_10004445_pt1 | contig 12146 bp, 22 predicted proteins | sample KBSSwiS62_FD_184306 | JGI IMG/M metagenome (GOLD analysis project Ga0207641, IMG submission 184306) | Switchgrass rhizosphere microbial communities from Kellogg Biological Station, Michigan, USA - KBS Switchgrass S6-2 (SPAdes) (version 2) | ecosystem: Host-associated > Plants > Roots >... | reverse complement strand
GAGCGAACTGGGAATACAGCCGAAAACTTTGCTAGGTTGCGATAGCCGCCGGCGCGCGCAGCCCGATCGCTTCACCCGCCGCAACATCCGCGCCGGGCACACCCTGAAAAGGTCGGCCCGCGGCGCAGCCGAAGAAAAGCGCCGCGAGCCGCCTGGTTGGTGGTCCATCCGATGGGCCCGCTGCTCACCTCCGCCGCCGGCGTAGCAGCGCGGCCGCCGCGGGCGCCATGACCACCGCCGTTCTGGTGAGAGTCTTTGGAGTTTTGCGCTCGAAGCGTCGGACTAATTTCTCCAGCGTCTGCCCCGTGGTCTTTACTCGAAAAGGCTACGAGCGTCGGCGGATCTGCGTGCAACGTGTGGCAGGGATCGCCGGGCTTAGGGTTTGATCGATTCTCTCGGCTCGTGATATTGCGTTCATCAAAGGCCATAACGGGATTCTGATAGTTCAGTGAGTAGCCGCCCGACTTCTTATGCTGCAAGGTTCCGCTCGTTCCGTCTGGTTGCATCCTGAGATTCCGGACATCAACCGCCCGCGCGTCGAGAACGTCTGTAATCTTGTCGATGTGCGTCTCTCCGCATTTCGGGCAGGTCACGGTGTTTGATTCGTAATCGTTTACGCAGAACCATTGCCCACAAGTCAGACAATGGAAACGGTCGTGCTCAAGATCCGTAACAACCAGGTTATCAGCGCCTCCATTGTTGCCAGCCGTTCGCCCGTGATGCCTTGCGAATGAAGAAGTAATTGGAGTGGCAATCAGCGGCGTTCCTCTACCTGTCCCATCTTCGCTTGCGTCTGTGCCTTCACTGCGTAGTGCGTGAGTAACTTGAGGAACCATTACTGCGCCCGGGCCTTCCTGCGTTAGCGAATCCGTCACATCTGCATCCGGCTTAATGCCTACTTGGTTGCTTGATTCGCTCCCGCGCATTTGCCGGGGATGAATGTAGCCGGGAATGTATGTTTCGTGGCTTTCATCGTGGCTGCTGTTTGCCTTCGACTTGAGCGGCATCGCTATCACGCTCATATCGTCCTGTCCGTTGTGGCCACCCGGATGAGCGCCTCCGCTAATTGAGTTGGCAACTCCCGCCCCCGCTTCTCCGCGCGTCGGAGGATTCCACGACACGCTTTCGGACTCAAAAAGTATTTCGGCGCAACTTCCGTCTCCAAGACTTCCGACAATGAACACACGGCGGCGGCGCTGTGCCACTCCGTCATATTGAGCATCAAAGATCCGCCACGCGAGGCAATACCCGCATTCGACCAGCCCTCGAAGGATTGCGGCAAAGTCTCTTCCTTCATCGGAGCTAAGAAGCCCGGGCACATTCTCGACGACAATCCATCGCGGGAGATTTGATTCAATAATTCGTAAAAACTGGAACCATAGCCCTGACCGCTCTCCAGCCAGGCCCGCGCGCTTGCCGGCCACAGACAAGTCCTGACAGGGGAAGCCTCCGCAAATAACATCGACTGTTGGGAGCTTTCCAACGGTTGAGACATCTTCGTACCTTTCTGCGTTTGCAAACTGTTTGCGGAGTACTCTTTGACAGTCCTTGTCTATTTCGACTTGCCAGACACACGCCATACCCGCACGTTCAAAGCCGAGATCGAATCCACCAATGCCTGAAAAGAGCGAACCGAATCTCATGGTTGAACCTTTCGGCTTTGGATAGTCTTGTTAACGATGGTCTTCATCTTCTCTGCCGGCCAAAACTCAATAACGTCATGGGCGAAGTTACAGACGAGAATGACTCGGTAAAGATCTTCGGCAGTTAACTTCCTGCGTTTGGCATCGTGAGCAAATCCGAGATAGTTATCGTTTCCGCACTCGTGCTGGACTTCTTTGCTGCTGCGCAGCTCGCATTTGGTGATTCCCACCTTCTCGAAACGTCGCTTGATGATGGCTCGAGCATTGTTCCACGCTTTAGTTTTCGGGCCGGGTCCGATTCGCTTCGTCGAGCGCTTCATTCTCGATCGAGGTTTGGGAGTGCTGGCGCGGGAGCGCAGGGCCGAGCGGCGCATGGGCTTGTAAGAGGCTTTAGCTTCGGCGTAGTTAGATGGTCTAAACATCGGATTCTGAGCGTGATTTGTCGAGATCTCTTCTGTATGGCGCTATCACTTCAATATGCGGAGTGCACAACTTTGTCAGCGGCCATGCCTGCTCGCCCACAAAGAAGCCGCACGATTCCTCAATCCATCTTACCTCGTGCTCGTCGCCATACTTGTGATGCCTCACGATATCGCCTTCGTAAACATCCACACCGTTCCGATCTTTCACTCCGGTGAACTACTCAATGACGATGTTGTTCAGTTCAAGCAGACCATAGCCTGAAAACAGGCCGCCGAGCAGCATGGCTTCGCCAAGAATATGAAACCCATAGCCGCCCTCAACCCATTGTCGCTGTACGCGGTCATACGCTCTGAATTTAATGTCTCTCTCGCTCATTTGATTCTCTTTGGTGCTTTGTAGCGCGCGTCTGTTCGTGGTCCTTTGCGAAGGTCGTTGGTAGTGCTGAACATCTTATCTAAACATGGAGTACAGGCTGCGCTTCCTGCTCTCATGTAAACGGCTCCAAAGATCTTCATTGAAGTCGAAGACGTGTCCAGTGATTGCACAACGAACTGGTTTTGATGTGTGGTCTAGCATCTAGCATGTCTACTCTCTTTCGAAGCACAAAACTGATTCGTGATCAATACGTGGTGATCCTTTTGACTCTGCCAGCCGACGAAAGAAACTCTTCCGCTCAACACGAATTTCTTTATCTTCGTGGAAGCCGCCCTGCGTTCCTGAATACTCAACTAACGACGCTCTGTGATGGTGTAAGAGTTTGAATCCAACCGCTTCACAGAGTTGCGCCCACTGGCCAGGGAAGTCCACGATCTTCTTGTCTCTCACGAATGCTTTGACAACAAAGACCGCATAACCGCCCGGGACAATTACTTGATGGAGTTGCTCGAGGATCAGGCGTGATGCCGACCAGAATGTTTCCGGCGCTTGGCTAAGATTTCCATCAGTCGCGCCGTAATCTCTCTCTACAAACACCGCAGCTTGGCGATCTGATGAAGGGCGCAAATCTCCGTGGGGCTCTGAGTCGTGTTCATACGGCGGACTACTAACCGCGCAGTCAAACCGCCCATCTGCCATTTTCCCCAACTGCCCGTCGACGTCACCGTAAGCCGTCTTGCGATGCTCAGTCGCGCCGCCGACGCGCTTATCTGTAACTACGTTGCTTTGCTTACGATCAGAAGTACGTCCTTCGAGAAACGGTGGACTCGAGACGCAGAGTTGACCTTCAGGCATTGCGCCTAATTGGCCTGAGGCCTCGCCATAGTTCGCCATCTTGCGCGACTGGCTGTTGTGGCCACCGGGCTTTTTAACTTTCGATAAGTCGATCCCGTTGCGGTCGTTTACTGTGTCGTTCGCATATGGCGGGCTTGTTATCGCAAGGTTTAGATCCCCTTCCTTCATCGCTCCGAGCTGGCCTTCGGACGATCCGTATGCTCCCTCGCTTCCACGGAAGCATCCGTGGCCCTGTCGAAAACCGCGCTTCTCATCACGCCGGCGAGTCTTACCGTCATCGCTCATCAGATAGTCGGACTTCTCATTACCCGCATAAGGCGGACTCGACACGCAGCATTCCGCTGAACTCAACACGTCAACCAACTTCCGCGAGTCACCTTGAAGCAAACCCGCGGTCCCCCAATTCGGCATCCGTGAGAAACGATCATTCCAAAGCGCGATATTCTGAGCGCCAAGAAGCGCGAAACGAGACTCCAGCTCGCAGCCGTACCAGTTCAATCCGTGGCGCATGGCGTCGTGCGCGCCGAGCGCGACTCCCCCAAACGGATCAACCACTGAATCGCCTTTGTTGGCCCAACCTTCAGTGATAACGTGATCGTAGATTTTGCGAATAAGAGCACGGCTAAACTTTGCAGGATGCGCAAACGCATCATCATGGATTAAGCCCTTCCACGATTCACCGTAAAGGCCATTCCAGATATCTTCGACAGGTTTCATTAATACCTCGGGGCTGAATCAACGCCCTGCATTTCCATCCTCGTTTCACAACAGTAGGGCCACGTGTGGTCCACAATCATCACTGCTGCTTCATCAAGTCCGTACTCTTGGAATGAGTTACAGTTTTTGCACAGCGCGATTACGTTTCCTGGAAACCCTTTCTCAAGTATTTTCATCATGTTCGCTACTCGCTTGTCACCTTCGTTTGGATCTTTAGGTGGCTGACCGAGTGATATTGTGGTAACGGATTCCAATGGATGATTTCCTATATTGAATCAAGTCTGCCGAGCTTGCGAGAGTATTCCCTGTAATGACTCGACTTCTTGTGTTTAGCACTTATTCGGTCGTTCAGTTCAGCATCCGTAAGGATTGGCAAGATACCGAGGTCCTCCATTTTTACAACCAACGCAGAGAGGTCCGCTAATTCTTCCACGATTCGCTGTCGGTTTGTCAGCGGTTGATCTGGCTGGATTTCATTAAGACCAAACATCTGCGCCTTTGTGCATCGGATCGCGACTTCTGAGCACTCCTGCGCCAAGTGGCTAAGGAGATAGTCGTCAAGGTTCATTGCTGATGGCTGCTCGGCTATGCGTCGCTCCCAATAGGCCGAATCTTTAATCTCTACTTTTCCATCATTCAGCATGTGAGTGTTTCTCCCTCAGAAAAACTCTATTAAGGTTTTGGTTTCGAATGAAAGGAAGCTTCTCTATCCTGAACTTTCGGCATTACCTCTTGGAGCTTTCTTTGAAGAACCGAGATCGTCAACATCACTTCCTTGCGCTCAGTAGGTGTAAGAAAGCTGAACGTGCTCGTAAAAGGATCGAATACAGAGAGACTCAGATAGAATCCCAACAGGAAGTCGTATTCAGTTTTTGATGTGCTCAGCGTGTCCATTTAATTATCTCCGAATTGAGATTTTAACTCGCGTAGAATGGCTATCGTAGTAGTCAGTTGTGCTACGTCGATCCTGATAGATTTGATCTTCTCATACTCAGCCGCAGTGATCTCATAGGTGGTGAATCTCTCACCGCAGTGATCACACTCATGCCGCCTGCGCCGACACTTGCCTGAGACTGAGTCGCGGGAATCGATCACTGAACTACTACCACGATGACAACGTGGACATCCTAATCCGATCGGTCCTTCACGAGTCGAACGCCTCACTGTTCAGCACTCCGTTCCGGCAAAGTAGCAAGGAAATTCATGATTCGACGCGATCAGGTGGTTAAGATACTCCCGGAAGGTCTGTCTCACTTCTTCTGGGCCATCTTCGAAGATAATCAATTTCGACATTCCGGCTTCACCAACTTCGTGTGGGTGATCAAATCCTTCGTCTGAATCAGGGTCAATTCCCGTATGCTCTTTGTAAGCATTGCGGATGCTTTCCAGATCAACTCCTGCCCACCACTCGTAATCGTTAACTTTGAAGACCTTGATTTCTTCTGGCATCGTTTAGCCTTTCTTCTCTGTCAGTTATGTAATCAGTGGTTGACCGTTCGTCAGTGCTTACAAGGTCGGGCACCGATGATCACGCCCTGATCGTTGCGTACAACTTCGGAGCCAGTATTATTGCAGCGCTCACAGAAGCCGTGTGTTAGTTGATGGCTCTCAGGTGCTCGCTTGTAGAAATCCCGCTGGCGAATCGTTTCCCAGGCCGTGCACATTTCCTCTGGCTTCAATGGAAAAGTGTTTTTGCGGGAGCGTACCGCTTCCTGATAGCAGTCATTCAATCGGTTCTCAGGAATGGTGCCGTAAAGCACTTCCATGAAAATAGCAGTGTCCAACGCGGTCTGCTGCTTTGTTAGCTGCTGCCGCCCCACATTCGACTTAGTGAGGATCTCGGCCACCGCTGCGGCGTAGGTCGGAGATAAACTCAAGATTCTCGCTATATCGAGCGGCGTTTCGCTCCGTCGCATCAAGTGGTCTAACACCATTTGGTTGTGTCCTTCCGTTTGTTTCTCTTGGTTCAAATACCCCTTGCCATCGGTTAATGACCGCATCTTGCAAAGCTTGAGTTGCGGTGGCTTCGTTCCATCCTGAAAGCTTGCGATAGAGAAATCTTAACGCTTCGTCCGTGAGTGGCTTTTTCATCGAAGCGCGGTGCCTCTTAAAGGCTGATAAAGCACTTAAAAAGTCCTCACCTCCATATGGTGGATCCTTTGACGGTTGTTTTACTGACGGATCTACTGACGGATCGGGTGCAATGGGTTGCGCCTTTTGTGTTGTGGATTTCACCTTTTCTGCGTCAGATTGCGCCTTTTCTACGTCGTCAATTTCATCTTTTAGAAAACTCGGTAAAAGGCGCAATTTTTGCACGTTTATACAATATCGGTTCTGGTGGCCCCGCCCGCGCCCTTCCTCAATTTCGAGCAGTCCATCAGCCTTCATCTGTCGGATGATATATTGAACGCTGCGTCTTTCGAGTCTGGTCTTATTTGCGATTGTTGGGATGCTGGGCCAACTAATACCATCGTCGTTACTCCAGTCAGCGAGGGCCAAGAGAACCAAAAGTGAGCCGGATGTATAAGGAGCACGATCCCATACAAGAGAAATAAGTTTTACACTCATTGGAGGAGTAGAAAAGAAAAACGGCTTTCACCGCCGCGCTCGCGTTTAAGTGGCCCGCCGTGCAATCTCCACTGGTAAAGAGATAACTTGACGTTGCGAAAACGCGGCTGTGCAAGCCGTCTTACCAGTGAAAGATCATAACACGCCGGGCCAACGGCACGTTAGTCTCCTGATTCAGATTTCAAACACCCGCCTTGTATATCGAACATTTTACAATGGTTGCTCTCGCCCTGCAATAATTTTATCTCTCCGTGGCTACTTCTCTAAAGGATCTAGTGGCTGAGATGTCTCTTGATGTTCCCAGTGCGTCTTATCCGTACAAACCTGACGAGCTCGTATGCGGTCGCGTTCGAGCAATATGTAATCCAGCGTTAATTCTTCAGGAATATCCCGCCCGTTCACTATATGCTGGTGAGCTAAGCTGCAAAAAGCTGTCTTGACTGCTTCAGGCGGGCTATCGTTCTCGTATGCCTTTGTAAAACCGCAGCGCTTACATTGCCAGTAATCTTGCGTGTACGTTGGATAGTGCTCAATCAGGACGATCCACTTATGGGCGCAGTTCTTAACTTGACCGCCTAGCAATCGTATTAACCAACCGCGAAAACTATTCATTTCAATCTCCTCCACTGGAAGCACCGATAACATTCACCGTTTCGCCCTCGATATTCGGAGTAGATGGTGCGCTCTCTGATTTCTGTCTTGATTTGCGAGGCACACGAGCTGCAAGCTTTCCCACGTCAAATATGTGGTAGTTAGGCGAAGGCTGGTAATGGTCTTGAAAGTCTTCTGCGTTGCCACAAACACCGCAGAGCAACTCTTTGCCTGGTTGCGGTTCTTTGGACGCCACAGGGCCTGTCGCTGGTTTCTTTGATGTTCTGCGAGGCGTAGGTGCCAATTCCCTTTCCAGCGCCTCCAGCGCCATTCTGTGCGCAGATTGAGCCGCGCGAGCAATACCTAATTGATACTCTGCCGTCTCAACGTTTTCGCTGGCGACTCGAAGCCGCTCCCGTGCGTCATTCAGTATTCGATCTGCTTTTGTGTTCTTTCTCATTTCGTTTTAGTCTCCTGCTGAGGCGGCGTTTGCTGGTTCTGCTGTGACTGAAGAAAGTCAGTGATAACATCCTGAAGCGGTTCTTTGCCCCATCCGCCAATGTACTTAGCGTTTGATACTTCCGCGGACCCGCTCTGTTCTTCGCGTACTAGCAGCAGGCGCGTTCCGTTCCCGTAGATATAGTCCATAAGTTCTTCAATGGTTTTCAAGTTTCTGCTCGTCATTTTGCGTATCCCACCTCCACAACGTAACGTCCATTTACTCGCCAGATGATTTCCTCCCCCACGTAGATCGCAAACCACAGCACGTATTCCGGCCCTGCAAATTCGTTGTAACCCTCTATCTTCGTGACGCCTTTACTGCCAACTGTAGGCGTCCAGTCGTTTACGCGCTGCGATTCGTCGATCACGAGGCTGGAAATCTCACGCTTCTCGTCGATGATAAGGTTGTTAACCATCATTCTCTCCTTGCTCAAACTCGGTAAACTCCAGCTTGGTTGCGAATACTGTTTCAATGAGACGGTGAGCGGCGATTACTAATCCTGCTCGCTTTCCAGCGTCGAACGCGATGCGCGCCGCGATCATGGGGTTCTGCTTATTCCCCGACTCCCCGGCTTCGATGCGTTCAATAAATTCCTTTGGTCCGGTTTCGTACCATTCAACAAATGTAGTAGGGCGCTCGTGTGCCATTTCTCTCCCTTACGGCTGTTGCCGTGATGCCGTTTCTGGGCGTGTGCTACCGTTGCGCGTCTCTTCCGAGGTTCCGGCTGGCTTGTGTGGTGTATCTGACGCTTAGCTGGTCGTCCACAGAGGCGGCAGAACTTGCTTGCGCGATAGTTGCGTCTTTCCATTATGTCCTCTCTCCGACAAACAGGCGTGCAGAATGATGAGCCGCGCATCACACGTTTGGGGTCTATCGGTTTCTGGCATCGGGTGCAGTATCTGGCGGGCGGGTGAACCTCGTGACATTCACATTCGCATGTCAGCATCTTTCCTGATTGGTCAGGCCATTGAATCAGGCACTCCGCGTGATTACCGTCAGTACAGTCCGCAAAGATAGTTTTAGTTGCTTTCATTGCGCGTATTTGGAGCACGGTGTTGTCCTTCACAGCCTATGTGTCCACATCCCGCACACGTTGGCTGCTCCTCGACTGGAACGGGCCGGTACTGCTCTTGCCACGGAAGCACCGATGCCCGCCCATGACGTTGGGCGGCCCGACCCTCAAACTCCCAAAGGCACGAGCGCAGATTGTTGATGATGCGCTCGTTTTCCTCACAGGGGATTTGTTTCTGTAAGTACTTAACACGATCGATGAGGGCGCGAATTACTTCTTGACAGTTCGTGCCGGGGTGATGACCCACATTGAACGGGTAGCCTTCGCCTTCTCGCTTCACGAAGATAAGACGGACGGGATCGGCGCCATCGTAGCTATCAAGCAAGTATTCATGACCGGGATCAACTGTTTTCATAGATTTATTTTCCTCATTGCGAATATTTGGAAGTAAGATCCCTCAGCCAAGCCAGTTGACGCTCAGTCACTCCCCAGCGGTTAATCTTATTTCCCATTTCGGTAACGAACTGAGCCTCTATGTCGCCCATGTTCTCGATTTCTGGTAATAGCAAGTCCAAGCACTTTCGCGCACTCGCAACCCGTTCTGCTGGTGAAAGTATCCCGTCACGATTGAAGGCTGGTTTGGTCATACCGATCCTTTCTGGCTGGCGTACCACGTCAGGAACGATTCGGCCCCGCCGCGGTAGTTTCTCTTACTTGTACCAACGTCTCGCCATCTGCCCGAGCTCGGATAGAAGTCAACTTTAGGCTTGCCTGGTCCGCGGAAGACAAGACATTCGCCGTTATTGGTCACTCGAAACTTTAAGCCGCTTTGCTGAATCAGCGCTAAGTTGATGGCTTTGTTGTTCGCGTGCTCGCTACGATAGTGGTCTCGTGCGGCGCGGAAGTACTCTATTTGGTCGCCCATTAAGTCGCGCCCTCTACGCTCCGTCTCGCGGTGCCTTAACTTCACCTGTTGCTGTGTTGACCACGAGCGACATCGCAAATCCGCGCTCAATAAACGCTTCCGCGTTCTCGCGCAACCATCCCCCGTCGCCGCGTTGCTGATCCCAGAAGTCGCCGTTCTTTATCAGGTAGTTGATTAACTCGTCTTTCGTTGCAAACGGCGGCGTAACGGGCGTGCCTTCTGAAACTGTTTCGTAAACTTGGAACCACGTCATCTCTTCGGGTTTCCAGTCGGGGCGGTAATACTCTTTATCGGGCGGCATTCCGTTGTAATCCCAGTATTCATAGTCTTCGCCGTTATCTTCGAAATATTTCTGGCGTTCCCCGGCTTCCCATTCGGCAAATTCTTTCCGCCACTCTGCTGCCGCTTCGCGATAAGAATGATCGTAAAGCGGCTGGTAACAAGTTTCCGCCTTCATCGTGAAGGGGTTGAATTTTGTTTGCATCGGATGTTCCCAGTTCGGGATAACCCGTCTAATTTCTCTGCCCATCTATTCCCCTTTCCCTACTTAACTACAGTTAATGATCGTTTCTTACGCCCATGCACCACACCGGGCTTTCTGGCGAGCGCGATCGACTCCTCAAGCTTCTTCGTTAGACCATCCTGAATCTCACGATCGAGAAAGATGAATCCTGATAAGGCTCGCTCTTGCAGGTCCGCCGCTAACTTCTCAACCTCTACAAGAAACTCCTGACCGCGTTGCTCAATCTCTGCTATTCGCTGTTGATGGTCCTCACGATAGAAGCGTCTGACAAAGAGATCCATGCCTACAGGTGCACGTGAATCGTAGCTCACGTAATCACAAAACTCTGCCCACTCGGCACATGCCAGTTCAGTTAGAACTTGGTCAACATCTCCCGTGGGAACCTTCAAGCTTCTCAATAGGTCGAAGTGGATGTTTGTCTTACGGTTCTTCACCTCAAGCAAACCGACTTTACCGATCACTCTGTCCGGCGATGCACCGAAGCGTGGAATTGAGAGATGCTGCACAAAACCGATCGGCTTTATTTCAAGGTTGCGGCGTACAGCAAACAAACCGTAAGCTTTGACTGCCGCATCTTCTTCCTCTTTACCGCGGTCCATGTAAGAGTTTTGATAGCCTTCGTAGGCAACACCGTTGAGACGTTCGCAGATTAGTTCCGCCTGATAATTCAGTCGAGTAATGCCCGGGCCGGTTCCTTGTCGATTCTTGGCGAGAGCATCTGATATTCTCGAAGCGGTTAAAGCGCCCAAACGAGATCTGTGCCACGCCTCCGATCCCTGCTCAACACTCATGGCGCACTCACGGCAGAAGACCACTTTGATCTCGTCTTCGTCGTACTGGCAGGCGCAGGAATTCACTTTGACTTACTACCTTTCACTTGCTGGTAGATCGCCCCTAATACTAAGGCGAGGCCGTATACAAAGACGCCGCTTGCTGCGGCCCATGCGCGCACGCCGACCATGTATCCAATTAACAACGCGTAGAAGATTCCGCCGAACACAAAAACCAGTGGTGGTCTATTGCTCACGATGATTCACCACCCTTCATTTCGCGCTCGCCACTGGTGTCCCTCTGCTATCCGGCCTCTCTTCACAAGCTGGACAGAACGGAATGTTTTCAGAAAGCACTTCGCCCGAACCTGAACATGGAAATGGCCCATCCCAGACAGGGTAATACCGAATGATCGCAAGAATCTGTGAGCCGCACGTTTTGCAGAACCAGTCTTGTCCCCGTTGTTCATATTTCGATAGATCGCTCACGGCTTCTCTCCTTCCCTCTCTGCGCGGGGCTTCCAGGGAGTGGACAGATAAGCGAACAGTTCAAACGCGCACTCTGCGCATAGTAATTCTCTCGGATGTCCGCCGTGCCTATGATCGCAGTTGTTAAAGGTGTAATCGTTGTAGAATTTGCGCCACCTGAACCGCTCATCGTCGGATAGAACGCGCTTGTTCTTATAAGTCGATGTCGGCGGCGCTACATTGCTCGCTGCTACGCGGGGAAGATCTGCACGCATCCGATTCCAGCCGTCCCTTGCCTCTGTATCGGTGTTATAGGTCGGGCCGCAAGCCCAACAATTAGGACAGTAGACGTAAAGCCCTCGCTCCTTGCACCCAAATTCCCCGTGGTCCATGTGCGCCTTGACGCGTAAATACTGTGTATCACTGCGACACCAGCACGGCTTTAACTCCAGTGGCTGCGCCTGTGGTTCTGTAGTCATAGCTGATCTCCGCAAATTCCTATTCCATGCAAGTGTTCGTCACGTGGACCCAGATAACGCTTGCCGCAATTACCGCACAGCGTGTTGAATCGCGTGTTCCATTGTTCACGTAGATGCAGGACTTCTCGCACCAGTGCCGCACAAGTGGCTGGATCGAACGCGGCAATATAGTTCGCTTCGGTAGTTTCGCAGAGACGCGCTATGGTCCAATCGGCTCCGCTCGATCCGCTCTCGACTTTCGATAACCCCGAGTGCGAATGTGGCCCGCACTCTTCGGCGTCGTCGATATCCGTGA
>Ga0207641_10004437_pt1 | contig 12157 bp, 14 predicted proteins | sample KBSSwiS62_FD_184306 | JGI IMG/M metagenome (GOLD analysis project Ga0207641, IMG submission 184306) | Switchgrass rhizosphere microbial communities from Kellogg Biological Station, Michigan, USA - KBS Switchgrass S6-2 (SPAdes) (version 2) | ecosystem: Host-associated > Plants > Roots >... | reverse complement strand
ATTGTGGCCGGCATTTCCACCTCATAAGCACCAGTCAGGGCGCCGTCCTTGTGGCGGATCGCATCGCCGAAGATGCCGACTATGGACGAATCGCGTCTTCGTCCGGGTGGTCGTCTGAGTGTTGCCGTGCGTTGGCGTGACTGCCTGTCAGCGGCTAATTCGTCATAAGCGAGAGCGGGTTTCATCTTTCGTTCCCAGCCTCCTGAATCTGATAGTTGTGGTCCATAACCAGCGCGAAGTGTTGGCGCGATGATGGGTCTTGTTGTTTCTGAGGTTGACTGCGGACTCCGGCTCCGTCTGAACCAAGCAGCCATGAGCTGCGGAACTGGCGTTTCTTGCCGTTTGGTAATGCCGGATATTGCCGGTGATGCAGCACGATGCTCTTCAGCTTGTGTGGCAGCCAGTACGGCCGGCGGCCAATGCGGATGTAGTTGAAGAACGCGATGCTACCCGCAGTCGCCAATAACCAGGTCCACATCTGCAACGGCACGTACAGCACCGTGATGCCGAAGGGAACAGGTGCGAGATAACTCGCGCACGAGATCAACAGCACCGACAGCCAGTCGCTATCCGCGACACCAAAACGCACCACCGGCAAGTAAATGTTTGGCCTGATTGGACGCAGTTTCATTTCAATCCCATTACTGCTCTTAAAACTGATTATCGAGCGGCACGGTTTCGCCCTGGCTGAACGCGTAGACCGCGGCACAGATACCACCGAACGCAAAGCAGGCTGCCCCCGTAATGAACTTCCAGGTCGACAGCGATTCGCGCAGACCGGAGGTGATGATTCCCACCGCCACGAAAATGATGCCGGCGATGATCATCCCTGCGGCCAGAAAGAAAGTGACTGAACGCAGGCTGTTACCGAGTTGCGCACTGTTGCCGTCGAAGAAAGTTCCCGATGGAGTTTGCGCGGCTACCGAAACGACTCCACTAACGATCACCAACAAGATGGGGACTACGGTTTTTAATGAACTGAGATAAAAGCCATAGCGAATAAGGCGTTGGCCCAACCCGATTGCTAAAGAACGGTTCACGTCTGTGAACTGAACGGTTTGGATAAAGCTGTTCATGACTCTTACTCCTTCTAAGTCTGCTTGAGTTGTTCGCCGTCAATTGCTCTTCAAAATCGTTGAGGCACTGATGACGTTGCAGAGCACAAACAATCATCGTGCCATCGCCTTGGCGCGGCTATTGCCGTGTCATGGATCATGGTCCATAGAATCCTTTGTGTGACGCTGACAATGATCTGTGTAGCAGGGATTGTTGCAGGACAGGATCGCTACGATCGATCGCTACGTGAGAGAGCGATTCGGCTGGAGCCTTTTATTGTTGCTGCGGCGAAGCGCCATGGCGTCGATGCTCGCATTCTGCGCGCGATTTGCTTCGTCGAGTCGCGCTACCGTCTCAACGCGGTGAGCCCGAAAGGCGCACGTGGTCCAATGCAATTTATGCCGAACACGGCTGCTCGTTATGGCCTTCGTGATCCACACGATCCGGAGCAGGCGATTGATGCCGCAGCCCGTTATTTGCGGGATTTATTGAGGAAATTCGGTGGTCGAGTTGATCTGGCTGTAGCTGCGTACAACGCGGGCGAGGGCGCAGTGAGTTCGTTTATGACGGGTAAACCGTTGATCCTAAGTGATGGCAGGATCGTAAATGCTCGTGGTGTTGTGACGGGAGGGATTCCGCCGTACGCGGAGACGCAGAGATATGTACGATCGGTGCTTGCTCTGCTTAACACTGATGTGATCAGACCTGTTGGAAGATCGAATCTGCGGTTGCGATTTGATAGTCCCCGAGACTTTACTCTTGATGCGTTCGATCTGGCGGAACGGGCTCAAAAAATTTTTTACAGGCGTGCCTCCAGCTTCATCGAAGTTCAGTAAATGTGCCCTGATTTTTGAGCAGTCGTTGCCCTGAATCCCGGCACTCGATGCCGGCATCACTCACATCCGTTTTGTCTTTCAACGTGTCACATCACAAGTTCAGCACAATAATGGAGACGTCGGGAACCGATCGATTTTTGTCATTGTTTCGGTGAGGCAACGCCAGAATCTTGCTTGTTCAAGAATCTAAAACTGAACGCCTGGCCTGGCAACATAACACCATCGAAATACCAAATACCGTTGCCTACTGGTTGAAGCTTCGAGAATCCCTTATCGGACCAGATCTTTACATCTACCTCTACATCGCTCGGTGGCTCCTCGATAAAGACTCTTACGCCCTGAGTTAATTCACCGAAGATGAAATGATATGTGCCCGGTTTATTAGTTATTTCGGACCGCGTAACGACCACACGCAGAGGGTTGTTCGTGGTAAGTTCCAAATCGGGGTCTGAAAAAATGCCCTCATGATTAACACGCGACTTAAGTTCGTTGCCAGCTAGTGTCCTATTCCCAATGCTAATGCTGTCGAACCTGGGCAGGCCCAATCCTTCTTTCAACATTTCATTGTCTAAAGCGTGTTGCAAGGTGTACTTTACGGGTTGCGTTCGCAACCCCTGCAAATCGTAAGTCATTTGCAATGTCAGCACGCGTTGGGTGGTTACTAGGTTTGGATCGGATCTCAGTTTCAATCTAAGCACGAGGTTTCGGCGTATCACAGTCTTTTGGAGTATCTCCGTGTTTACCTGTTCCCATGCGTCGGTAGGAATGTTGGAGGCTAACACTGTCTTTAGCACACCTTCTAACTTGGCGTGATCTAATGTAGTCCGGGTAAGGAACTCGTAGGTTACGGAAACTATGGCCGCTACGACGAAAGCTATTCCTAGATCCCTAAGCAGATGATGCCAGGTCCGGGTTTCATCAAGGAATTTCGACGCTACGATTATCCCTAAGACGCCAAATACACCAATTACTGTGGTAAGTATCCAAATGCCGCTTTCTGTTGTGATGAAGCTCAACATAGAGAAATCTCCTTGGGGCGCAAGATTTATGGATTTTTGACATGCGAACCAGACGAAAAGGATTTGAGTTCTGGACTTTGGTCTTAGCAGTGCATATCAAAGACTCGCGAGAAGAAGTAATGCGTGAGCTAGACGTATGAAGATGCGGGGCGCAGTATACTGCGTTTATGGTGCAGACAAAAGTGTCAAAAAGTCCTTTTGCGATTCGCCGTAGTAGCATCGATGGTAGAGGACTGTTTGCTACGGCGCGTATTTTTAAACGCAAGAAGATTGGAGAGCTGGCTGGGGAACGCATCAGCGAACGTGAAGCGCGTCGAAGGGCAAGAACTTCACGGCGAGTGGCGATTGTCGAGCTGGGCGATGGGACAGCTTATGATGCACGACGCGGAAATCAATTTAAATTCATAAACCACTCATGTTCTCCAAATCTCTTCATGCGTGTTTGTTACAGCCGCGTCGAATTTTATGCTCTGCGCGATATACGAGAGGGCGAAGAATTAACGTGCCACTATGGAAACTCACACCACGATGGCGTGCTTCCATGCCGTTGTGGAAGCGTTGAGTGCGGCGGTTTTCTTTAATTGCCCATCGAGCAACCATCGCAAAGCGCGTGGAGGGTCCGTGTCAAGCGGGTCATCGCCAGACACAAGAATGATTCCAATCATGGTCCAGAGGTGATGTGGCTTAGGAACGGACGAGGCTGGTTAAAATTGAGAGTAAATTTCTAAAAGTTCCTAAACTGAGTTGGATGGTGGCAGTCCCTGGGAGCAATCTCCTTAGCTTGGGTAGTAATGCCTCACATTATCCATAAAGCTATAGAGTTGCTGAATTTCGTGTGTTCGAACTCTACATGAAAGTGTCAAACTTTCACCGCAACGTTTCGCCTATCGTTTGATGTACCTCGCATTACGAACACGACTTGGCAAAGATAAAGACTGCCGAACTGCTTCCGGCGACTTTCGTCAAATCATTGCTACCCACATCGGACAAACTTCGCCACTTCTTTCTATGGCCGACCGCAGAAATACTCTGGTGGTTTGCAATTGCGAGAAGCGCTTTAGTTTGGGCTACCGGAAATGAAAGGACCGCCGGAAGGTAATCATTGCACTCAACTTAAAACAGGAGTATCGTTTCGTCGGTAATTTTGACCCATACGCTCACGTCCTCCGACCTTCGTGTACGGGTGAAATTATCTCCCGTTTTGCGAGTTGCAAGTCGATGGGACTCGTTAACTGCTCATAACCAGTTTTACATTCGGAACTCGATCAACTCGGAATCTCTTCAAATGCAGAATGGTGTCAGATGATCCGCAATTTTGGATAATGCGCCATGCCGATCATGTGGTCCATCAAGATACGGCAGAACATGTAGCCCTGGTTTTGCGCGTTCTAGGGATTTCAGAAAAGACCTGGCGCTGCATGATAAAGAGGTATGCAACGACTTGGACGTTGAATTGTCGCGATCTTGACGTGCGCGCTGAACTGCTGGGCTGGGCTTACTCTGCCTGCGCGGCCATGAACACGAAGCCTAATTCGACAGAGCTGGTGTCTTGTCCGATTTGTAGATCTGGGATCATATTTCCCGCTTTCGCGAGAAAGGTTGGGGTGGGGTCTTCTGATCTACAATATGGGTGTTGCAATTTTTGCGGTCACGGGCTGTTACTTTCTCAACCGGCTGACGCTCCTATTTATAAAGGGCTAAGTTATTTCTCGGAACGACGCCCTGATGGTGTTGGTTACGAGGGGTATGAAAAGGAAAAGATTTATCGCGAAGAAAAGGCACGACGTCTTTTCGATTGGATTTACCGAGCCACCGGTGTTTGTTCGGGCAGATTGCTGGAGGTTGGTAGTAGTTTGGGCTTTAGTCGAAAGGCAGCGCAAGACCGTGGTTTTGTAACAACGGGCATTGACCTGAACCCCTATGCTGCTGAACGGGCGCTCGCTCTCTATGGAATGGATACTTTCACTGGTACGTTGACCGAGGCGCGCCAAAGTGGAGCTGTCCGGCACGACTACGATCTGGTCCTATATCAATTTGTGCTGGAGCATTTGACCAACCCTGCGGCTGAGTTGCGAGAGATCGCAAGCATATTGGGACCGGGTTGTCGACTAGTCCTTACGATTCCTAGTATGGATGCTTTGGAGCTCAAAGTGTTTGGAGGCTCATACCGCTCGTTTCGAAGTGATCACTGCCACATTTTCTCTTGTCAATCCATTGGCCTGTTACTGAGAGATGCGGGCTTTACAGTAACCGACACGAAAACTGACTGCAGCGCTCACCTCCTGCAAGGATTTTATTCCGGAGCAGAACTGCAAACGATCTACGATTCTGGTCGGGGACCTGACATGTTCGTCATCGCACAAAGGGAAGCTCATGAATTTTCCTCTTATACTCATTCCACACCTCACTGAGGCGCAAAGGCAACGTTACTTGCTACACATCGATTCAGATCGCACGGGCTGGCACCGCCGGTTTACCGAATCGATCTGGCGGCGCCATCAGCATCCCAGCAACGCGCAGCAATCAGGCTGGAATTCACCTGAAGACAAGCGCCGGCGTCTGATTCACTTTTATGATGAATACGGACTTGACGGCGACTCCTTCGTATTATGCAACTCCTATCTATGGATCAACTTGACCCTTCCCGACCAAAGCATCGCAGACTATAAAACGCTCCTACTACAGAATCTGCGCACGGGTGGATGGGAACAAACGATATCCAACGCAGCTTCCGAGTACTGGCGTAGGGGTACCCTGATAGCAAGGTGCAGCGTGCGCCGTTTACACCCGGAAGACGAGCGAAGGGGAGTGCATTTCCCAGGCCATTACCGGAACTTGGAAGTGGCCGTATGGACAGAAGGCTACGACTTTCCGGCAACCCTTCATCAGCGTCCGTGGCGATGGTTCTACGAAGTTGGATTGCGCAAAATCATTCCGCGCGGAAACCCGCAACTGAACGAGCCTGAGGAAGTCGTTCAGTATTTTCCCGCGCAGGTTGAATTGGGCTGTGGACCTTCAACCGAGGCTGGTATACCGCATCTTTCTACGCTTCACCGAATTTATAGCGTCTCGAAGAGCGACTTCTCTTTTGTGTTTGAAGCGGCAGATGACTTGATCTTCAGACTCTTTGCCTCTCCGGAAGAAAAGTATCGCGAGATGTGTGACATCTACCGGGCATGCGTGGTGGCGGAAGCGACGCCATTCTACAGGGCCATGCGCGAACTCTGGCAGCATGGGCATTTAGTGGGACCAGTGATCACGAACAACTTTGACTGTCTTTGTGCAGACGTTGGGCTCGAAGAGGTTTCACTTCGCCGATATGATACCGAGCCGTATTTCCCGATGGTCCACGGGGGAGAGTATCCGTCAGTTTCTTTTGACCCAAGGGCGAGATCGTTACTGGTGGTTGGGGTGCATGCCGACCGGCGTCTTGCGCAGTTACGTGCGCGTGAGCGAGGTCTGAAAATTATTTACATTGACCCAGAACGTTACATCGCGCCTAACGGAAAACCAATACCTTACGCGGTCGAATCACCTCAGGATCAAGACTCCCTTGTGCGAATGACTGCCGGCGAAGCTATGCCTCGGGTTTACAAAGCTGCCATGGGCCGAGTTCTACCTACCCAATCAATGAGCCAGTCAACAATGGCCGGGGCTTAGCAAAGATGGCGAAAACCAACAATGCTGATAACAGTCAATCGCTTCAGGTAGTGATTGTTATTCCCCAATACCCACCTATATTAGGAGGTGCGGAAATGCATGCGGCACAGCTTTCGGCAGTACTTGCGCGCCGCGGACATCAAGTCAGGGTACTAACCACATCGTTAGTTGCCCGAACGAGATCGCTTCCTTCGAGTTTGGCTGGTCCAATTCTCTGTGAGCTCGCTTCGGAAGATCATCAGCGCTGGTTCGCGCTGCACTGTGGTTGGAAGCTGTTGCGCGACAGGCACAAGTATTCGATCGTCCAATTCTTTCATGCAGGCCTCCACACGCTCGTGGGAATGCTCGTAGCGGCAGCATTTCGTAAACGTGTAATCGTTATGTTCGCCGGCACAGGCGCCGCACGGCGCTTACAGCAGACATTACTGGGAAGGTTTGAGTTGCGACTTTTTCGCAGATTGGCAGATCGAGTTTTCATTCTCAATTCGGCTATGTATGAAGAATTTCTGTCGCTTGGGTTTGCAGGAGCGAAGCTTGCTTATCTTACTTGCGGCGTCGACCCAGTGGCTCTAGCACCCGCGTCTCCGGCGGAGCGTGCGATGCTGCGGCAAAAATGGGACGTGCCGTTGGATGACATGGTCGTAACCACTATATGTCGATTCGTGCCGGGAAAGAGGATTAACACTATCATTGATGCTTTTGCGCAGGCCCATCGATCAGAATCAAAGGCGTTGTTGATGCTGGGAGGAGCAGGGCCGGAATACGATTCTCTAATGGCACAGGTTAAGCGTTTGGGATTAACAAACGTAACGCGTTTTGTAGGACCGCTGAGCAAGAAACAAGTAGCCGAGCTGCTACGTCTTACTGACGTTTACATGCTCGTGTCATCCAGCGAAGGCATTCCTCTTGCGCTTATGGAGGCCATGTCAGTGGGTCTGCCGAGCATTGTTAGCGACATAGCCGGGACTGAGGCTCTCGTGCAGACAGACCGAGAAGGCTACCGAATCGAAGCCGGAGATATCCAGGGAATAGCGAATGCCTTAATCAAAATGCTTCAGGACGTTTCTTTACGCCAACGCCTGGGTGCGAACGCCCGGCAAAGAATTGTTCAATGTTACACGCTCGATATTATTGCCGCTCAACATGAGCAAATATACCGGGATGTAATGAGATCGGCATGATGGGAGAAGTTCAATTCGGATTGGGTCTCATATCCCTCGGACGAACCTGGGGCTTTGTTGAGAAACCCTTACCTTCACTCGAACAGGCATATGACTTTCTTCAGAATGCAATAGAGGCAGGCGTATCTGTCTTTGACACCGCACCAAGCTACGGGCGCAGTGAGAATCTATTTGGTCAATTTCTTCGGACCCTTGATTCTTCAACACTGGACCAACTCACAATCATGACCAAGTTTGGAGAGCATTGGGATCGGGAGCGGAATGAGCCATATACGGATCACTCATACGATGCGCTTTGTCGCAGTATCGATCAAAGTCTTCGGCTAGTACATCGAATCGATCTGCTTCAACTCCATAAACCCACCCCGGAAGTCTTGAACCACCCCGATCTGCTTCGTGTGTTAGAGTACGCGAAATCGTGCCAGGTACGTGCGTTCGGCGTAAGTGTGTCCGATTTAACCTGTGCGACGATAGCTACAGAATCAGAGCTGTATTCTTATCTACAGTTTCCCTTTAATCGTTCCAACCCACAGTTCGAGCTGGCATTCCGACTGGCGAATCGCTATGGCAAACAGGCAGTCGTTAACCGGCCTTTGGGAATGGGCAAACATCTGTACAACGACAATGGCCTGCATCGAGGCCATTCCGCTTTGGTGGATGCCTATCGTTTCATACTCAGACAATCTTTCAGGGGCGTTATTCTAACGGGAACTACATCGCTGGCACATCTCCGAGAGGATTTACATGCCTTTCGACTGGCAGAAGAACTCGAGGCCACCGGGAGGTAGCCTCTTCGATTCATAATGGAATAGTGCTCCCCACAATGGTGATTCTGCTCGCTATCTGGTTAATTCTTACCGGGCTCTTGCCGTTGCTTAATGTACGAATCTCAGCAACCGTGAATACTGCACTCGCGGTACTTGCGATTGCGGCTGGCGTACTAATTCTGCTTCGGCGATGACATCCTTGGATGCCGTACTACGTTGATGGATGATGATCAGCGATGAACGTGCTCGCCGGCAACTCGAACTGGCCCAACTCGTGTGCTTAGACAACAGGCCTTTCACTCCTTCAGCGGTTGGGCCATGAAAATGAATGAATTTATGAATCTAAGCGAAAGTGCTTCATAGCTGTTACCGGTGGTGGGGTTATCTCTGGGAGCTGTAGCCGTTAGTATGTAAACACGATTTTTGACGAGCACTATTTTCCCGCGATAAATCTGATTATTCGAGAGCTCCAGGACAAGAAGTCTTCCAGGATAACCCTCGAATGAGGTAGTGCATTCACTTATAACGTTCGGATTTAATTCTTTCAGACCCGATTCGATCTCGCCAAGACGAAGATTGTCCAGTAGCTCGAGTATGGCAATCAAATCTTTTGGGGTTTCTGAATAATCAAAGAACATGGCAGTGTACGCGGCGGCTGATAGATATGACGTCATGTGCATGAGCCCTGAAGATCCAGCCGGTATCGAGGATTGTTGAGGGGTCCAGGGAAACTGGACCTTGAAGCCGCCCTCAGTTGATGAAAATTCTTTCCAGGGCGTGGACATGTCAGCCTGCAATGCAGGGATGATTTTGAATGAATCCATAAACCGGGTCGCGATCGCTTCATAGTCATTCGTCGCGTCCAGGACCTTAGGCTTTTCCTTCGGGCTCCCAAGGCCGATCACGTACACACGATTCTCAACCACGAAATATCTCATTCGCTTTCGCGTCACCTTTAAGCTCAATCTCGAGATATCTCCCGGCATGACCATCTATCGAAATATCAGACTCTTTAGTGACCTGAGGATCTTCTTTTGCAATGCGCTTCAAACTACCTTCGCGTGCACTGTCCAATGCTTTCTTGACAAGATCAGCGCTCTCTAGATTGATTGGGTAATCCATGTAGACTACGTGATAGCTGACAGTAGGGGTAAATGGGCATATGAGCATGTGAAAAGGAAGCTTGCCCATCGATGTCTCAACAGTTTCATGGATCTCGTTTGGCGCTGCGGGAAAGAGGATCTTGAACCTGCCATCCGCTGACACATACTCCTTTGAGATCGTTGGAGCTGGAGTTGGGACCGCGGTACTCGGAGATTGTTGTTGCGCAATTGTATCTCGAAAGGGTTCCTGCGTGAGATGTGTACGTAGCAGGCGAACTCGTCCAGGTTGCCACGCCGCGTCGTCTCTCTGTCACTATCATCCGGGTAGTTCAGGTAGAAGTCTGTCACGCGGTTACCGCCCCCGGACGTCTGCCCGCCAAAGACCCGCGTGTGGATGTTGTACGGGCTCACTTCACCTTTCTTAAGAATGGGATCAGCATGACCTTTAAACCGTAACTCCGCCCTCGGGAGCAGCCAGGATACCGTCGAAGGACGGTAGGGATCGTCCGGATGCAGCCGCAGGACAGGAAGGTACTGAGCCTCGAGGTAGGTTGCGCGAAGTGGCTGGGGCGCTCTCCGCTGATTCTGAGAATACCCGAGTAGCGGCAGTCCTCCGATTAGGGCACCAGCGCTGCCGAGAAATGATCGTCTCGTGATTACTTGCCCATGACTATTGTTTGCGCGGGACACGACTTTCCTCCTTGTAATCCGTGAGGCTGCCACTTTGGCGCAGGTCACGGCCATGCCTCTCGTCGCGTTTCGACGGCCTTCGTTTCTCACCCAAGTGAACCGCGGAGTACATCATGTTCTGGCGAATCATCTTCAAGAAGTTCTCACGAACTTCTCAATGGATTGAACGGTCTTTCTCTGCGGTCGAAACTGCGCACGCGCTCCATCTATTATCTTCAAGGATGCTAATCTCGTGCGCATTACCCTGAGTGTCTCACGCGGCAACTTTGGGTGACTCCTGCCCTGATTTTTGAGCAGTCGTTGCCCTGAATCCCGGCACTCGACGCTTTCGCACTCACGCCTTCGAACTCTCCAACGATTAAATCACCAACAAACATACGCAATTACAGCGCATGAGCCTCGTCGCCGATACGAGCGGAACAGTTCTTGATGAGGACCGTCCTGCATTTGCGGCATTGATTCTGAACTTCAGTAGATCAAGTGCCACTCATGAAATCAGAAACGATGTGCGAGGGAACTATGTCGGCAGATGTTTTGGATCTGAAAGTAACAGTGGACCACGAGCAGGACGTGGACCAAATGGAAGTGCTTGAGAAGAACAGTTCCTTGCCGCCCGTGATCTGTTATCGCGACCCGGCAGATGTGCGCACTATCAGACGCCAATCTCGGCTCTTGCTGCTCGCTTTATTTATTACCGCCACAGCCGTCGTCGGCGTGGTCTACAAATCCATTCAACGTCCCGATCGCATCGTCGTCGATATGTCCTCCGGACGCACGGTCATGATCAACGACCGCGAGCTAGGCGCAACCGAAGCGGTCCGGCTCGAAAAAGACAAACTGCAAATCGCGGACATGGATTACGTGGTAAGGACTTACCTCGACTACCTCTACCGAGTCGATCAGCGCTCGCGCGCCAAAGACATTGAAGCCGCCCTGCGCCTGATGATCCCCAGCCAGGCCAAGAAGTTTGCGCAGTATCTGACGGACCAAAAAGTGCTGCAAACACAACGCGAGCAGCAATGGAATGCCACCTGGAAAACAGAATATCTGGAGCACGCACCGGGAAAGCCGTTAACCGTCAAGGTCTACGGTACACAGGAAATCGATCTGGTAATCAAGAACCAGAGCAAGCACGTTACCAAACACGTGCTGCTAACGGTCGAACTCCTTCCGGACGCGCCAGAAGATGGTACGTTCCGGCTCGACCGCAACTTGCGTTCAGGCTTTCGCATTAACGCCCTCGATTACAAAGAGCTTAGTTCCAGCGAATCCGACACACCCGTAGTCGCCAACATTCCCAACTAAAGGAATAGAAATATGAAAACGACGCTTTTGCTCATCGCCATTTTGCTGTCGCTAACCGTTGAAAGCCAGGCACAAAAACCGGCACCGAGTCCAGACAAACCAAACAGTGCGCCGTGCGTTCCACGCCAGACGCCAAAACGGCCCAGGCGGCCAGTGGCGCAGACAGTTGCTCCCGCTCCCGTTGAACCCGTCGCTGATTTCTTTGTTGGTGAAGCCATGGTCGAAGTAACGAAAGATGAGACAGTGGTGAGACTGGCGATGGCCCAACACACGAGTGTGTTGATCGAGCTGCCTGCCAATGACGGGCCACGCTACATCATTCCGGGCGATCCGGAAATGGTCACGGTCGATGAGAGGGCACTCGAAAGAAACAAGCGCGCCATCATTGTGCGGCCGGGCTCGCTGTTTGTCGTACCTGTTCCTAATCAGAAAAAGCGTACGCCCGCGGCGACTGTGACGGCGCAGATGCGCAGCGGCCTGGTGGTGACTTTTCTTTTCTATCCCGTAGCCGACCTCGCACAAAACGTTCATCGATGTGTG
>Ga0207641_10004429_pt1 | contig 12169 bp, 7 predicted proteins | sample KBSSwiS62_FD_184306 | JGI IMG/M metagenome (GOLD analysis project Ga0207641, IMG submission 184306) | Switchgrass rhizosphere microbial communities from Kellogg Biological Station, Michigan, USA - KBS Switchgrass S6-2 (SPAdes) (version 2) | ecosystem: Host-associated > Plants > Roots >... | reverse complement strand
AAGGTAGCCGACGTGTAAGGAGTGCAATGGTTACTATTGCTGCATCCAGTAATCCAGCACCAGCACCTTGTCGAGATAGGGATGCAGTACCCCGCCAAACGCTTTGTGCGCGGGATGCGGCAGGTAGACAGCACGATCCGCTTCACTGTTAAAGCTTACGAAAAAACAATGTGTAAACCCCTGGTTCAGGTTTTCCGGACTGTTATTGGTCCCCCACTCCAGCGATTTGATTTCTTTTATTTTTGACGGTAATGCCCGGAACGCATCTTCCACCTTTTTTATATCAGCAGCGGCCGTGCCCTCTTTGAATTTAAACATAACTACATGCCGCAATACTTTACCCGGATGATTTTGTGCAGATGCAAACATGGTCATACCCATTAATGTTAATGCAAACAGTAATTTTCTTTTCATATCTTTTTTTTAAAGATAAGGAATGCGCCGGATCGTTTATTGATTCTTCTTTCGCATGCTTTGCAGTTTTGGTTGTAAATAACTAAAATGCAAATGAGGTTGTCTCAAAAGGTTGATACAACCTCTTTATTCATATATAGCCGCAGATTCACAGGCTATAACAGCAAATCTGCGGCCGATTTTTATTCGAATCCAAAGTATAGTAATTGTTTAGCCTGTCCTCGGCCAGATCATTTTTACTTTTGACACCGGCTCATTGCGAAGTTTTTTATTTGCAGGATTTTGATTATTGAATGGGCAAATCAAATACGCCTTCCGTAATTGTTTTGAAAGCATTGTTCGCCGGTGGATTGGTAAGCTTACCGCTAAAAGTTCCCTTAGCCCTGGTAGCGGTTACACTCGTAACAACGATTGTGAAAGGTGGACTGTTAGTAATAATTGGTGGAAGATTGCTACTGGTATTCCAGATAGTGGTTGACAGGTCTGCATTTTTTACGCTGTAATCGACTTCAATGCGGTATCCAAGATTGGTAGCACTAACAGGAACAGCATGCTTTTCATCATAGGTACCTGCATGCACGGCGGACTGATCGTTTTGTGAAATAAAAATATTAAAATAGCTTTCTATATTACCGTCTTTATACCCTTCCAGTGAAAGAATGGGATTGCCGGTGAATGCTTCTTTGGTGCCTGCTGCAGCCTGTACTGTAAAACTGGATAAAACGCCATCAATTTTACAGCTATAGGTTCCTGTTGAAACGGGTGCGGTTGCTACCGTGATATCAAAGCTGCAGGATGAAGTCATATTTGGTTTGAGCGTTGTAGTACCTGCTGCAAGCGGAGTACCCGTACCAGACAGGATCACAGGCACATTGGTACCTGTTGCAGTAAATACACCGGATCCTGAAAAACTGATGCCGTTTACTGTATTGGTAACAATATTGTAGCTGCCGGCTGTTGTTACATTTACTTTTATGGTTACTGTATTGGTAGATGAAAGCGGCGTTGATGCTGTATACACGCCATTAATAACAGGCAATGTGCAGGCGCCGGGTGCGCCGGCCAGTGTAAATACCGCCGGCGGGGCTGCTGCTGCAAACGATATATCAAAATTGCAGGTGGCAGTGCCAACAGCTACAGCAAATGTCTTTGCGCCTGCCGCAACCGCTGTTCCGCTGGCAGTGAGTAAAACGGTTTGCGCGCCTGTTGTGGTAAAACTTCCGCTGGCAGCAAAACTAACACCATTGACGGCCGCCGTGGTTATACTATATGTTCCGGCCGTGGCTACATTTACCTGAATCTTTACTGTATTGGCACTTGTCATGGCCATACCGCTCATGTAGGTACCAGTCAGCACAGCACCAGTGCAGGTACTGCCCGCACCGCTTAAAGTAAATACAGCAGGTGTTGAACCGTTGCCACCCGTGGTTGGGCCAGGCTTTTCTACACTAAGTTCTTTCTGACAGGAAATACCGAAAAAGGCAATAGCAGCGAGAATGCCTGCTGCTAATAAGGTGCGCGTCTTCATTAATTCGGGGTTGTTTATTGACTGGGGTTATTGCGCGAAAATAAGAGAAAACGGTAAAAGCGAATAGGGTTACACGATTATTTCATACATATTAAATGGGATAATATGTAGCAAGGCCGACCAGTTTGTAAGATGATAAAACGCTGAATACGTTTTCTCACATCTGTACATCGGCAAGGGCTTTACATTTTAATTATCCGTGTGGCTCAGCCGTTGCGAAAATTGTTTGTTTCGCGTGGCGGCGACGATCACATCAGCGAAGTAATGAAACCCATGCAAGCAATGCAAGGAAACACAATAGCTTCCGGAATTAACAATTAGAAATTTTAGTTTGCACGCTGCATAGTCGAGAACTTTCCTGAATAGGGAGCATGGTAAGGATTATTGGTGTCCACCCATGTACCGTTGGCTAAAGTACCAGTATTGGAAAAAGAAGCTGTAATACTCTGCTTAATGGGCTGCCCGGAGCCACCAATTGAAGTGATGTTTGCTGTAAATTGTGTGTTCCCTGTGAGCGTCCAGGTACCTGCAGCATATGCGTAGCTACCATCTCCTCCCATTCCCTTTGTTGTAATAGTACCATCGGGGAAGATGGAAAAACCATAAGCTAATGCTCCCTGTGCCGGTACATCATTAACAGTGTAGGTGCCTGTATATACCCCGGCGATTGGGTAAACTACAGCCTTATCTTTTTTACAGGAAGTCATGCTACCGATGCTAATAAAAGCCACTATCACAAAAAGACAAAACTGGTTACATTTCATAATAGACGGTTTATGGTTTTTTACAAACGGGCTGCAAATTAATTTATTATTTGCAGACGGCTATATCTTTGTTAAAAAAGAATAAGAGCTTAGCTCAGCCAGGCGGTAGTTGAAAATTTTTAAAATGAAATTGAACTGGCCACAAGGAAATAAAAATCAGTTCCAGTCCGCTGGTGTACACAATAACGCGTACCGGTGGTTGATTACGGTAAATGGTCAGGATTCGGAATTGACTCTCAAACCTTACCTTTGCGGCCGATTATGAAGTATAGTAACGAGATCAGTAAACGCCGCACTTTCGCCATCATTTCTCACCCCGATGCGGGTAAAACAACGCTTACCGAGAAATTATTGTTGTTTGGAGGCGCCATTCAAACAGCCGGTGCCGTAAAAAGCAATAAGATAAAAAAACATGCCACCAGCGATTTTATGGAAATAGAGCGCCAGCGCGGTATATCTGTTGCCACCAGTGTAATGAGTTTTGAGTACAATGGTACGCTGATCAACCTGCTGGATACGCCGGGTCACAAAGATTTTGCGGAAGATACCTACAGAACACTGACCGCGGTGGACAGCGTTATTCTTGTTATTGACAGCGTAAATGGTGTAGAAGCGCAAACACGGCGCCTGATGGAGGTTTGCCGTATGCGGGCAACACCCGTGATTGTGTTTATCAATAAAATGGATCGCGACGGGAAGAACCGTTTTGACTTACTGGAAGAAATCGAAAAAGAATTAAGCCTGCCATTGCATCCGATGGCATGGCCCATCAATAGCGGCAAGGATTTTAAAGGGGTATACAATCTTGATAAAAAAAGCCTGGTATTATTTGCTGCGAATACAAAAGCCAATGATGAGGATGTGATTGAAATTACTGATCTGCAGTCTCCCGTACTGGATCAGAAACTGGGCGATAAAGACGCGGCATCTTTAAGGGATGATGTTGAACTGGTAGATGGCGTAAATGGTGATCTGAATATCAGCGATTACCTGACCGGGAAGGTAGCACCCGTTTTTTTTGGAAGTGCCATCAACAATTTTGGCGTGAGGGAAATGCTGGATACTTTTATCCGTATCGCTCCCGAACCACAATGCCGGCCTACTACCGTAAAAGAAATCTGCCCGGGAGAAGATAAATTAAGCGGGTTTATTTTTAAAATACATGCCAACCTGGATCCCAAACACCGGGATCGGATTGCATTTATGCGGATCTGCTCCGGCAAATTTGAACGCAATAAGTATTACCATCACGTGCGGCTCGACCGCGATATCCGCTTCAGCAATCCCTATAGTTTTCTGGCCAGAAGCAAAGATGTAATTGAAGAAGCATTTCCCGGTGATGTGGTGGGTTTGTTTGACACCGGCAACTTTAAGATAGGCGACACACTTACGGAAGGAGATAATTTTTATTTTACCGGCATCCCCTCTTTTTCACCAGAAATTTTTAAAGAGGTGGTAAATAAAGATCCGATGAAAACGAAGCAGTTGGAGAAGGGTTTGTTGCAACTGACGGATGAGGGCGTGGCGCAGTTGTTTACACAGTTTGGGGGTAATAAAAAGATTATCGGTTGCGTGGGTGAACTGCAATTTGAAGTGATTCAATACCGCTTGCTGCACGAGTATACCGCCTCGGTGGAATTCAGGCCGCTGCAATTTTATAAAGCGTGCTGGTTAACCAGCGATGAGCCGGGCAAGCTGGCAGATTTTGCCAGGTTTAAACAAGCGAATATTGCTGAAGATAAAGATGGTCACCTGGTCTACCTGGCGCAAAGCGAGTGGTTTTTGAATACAGAACGAGCCAATAATCCCGGTATCACTTTTCATTTTACTTCTGAGATACACAAGGAAATGGTATAGACATGCTGTTGCCGTTCATTTTCAAAAGTGGTATGATTTGTCTTATTCTGCATTCGGTAATTTCTGCAAGAATAAACTTAAACCAGCCTTTTTCCTTGCATCCAGGGAGTAGCTGATGTATTGGGTAAAATACCTGTTTAGATCAAATAGTGAATAGGGATTTTGCGCAACAATTTTATCGATGAACTGCATACCGGCGCCGGTGGCTGCATTAAAGGAACTGATAAAGTCATCGTCTAGTTTTTTGTTGCTTATCCATGCTGCAAAAACAAAAGGCAAACCCGTCAGTTCTTTCCAGGCTTTACCTAAATCATAAGCATAACGCGATAATTTTCTCTGCTCAAATGCCCGATCCCCTACCACCAACCCGGCAGTTGTTGCTTTAATATGTTGCCTGAAATCTGCTTTTGCATTAATTAGAACTGGATCTATTTTCCAGTATTCTTTCAGCAATATTCTTGCAAGCTGTACCGAAGTGCGGCTCTGGTAATCGAGCAGCACTTCGGTAATTTCTTCCATGGGCACATCGCTGAAAAGACAAACAGATGCCACTTCGCCATCTGCACCAATGCAGTAATCACCAATAATATGATGTTCGCTTAGTTTTGGAATAATGGCTACCGGAACAAGCCCCAGATCAATTTCATTGTTGAGCAATTTTGCAGCAATACTTGCAGGATAATCTGCCATCATTTCAATGCTGTCTTTCATCATACCCTGTTCAAACCCGTATATCAATGGCTTTGTATTGAGATAGCTGACTGCTCCCACTTTTATTTTTCGCATCTTCTTTATTGACCGGCTTATGGCAGTACTACAGATGAACGTAATGCGACGCAACGATGCTTTATAGCATTACTGACGCCGGTTCCACATAATATCACTTTATAACCGGAATTGGTTTAATTTTGACCGCAAATATAGGTTACGAAAACAGAATACCTAAACACGTTACATGGAACTCAATGCCCTTACTGCTATTTCTCCCATTGATGGCCGCTACCGCAGGCAGGTGCAGCATCTGGCCGATTATTTTTCTGAATATGCACTAATAAAATACCGGGTACTGGTGGAGATTGAATATTATCTTTTTTTAGCCGATAAAAAGTTTTTCTCCTTATCCGCCAAATCAAGAAAATCGCTGCAGGAAACAGCAGCAGGGTTCAGCCTGGAAGATGCCGCCGAGATCAAGTCGATAGAAAAAATAACCAATCACGATGTTAAAGCAGTAGAATATTTTATCAAGAAGAAACTGGATGCCATTGGGCTGGACAATGAAAAGGAATGGGTGCATTTTGGTCTTACTTCGCAGGACATCAATAACACGGCAATACCCTTATTATGGAAACATGCGGTAGAATGCGAATACCTGCCGGCCATCCTGAATCTTAACAGGGAGCTGGGCATTTTAACGGAAGAATGGATGAATGTACCCATGCTGGCGCGCACGCATGGACAACCAGCCAGTCCGACCCGACTTGGCAAAGAAATAATGGTTTTTGTAGAACGCCTGCAAAACCAGATAGAGCAATTTATTAATATCCCTTTTACTGCAAAATTTGGTGGCGCTACCGGCAACTTCAATGCGCATCATGTAGCTTTTCCAAAAAAAGACTGGATATTACTGGGTAACCAATTCGTGGAAAAAACATTGGGTCTCAGCCGGCAACAATTTACCACGCAGATTGAGCATTATGATAACCTGGCGGCGCATTTTGATGCCATGAAACGCATCAATAATATCCTGGTTGATTTCAGCCGTGATATCTGGAGTTATGTGTCGATGGATTATTTCAAACAAAAAATAAAAAAGGGTGAGGTGGGTTCTTCGGCTATGCCCCATAAAGTAAATCCTATTGATTTTGAAAATGCAGAAGGAAATCTCGGCATCGCCAACGCTTTGCTGGAACATCTCTCCGCAAAATTGCCGGTATCAAGGTTACAGCGCGATTTGACAGATTCTACCGTACTCCGGAATATCGGCGTACCCTTTGCGCACATCATTCTTGCTGTTAAATCAATAGAAAAAGGACTGGGTAAGCTGGTATTGAATCCGAAAAAAATAAATGACGATCTCGAAAGCAACTGGGCGGTTGTGGCTGAAGCCATTCAAACCATTTTAAGACGGGAAAACTATCCCAACCCCTACGAAGCGCTGAAAGAGCTGACCCGTGGAAATGGAACCATTAACAAAGAAAGTATACACCAATTCGTGGAAGGGCTGCAGGTGCCTGCGAGTGTTAAAAAAGAACTGAAAAAAATAACGCCGCAAAACTATACGGGTGTGTAAAAAACGAGTATTTTAGCCGCGCACATCCCTGAACCTTTAATGAAAATATCATCCCTTGTCCTGCTGCTTTTAATTGTTCATTGCTGCGCTGCACAGCTTTCAAAAAAAACAACATCAGTTAAGCACAAAACTGGGGCTGACCAAAAGTTAGCTTTTGGCTGCAATAACTGGTTGCAAACACCCTCACAGGGATCGGCGGCCTATGTAGGCAAAGTGGGTGTGCCTGGTAATAAAATTACGGTGGAGGCAACCATATACAGGACTTCTTTCAGTTCAAATGGTATTGTTACTGATGGCGATCTTGTATCAAAGCATACCGGACCTAATGATGCTAATTACATATTGCGCCCAACCGGCGCTATTATAACCACTACAAACGGAACTCTTTTTGCGACACCGCCTGTATGCGATATCGTGCTAAATAAAATCTATCATTTTGCGATGGTGTACGATGGCAGTACACTAAAGTTTTATCGAAACGGGTTTCTAATGACCAAGGTGGATGCCTCGGGCAACCTGTATCAAAATAACCTCAACACCGGAATAGGCTTATACGATGGAAATATATTGCAGGAAAATTTTGTTGGATATATTAATGAAGTGCGTATCTGGAACGTAGCGCGAACACAAGCAGAAATAAGAGCAAATATGAATGGTTCTTTGCCGTCTCCCGGTACCCAGCCCGGTTTGCTGGCATATTATACATTTGATGACCTGATTAATAAACAGGGAAATCCTGCATGGAACGGAACTTTAGCAGGAGCAGCTTCTATTAACAGGCAAGTTCCGGATTGTACGTTTGTGCCAGATTCCTGTGAATTAAAGGTTGCGGTGCCTTGCGCAACAATTGAAGATTTCAATTATAAGGTTGATTTGTGTAACCCTTTGGCCATTTCATTTCAATCTTCGGCAACCGCTTATAATTCTATTAAATGGGAACTGGATGACGGAACCGTTATCAGCAACAGTGCAAATCCATCACATGTCTTTTCCAGCCCGGGTAATCACCTTGTAAACATGATTGTTGATGAAGGTGGTTGTGCCGATACGGTAGTTAAAACAATTTCCTTAACCAATTTGCCCGCCAACGTTTTATTGACACCTGATACCGCGATATGTGCCGGAGCGCGGGCGCAATTGCGAACAAAACCCATTCTCGGATTTTGCTGGAAACCGACCACCTATTTAGATAATCCGAATAGTGCCAATCCTGTTAGTTCAACACCCGCAGACATCACCTATTATCTCAACGCGGAAGTTCCTGGAAAGAACCTTATTGTAAACGGAGACTTCTCGCAGGGAAATACGGGCTTTAGTTCGGAATATAACTATGCTAATCCTAATTTAACAGAAGGGCAATATTTTGTTGGACCAAGCCCCAACGCCTGGAACGTGAGCCTTAGTGCCTGTTCAGGGCACACTAACGGCAACGACAATATGCTTCTGGTTAATGGTGCTCCTGTGCCAGGCGTTAATGTATGGAAACAAACGGTTACGGTTGTTCCTAATACCAACTATGCGTTTTCTACATGGGTACAGGCGCTCTGGCCACCCAACCCAGCTCAACTGCAATTTTCAATTAATGGAAAAATAACCGGTACATTAATCAGCGCCAGCCTTCCAACCTGCACCTGGACGCAATTTTATACAACCTGGAACTCCGGGAACAATACTACTGCTGTTATTTCGATAGTAAATATCAATACCGCCGTACAGGGCAATGATTTCGCCCTTGACGATATTTCGTTTGCGCCGGTACTTATTCAAACAGACAGTGTTGTGATCAAAGTTAACAGCACACAAATAAAGACAAGCAACGATACTACAGTATGCTCCGGCACAACTGTTCAATTAAATACAACCGGCTCTGCAGCAACCTTTGCCTGGACTCCCTCTACTGGTCTTTCAAACGTAAACATTGCAAATCCATCGGCTAATCCCGGTGTCAGCACCCAATACATCGTTTCCGGAACAGGCGCGAACGGTTGCAAAGCAAAAGACACCGTTCAAATTACGGTCAACCCTTCACCGGTCATAATAAAAACAAACGACACATCCATTTGCCAGAATAAAACAATCCAGCTTAATGTTGGCGGTGGCAGCGCTTATAACTGGAAACCTTCGCCGGACTTGAGTAATCCCAATATCCCAAACCCGGTGGCCACGCCAATAAGCAACACAGTGTATTACATAACCGTTACCAATGCTGCCAGTTGCAGCAAATCAGATTCTATTAAAGTTTCCGTAAACCCCAATCCAATCATTACAAAGAATAATGACACAACTATTTGTCAGAGCAAAACAGTTCAACTGAATGTTACCGGCGGTAGCAAATATATTTGGCAGCCGGCAACCGGTTTAAACAATGCAGCCATATTCAATCCGCTGGCCAGCCCCCAAACAAGCACCGTATACTATGTTTCAGTAACCAATTCTTTTAATTGCAGCAGTGCCGATTCGGTAAAAATATTTGTTAAGCCAAGTCCCGTTATCGTCAGAACGCCTGATACTACCATCTGTCACGATAAAACTATTCAATTAAATGCGAGCGGTGGCGGCACGTATAGCTGGTCTCCTTCAATTGGCCTTAGTAATAACGCGGTCAACAATCCGGTAGCGTCGCCTGCGGCCAGTACAACCTATTACCTTACTGTAACTGGTAATAATAACTGCAGCAGTTCAGATTCTATAAAACTGTCAGTTAGTCCCGCCCCCGTATTCACCATTAACGGCGGAATAAATGCCTGTACAGGCGTACCGGTTCAATTAAGTGCTGCAGGAGGAGACAGCTATAGCTGGGATCCCGTTGCCGGGCTCAACAAAACCACCGTTCCGAACCCGTTTGCAACACCATTGGTTTCTACTGTTTATACCGTCAAAATAAAATCGAACGTTTGCAGCGATTCGGCGAGCTTGTCTGTGCCCGTTACCGTACTGCCATTGCCGTTAGTAAAAGCGTCAAGCTCCAACAATGTTGATTGCAGCAAACCCGCTTCGCAACTGTTAGCTTCAGGCGCATTGAAATATGTATGGACCCCGTCAACAGGGCTGAACGATTCAACAATTGCCGCACCACTTTCTTCCCCTTCAGCTTCAACATTGTATATTGTTAAAGGAACCGATCTAAATGGCTGTAGTAATTCCGACAGCGTTCAGATCGTCGTTAGTCATGCGGGCGATCTGCTGGTGAATATGCCAAACGCTTTTTCACCAAATGGTGATGGCAAGAACGATTGTTTTGGAATAAGCAGGTTCGCAGGCCTGCTGCAGAATGTACAGCTATCAGTTTATGATCGTTTTGGTGTGAGGGTATTTTATACCAGCAACCCTGCAAATTGCTGGGACGGGCGCTACAAAGGTAAATTACAGGACTCCGGAGGTTTTGTATACATACTAAAGGCAAAAACTTTTTGTGGCGATATCTTCAAAAAAGGAATTATTATGTTGTTGAAATAAAATTTAACCGGGCCATGCCTGCCCGGTTAAAAATATTACGTTTCAATTTTTACTTTTCGTTTGTAAATAAATTCAGCTCTTTCTTTTATCAGCTCTTAGGGCAACTTATTTTTTGGTTTTGGCTTCAGGTATTTATCCAAAAATTCCAATGTTCTTTTGGAGGTAGTTATCTGGTTTTCTTTTTTTACAAATCCATGTCCTTCGTCGGGATAAACCACATATTCTACCGGCACCCCGTTTTTCTTAACGCCTTCCACAATTTCATCGCTTTCTACTTTCAACACGCGCACATCATTGGCGCCCTGGAATACAATAAGCGGCTTTTTAATCGTCTGGTAATTGTACAAAGGCGAGGTATTCTTCAACATAACGCTGTCGGCCGTATTGGGATCACCCATTTCTTCGTACAGTGCTTTTCTAAAACTTTCCCAATACGGTGGAATATTACGGAGCGTGCGCAACCAATTGGCCACACCAAAAAGATCAACACCCACCTTGAATTCATCGGGGTGAAATGCCAGTGCTGCCAGCACCATACAACCCCCATAGCTGCCGCCTTCTATCCCGATAGCCGTGCTGTCGATATAATGCTGTGAGGCCAGCCATTTTTTACCCCAGATACAATCATTTAAATCTCCCTTACTGTGATCTTTATTGTCCAGTTTATAAAATTTTTTTCCATAGCCGCTGCTGCCACGATTGTTTACCGCCAGCACCGCATATCCGTGATTTACCAGGTACTGGATGGCATTGCTGAAACCTACACGGCTTTGGCCACCGGGGCCGCCGTGCACCCAAACCAGCGCGGCCGCCTGGCTATCTTTTGAGGCCTGCAATGGTTTGTAATAAATAGCAGGTATCTGCATTCCGTCAAACGATGGAAACCGTACTATTTCGGCTTTTACCAAGTCGTTTTGATCAATCTCTTTGTTGAGCGTTGAAGTAATTTGCTTCAGATCTTTTTTATCGAGGTTATACACGTACAGGTTGGGCGGACTGGTACTGCTACCAACGGTAAGCAATAGGTTTTTTTCAGTGGGCGATATACTCACATTCAGCACATCACCGTCTTTGATATCGGGAAAACTAATGGTCTGACCGGTCGCATGATCAAACAGCAGCACTTTGTTTTTACCATCTTCATTTACTGAAATGCTGTGGTATTTTTCATGCTCGCTGAGCGACATATCCACCACATCCCATTTGTCTTCGTATATTTTTTCTTTTTTTCCACTGCCCAGCTGGTATTTCACGAGAAAGCTGAATTCACTTCCTTCGTTGGTTGTATAATAAAGGGTGCTGTCGTTTCTCTCAAACGCCATTGGGTTCCAGGTCGCCTCGCTGTCATTGCTGATGCGTTTTAATTGTTTGTTATTGCGGTCAAACACATACAGATCATTTTTATCTGAGGTAACAGATTTGGTAAGCGCAATATACCGTTCCGATTTACTCATGCCTGATACAGACAGGCCGGAATCGTTTTGATACAGCAAGACAGGTTTCCAGGTAACCGTATCCAGTTTCCAGAGATCAAAAAATTTAGGGTTTCGTTTATTGCTGCTAACGTACATGGCTTTCTTATCATCGCTCCAGCCGCTAAAGCTATTGGCACTGGCCGGCCATGGGGTAATATCTTTAGCAACAGAGTCCCCCTTTGTCATAAGAAACAGGTGGCTGTTTTCATCTCCGCCCTTATCTGCCGAATAAATAAACCGGCTGCTGCCGGGAAGATAAGCAACAGCAAAAAAAGATTCCTTTTTTGAAGAAGTCAACGGAGTAGACTGGCTATCGGCAATATTTAATTCGTACACGTTAAAAATGCCGGTTTTGTTATTGTGGACAAGCACTTTTGTTTCGTCG
>Ga0207641_10004427_pt1 | contig 12175 bp, 11 predicted proteins | sample KBSSwiS62_FD_184306 | JGI IMG/M metagenome (GOLD analysis project Ga0207641, IMG submission 184306) | Switchgrass rhizosphere microbial communities from Kellogg Biological Station, Michigan, USA - KBS Switchgrass S6-2 (SPAdes) (version 2) | ecosystem: Host-associated > Plants > Roots >... | reverse complement strand
TTTCGTCGCGCTGGGACGCATCGATCCGGGGTTCGACCCGAATCACGTCCTCACGTTCGGGCTGGCGCCGCAAGCCCGTCAGCCCGGCGAGCGTTTGGCGTTCATGCAGCAGGTGCGCGACCGGCTGCTGGCAATTCCGGGCGTGACCGGAGTCACGGCGGCGACCCCGTTGCCGCTCGACGGGCAGTTGGTCAACGGTCGGTGGGGCACCGAGGCCGCCGTCGCCGATCCCTCGAAGTTCCGGCAGGCGACCTACCATTTCGTCATTCCCGGGTACTTCGAGACCTTGCATACGCGGCTGATCGAAGGCCGGCTGTTCACCGGCGCCGACAACAACATCGATCAGCGCACCGACCTTCCGCGGCAGGTGATCATCGACGATGCGGTGGCCGCGCTGGCGTTTCACGGCGAGTCAGCGGTGGGGAAGCGCCTGTTCCTGCGCATCACGACGCCCGAGCCCGAGTGGTACGACGTGATTGGCGTGGTCGGCCATCAGCGGCACGCGTCGCTGGCGGTGCCGGGTCCGGAAGCCATCTTCATCCTGAACGGCCACGGCGGCCACGGAGCCGCCGCGCGATGGGCCGTGCGCACGGTGGGCGATCCGGTCGAGATCGTCCCGGCGGTCCGCGCCGCGGTGGCCCAGATCGATCCACGCGCACCGCTCGCCGACGTGCAGCCGATGACCGCCTTCGTCGACAAGGCGATGGCACCGGTCCGGTTCACGAGCACACTCATCGGTATTTTCGCCGTGGTCGCAGTCCTGCTCGCGGCGATCGGGCTCTACGGTGTCCTCTCCACGATCGTGCGTCAGCGCACGGCAGAGATTGGGATGCGCATGGTATTTGGCGCGCAGCGCGGGACCATTCTTCAACTGCTCGTCGGCGAGGGACTGCGGCTGAGCGCCGCCGGCATCGGCCTCGGCCTGATCGCAGCCGCCCTGGTGACCCGCGTGATGACGACCATGCTGGTCGGCGTGACGCCGACCGACCCGGCGACATTCATGGCAATTGTTGTACTGTTTGTCGGGATCGCGGTGTCGGCCTCGTGGCTGCCCGCGCGCCGCGCCTCGCGGCTCGATCCGATGAACGCCTTGCGGGAAGAGTAGTGATGCTGAGATCCTTCTTCCGGGCCCTTCGAGATTGCGTCACCGGTTTCATGATGCTCACGACCAGCACGTGAGGGATTGACGCAGTGGCCTGGGAGCAGGACACCCGAGCGCGTCTGAAGGCGCGCGCCGAACAATCACCGTCGCTGAAGGAGATCAACAGATGAAGCGTGTTGCCGTTCTTGCATCGCTGGCGCTGATCGTCACCGTCCCGCTGATCGCTCAGTCGCCGAAGGGCTGGAAAGTCCGCGCCGACCGCAGCACCAGCGCCTCGGACCCGGATGCCGCCGGGGCCATCAAGTTCGTGACCGCGGGTTCCGGATTCCATGCGACGACCCCGCAGGCCGCGGTGTTCTGGAATCCCGCGAACACGATGACCGGGAATTACACGTTGAAGGGCAATTTCAAGCTGCTGAAACCCAGCGGCCACACCAACTACTACGGCCTCGTGTTCGGCGGCAGCGATCTCGAAGGCGCGAATCAGAATTACCTGTATTTCCTCGTCGCCCAGGACGGCAGTTGGCTGGTCAAGCGCCGCAACGGTGAGGCGACCGAAAACATCGTTGCGAAAACGCCTAGCGACGCCGTCAAGAAGCCGGACGCCAGCGGCGTGTCCACCAATGCGTTGGAAGTTCGGGTCCTCGCCGACAAGCTCGAATTCGCCGTCAACGGCACCGTCGTCGGGAGCACACCGAAGACGGGACAGGCGGCGAAGACCGACGGCATCTACGGCATCCGCTCGAATCACCTGCTCGATATCGAAGTAGATGGATTGTCGGCGGCCAAGCGGTAGCCTGCCTTAGACGAACGCTTCCGAGTACGACGTCAGGGCCGCGGCCGGAACTGCCGCGGCCGATGACGCTGCCGACATTCGAATCGATCGTGCGGCTCTCGTTGTTGTCCACGACGAGGGCCGCATGCCCCTCGATCCCCGCCCCCGGCATTTCTGGTGTAATACACCGATGAGAAGCGCGGTCTTCGCCATTCTTCTTTCCGTCATGGTGGGCACGAGCGCGCGAGGGCAGGAGCCTGTGACGGTGGACACGCCGACTGTGAAGGTGTTGCGCGGCCTCACTGTCCAGCAGTTCGAGGCGGAGATGCAGTTGATGAACCAGGCGCTGGGCGTGGCGTGCGCCTTCTGTCATGCCCGCGGGAATTTCGCCGCTGAGACCAATCCACGCAAGGCGACGGCCCGGCGGATGATCGAGATGGTGCGCGCGATCGATCAGCAGTATTTCCCGGACCATCGACCCGCGGACGGCGAGTCGATGCTCGGCAAGGTGACCTGCTTCACCTGCCACCAGGGGTCGGAGCGCCCGAAGTCCGCTCCGCCACAGTGATCGCGGCCATTGCTGAACGAATTCCAGTGGGAATCGTATTGCAAGACATGGGGAAGTTTCTCCTCTGGTGCCTCCTGTTGCTGCTTTGCTGGCCGCTGGCCTTGCTGGCGTTGGTCGTCTATCCGCTGGTCTGGATCCTGCTGCTTCCGTTCCGCATCGTCGGCATCGCGGTTGACGGCGTGCTCGGCGTGGTGCGCGGCGTCGTGATGCTGCCGGCAAGGCTGCTCCGCGGTTCCTAGCGGACGAATTTCCCCCGCGCGCTTCAAAGGCTGTGACAGAGCAGGGGGCCCTCCCTGGGCGCGCTTCTCTGGTTCAAGATCGATGCGTCCAAGGAGTTGAGCACCGAACCCGAAATCGAGCCGGTGCTGGTGGCCGTCGGATAGCGGGAACCGCCGGTCCGTTCTATCGTTTTGGCGCAATCATCTTGGTGATGCGACCGACGCTCGTGTCTCCGGCGTAGAGGTTGTCCTGCTTGTCCATGACCCAATAGCTGGCTTCGATGAACTGACCGCTCCCGATTCCCATGCCGTTGCCGATCGCACCGAGCACCCTTCCATCCCGATCCAGCTTCAGGAACTGGCCATCCTGACCGCTCGCCATCCACGGCTGACCGTGCGAGTCGAAGTTCAGGGCGCACACGAGATTCCTCACCTGCATCGTCTTGAGAAACTTGCCGTCGCCGGAGTAGACGACGATCCGGTATTCCTCGCGATCGCCGATCCAGACATCGCCGTTTGACGGATCGATGGCCAGCCCGTGCGCGGAGCTGAACTTCCCCTGGCCTACCTCGTTGCCATACCACTGATTGATGAATGTGCCGTTCTTGTCGAGGTGAATAATCCGTGCGGCACCGAGGTTGTTGGCGGGATCGTCTGAATCCGTGTCGTTGGGACTTTCATTGGCGTGACCTTCGCCGATGTAGACATCGCCGTTCGGCGCAAAGGCGACCATCACCGGTTGCCAGAGCAGCCGCTGACCTTTGGCTTCATCCCAATCCCCACGGCGTCCTCGCTGCCCGATCGTCAGGAGCAGCTTGCCCTCGGGACTGATCTTCATCACCGTGGCGCCGTTCGCCGAAGTAATCCAGACGTTGTCCTCGGCATCGACCGCCATCCCGTGCGCCTTGTCCTGATAGCCAATCACGTCGGGACTGACCTGAAGGGTCAGTCTGTAGCCGGGATCGAACTTGAACAGCTGCGGCTTTCCGGCATCCGCGCGCTGGAAGACCCAGAGATTGCCTTTCGAGTCGAGGGCGACCGCCGGAACGCCGCCAAAGCCTGGAGGCAATGCATAGGGGTACGCGAACGTGTAGCCGAGGGTTTGCTTCCATTGGACACGCTGCAGCGATTGGCGAGCGCGGCCAAGACGGTTCCCGCACAGCGGCGACCGCCGGCAGGCCGGCGTCTCGCTGGCCATCGTGCCTGCAGGAGCAGCGCTCGTGGCGCCGCGGCCGCTGTCGCCGCGCGGCGGTACGGTGACACGTCCGCTCGCATCGACGATCGTTCGTCCTGTGGGATCGGGATACGATCCCTGGAGAAACCAGGCCGGCGTGGGCCCTGAAGCCGGTCCGTCCGTGGCCGGCCGGGACTGCGAGACTTCCGGACCTCCGTTCAGGATCAATCCGCCCGTCAGAGCGACGACTCCCGCGGCAAACCTGACGTCCATCTAGACCTCCCGCTTTACAGTTGACCTTCTCTTCTTGCTCGCCTTCGCGCTCACGAACCGGTGCGCGCCGATGACGAGGTCCCGCAGCGCGTCGGGATGGACGCGTGACAGCCGGACGAGGATACAGGGGTAGTTCAGATAGTGATCTTTCAGGTAGTAGGTCCCGGGGTCGTCTTCGAGGAGCGCGTCCCGGTCGGGAAAGTCCATCATGACGACGAGCGTGTTCGGCTCGGCGGACTTGTGGGACGCGATGCACACGAACATCTTCCCGCGGACTTTCAGCGCCGGCTGACCATACATGGTCGTCACCTCGACATCAGGCAAGGTGCGCCCGATCGACTCGACGGCCGTGAAGCTGTTGCCGCGTCGCATGGGCGGTCTATTCTTTCATGGCTCTTTGAAACGATCCGAAGTCCGCGAGCAGCCACACGCCAGGATCGAGCGCCACGGATGCAGGTTCGGCGTCCGCGGCAATCCTGAAGGTCGACTCGCGTCCTGTCACCTCCACCTGGCGAATCGCCGGCGGGGACCCGGCAACCGCAGAAACGCCCACGCCGAGCGCGAATCGGAACGGCTCGGCGGTCTGTGTCTGCCGCACGGTCACGATAATCTGCTTGGCAGCCGTGTCGTAGCGCCACTCGCCCGACACCTGCGGAACGCCGCTCCGCGTCAGCCACTGCGCGAAGAACCAGCGCAGGTCCTGACCTGATACCTCTTCCATCGTGCGCCGGAGATCCGCGGTTGACGCGAGGCCGTTTGCGTAGCGCTGATAGTAGAGCCTGATGCCGCGCCAGAATGGTTCGGTGCCGATCAGGTCGCGCAGCATGTGCAGCGTCCACGCGCCCTTCTCGTAGACCAGTCGATTGTTGGGCTGGGTCGCGGCCTCGTCGAGATTGACGTGGACGACCGGGGTGTTCGGCAGCGCCTGCTCGAGTCGAAGCACGGCGTTGCGGCTGCGCCGCAGGCCGTCGACGAACGCATCGCGGCCGCCGGCATACTCGGTGTAGAGCAGCGTGAAGTAGGTGGCGAACCCCTCGCTCAGCCACACGTCGTTCCAGTCGTTTTCGGTAACGGCATCGCCAAACCACTGATGCGCGGTTTCGTGGACGACCGGCGCGTTGCCCGCCGTCACGCTCTTCTCGCCGTAGAAGATGTTGCTGACGTGCTCCGTGCCGCCCCCCATGCCCGCGGCTTCGACGTGCGCCAGCTTGGCGTACGCGTACGGGCCGACACGATCGGAGAAGAATTCGAACGACCCTCGTGCCTCCCGTTCGAGCGCCGCCAACCCCTTGTCGGCGTCCTGTGGAAACGCCCAGTACGACAGCGGCACGCCGCGGACGGTGCCGCCCTGCCGCACGATGAAGCGGGCGACGCCCAGCGAATACAGCCATGACGAGATCGGCACGTCCTGGCGCCAGTGGGTGCGCCGCAGTCCCCCGGGCAAATCGAGCTGCTCGACGATGACCCCGTTCGACACCACCTGGTAGTCGGCCTTCGTCGTCACGATCAACTCGCCGGTCGCCTTGTCCGCCGGATGGTCGATCATCGGCAGCCATTGTCGCGCGCGGTTGTACCAGTTCTCGCTGAAGGCGGTGCGATCGCCGTGGATGTTATTGAGGAGACGCAGGCCGTTGCCGGGGATGCCGTGATACGCGATGGTGAAAGTGACATCCTGTCCCGCTGTCGCTCCCGCAGGCAGAGGCAGATGCAGCCGATTACCACGGTGATCGATCGGCACCGTCCGCCCGTCCGACGTGATCCCGGTCACCGTCATCCCTTTGTCGTCAGGAGTTGCGGAGGTCAGATCGAGAACCGCTTCTCGCGTACCGGGCGTGACGATACGAAGCGTGACCGTGGCCTCTGCACGGATCTCGTTCGAATCGCTCGTCAGGAGCGTCAGACGAACGGCATAGTGGCGGGCATCGATTCCTGGCTGTCGCGGGTAGGTGTCGGCACCGAGATGTGAACCAGCGGCGAAGACCACGGCGGCCGCCGCACCAAACAGCAGTCCCCGTCGAATCCTGCAAGCGCGCATGCCGGGATGGTATACCGGCGGGGCCGTCAAAGGCGCCTGTCGCGGCGCTTAGCGTCGGGTGACAGTGGCGGCGGCCGGGAAGTCAGTGCCGATCGCGCTCGTCTCGACCCAGACCGCGCCGTTGTGAATGGGGTCGCACTTGATGGGAGGTGCCCAGTGCCAGAGCGCATCGAGGAGCGTGACCTTGACGCGTTGACCCTGGTGTTCAATCGGCTCGCTGACCGGCGTGCCCACCGGAATGACCGAGCTGTTCGCGCACACGGGAGTGTTGCCTACCGCGTTCGCGAACGCGGATGCGCCCTTGGTCGTGACGACCGGGCGATAGAATGCGTCGTCCGGCCCGATCGCCGCGTAGAAGGCGTCCAAGTAGTTCCTGATGTGTTGACGCCCTTGCGCGTCGACCGTCGCCACTTCGAGTGCGCGATACGCGTCGCCTTTGCGCTGTAGGAAATGCTGCCGTGTGGCGTCGAGCACGCGGCGCTCGAAGAGCGTGCGAGTGCGCTGCACCTGGCTCACGACCTCAACCTCGACCGGCGAATCCGCCCTGACGAACGCGGTATTCAGCACGTCCTTGAGCCACCGGTGCTTGCCGGCGACCATGCCTGAAACGTCGAAGTCGTACATCACCGGTCGTGCGCGGCCGCCGGCATCGACCGCCGCGGTGACGTTCCACAGCGGGTGGCGGTCGTCGCAGCGGTACTTATCACCGGCGAACATCCGCACGCACCAGTCGAAGTTGCCGATCATCGCCTCCGCGAACGCCAGGGTCGCCGTGTCCTCGGCGGTGAAACGCTCGCGCGCGTTCGAGAACTGCGCTTCCGTGAGCTCGCTGACGGCGCCGAGACGCTTCAATGTGGCGCCGGTCGTTTCGAGCAGCATCGCATTCCGGACGATGGGTTTCTGCTGATCGGGTGTCTGTCCGGACCGCGCGTCGGTATAGACGTACGAGATCCTGGCGGGCCTGGCTTTCAGCGCCGGCACGCCGAGCGCGTGCAGGACTTGATACACGGCGACTTCGCGAAGCGGCGCCTGCTCGTTGGGAAGGCGGCCGTACTTGGCGGTCACGGTCTCGTCGGTCGATTCCCCGCAATGTGTTCCGATCTTGATCCCTTTGAGGCCGTCGAACAGCGTGCCGTCGACCTGAGCCGGAGTTCCGTTTTTTTCGAAGTCGACCTTCAGCTTCGGAAAGGCGCACTCGCTTTCCCGGATGCTGGTGTGGCCGCGCAGGCCGATCTGAATGCCGTCAATCGTGACGTCGCGCGCGCCGTCACGATAGCCGAGCGTGCCGCCGACCGTATAGCCATCCTCGGAGCGCGCGTGCTGGAACAGGTCGTTGAGCGGCGCTGTCAGCGTCAGCGCGATGAGCTCGTCGCTCGCGAACAGCCCGCGGTCCCCGCGCAGAGCGGCTGCGCCAGACGCGATCGCCGTTGAAAGCAGCGCAACAGGAAGGAGAGAAGACCGAGTCACCCTTGAGAACAATTCAAGATGACGGCCAGCGTAAATGGCCCAGTCAAAACTCGTCAGCTATCGCTCAACCGCAGCTAGCCCCTAGTCCCCGAACCCCTCGCGAGTGACACCCTGGCGTTCTTCTTGCTGACTCGTCAATCATGCGATGGACATCTTCCGGCCGCGGCGATATTGAAGACATGCGGGGGCGTTCCGGTGGGTTCGGTGTAGCCCGCCTTGGCATCGGGGGGTTCCTGGTTCTACTGGTGCTGAGTTGGGTCAGCGGGACGAATCTCTTCTCACTTTTGGGAACCGGCGACACAACACCGACTCAGACGGTCGGCACATCGGGCGAGGTGCGGACGTCGGCATCTGAAGAGCGCATGGTCGACTTCGTCAACGCCGTCACAAAAGACGCGCAGGATACCTGGTCAGAAATCCTCGGTCCGCGTTACCAACGGACGCGTGTCGTGCTGTTTCGCGATGCGATCGACTCGGCCTGCGGCTTCGCACAGTCTGCCACCGGGCCGTTCTATTGCCCGAGCGACGGCAAAGTCTATCTGGATCTGTCGTTCTTCGACGAGTTGTCGCAGCGCTTCGGCGCGCCCGGGGACTTTGCGCAGGCGTACGTCATCGCGCACGAACTCGGTCATCACGTGCAGAACATCACGGGCCTGAACGCGCGGGCGTCGCGCGATCGCCAGGCCGGCCCCGGCAGCGCATCGGTCGCGCTCGAACTGCAGGCCGACTGTTTCGCGGGCATCTGGGGTCACGCCGCCGCGCAGAACGGCCGGTTCAACACGGGCGGCGTCGAGCTCGAACCCGGCGACGCCGACGAAGCGCTGCGCGCCGCGGCGTCGATTGGCGACGATCGTCTCCAGAAAATGGCAACCGGACGCGTGATGCCCGAGCGCTTCACGCACGGCAGTTCGGCGCAGCGCGTCGAGTGGTTCCGTCGGGGGATGGAGTCGGGCGATCCACGCGCGTGCTCGACCGGGACCTCCACCTACTGAGACCACGAGGCACGAACACATGAAGACGATCTTCCGTGTCTTCGTGGTTTAGGCTCTAGCGCTGTTTTCGGTCGGTGACCCGGGCTCGCATGCGCGCGGCTGCCGCGCGCTGCCGGTCGATGTTGGCCTTCGCCCGCTCGCGGAACGCCTCGGCCTGCTGATGCACGCGCTGCACCTGATCGCTCGCCGCACGCGGGCGCATCCATGGTAGGTCCGGAAAGATCTCGAAGAGATTGTTGCCGTGCGGACGGGGCGGCACGTCCACCAGTGTATCGCCTCCCGCCTGCCACCACCGGCACACGGCCTCGATCGCCGGCGACGGCAGTCCGACGATCAGCGTGAGGAGCGTTCTGACCGCAGTGGTCAACGGCGACCACGCCGGCTCGGTGCTCTCGGCCGGCTCTTCGGGCGCGTTGGGGAAGAGCTCCGCGACGAACGGATTCGCGTCCCACAGGTCCTGCAGCGCCGATCCACCAATCAGCGGTCTCAAATGAAGCAGCCGCGCGGCGGTGTCCAGGTCGCGCGGCTCGAGCTCGAGGTGATTCTCGTCGAGGACGACTTTCGCGCGCACCATGCAACGGCGTGACAACAGCGCGGACAAGCCGTTGACGGCGGCCGCCGTGCTCCAGACGTGTCCGACGCGCGTCACGATGAAGAGATCCAGATCGCCGCCGGCCTCCAGGTTGAGCCGCGCGATCCGGCCGGACAATGCCACGAGGCGCACGAACGGCAGGCAGCACACCAGCCGCAGCAGGAGCGCGTGGCGATCGAGGAAGGCGCGGCTGCGGGCTTCACGCCGTCGCCGCTCGTTGACCAGATCACTCCGGCCGGCCGGGAAGAAGTAGCCGTCACGCCGCTCGACGACCTGCTGTAGCACGGCGCTGCCCTCGAACACCGAGACGATTTCGGCCAGCGTTTGATGCGACCCGATGAGCGACTCACGCAGCTCCTCGAGCGTCAGCGGATAATCCTCCAGCGAGGCGTGGATCACGCTGGCGGCTATCGCGAGCTCGCGGGTCGTCAGCATACGGTTTCGAGTTGCGAAACGATCTTCGCCGGACGTAAACGCCCCCCGGCGAGGCGCCACATCGGCGGCCGGTTCGGGTCGCCCGCACGGCTCTATGCAGCCCGCGTGCCTTGCGTGTACTGTTCATCAAATGCGAAGCCTTACAGCCACGTTCGTGCTCGTTGCGGTCATCGGCGTCAGTCTGGCTGCGGGGGGCGCCGCGGCGTCCGGCAGGCAGCCGCCGCAAGGCCGCGGAGGAGCGCGTCAGACCCTCGACATCTACTTCATCGACGTCGAGGGCGGGCAGTCGACGCTGATCGTGACACCCGCGGGAGAGTCGTTCCTCATCGACACCGGATACGCCGGCGATGGCACACCCCAATCCAAGGCGGGCGATCCCGCGCGGGCGCGCGACGCGCAACGCATTGCCGCGGCCGCCCGGGATGCCGGTGTCACGCGGATCGACTATCTCCTGATTACGCACTTTCACCCTGATCACGACGGCGGCGTCGTGGAGCTCGCGCAGCTCCTGCCGATTGGCACGTTCATCGACCACGGTGGCGTACTGCCCAGCGCTGAAGCACGGGTGGCGGGTACTCTCGACGCGCTCGCGGCCTATACCGCCGTTCGCGCCAAAGGACGGCACCTGGAGCCCGCGCCTGGCGAACGCCTACCGCTGAACGGCGTCACCGCCGTCGTCGTCAGCGCCGCGGGCGCCACGTTGCGCCAGCCGCTGCCTGGATCGGGCGCGGCAACTCCGGCGTGCCGGCCGGCGGCGCCGCCCGCACAGGAGCCGACCGAAAACCCGCGCTCGACCGGCGTGCGTCTGGAGTTCGGCCGCTTCCGCTTTCTGGACGTGGGCGATCTGAGCGGCGCGCCGCTGTTCGCGCTCGCGTGCCCGCGGAATCTCGTCGGACCGGTCGACGTCTATCTCGTCGCGCATCACGGCGGAGCCGACGCCGCCGAGCCCGAGACGTTCGCAGCGTTCCAGCCGCGGGTTGCGATCGTCAACAACGGGGCCGTGAAAGGCGGTGCGCCTGAAACGTTCGCCGCGCTTCACAATCTGTCAGCGGTCGACACGTGGCAGCTGCATCGGTCGAGGAACGAAGGCGCCCGCAATTTCCCCGACGATCGCATCGCGAATCTCGACGAGACGACCGCGCATTGGATCAAAGTCCGTGCACGAGACGATGGCTCGTTCGTCGTGACCAACGGGCGCACTGGGGCGAGCAAGAGCTACAGCGCGCCACGATAGACCGCCAAGACCGCAAAGGCCGCAAAGGCCGCAAAGAATATCTTTGAATATCTTTCCAAGACTGTCTTTGCGATCTTCGCGTTCTTTGCGTTCATCGTCTGCTGGCGTCGGACACGATCCGCCATACTGAATCTTCGGTTGCGAAGTAGATGGCGCCGTCGGGACCGGCCGCAATCGCGACCAGCGGCCCGGCGCCATCCTGCAACAGCGGTTCGGTTGCCGCGACACGCGAAGGATCCAGAGGATCGAAGCGAACGCGCAGTAAGGGTCGGCCTGTACCGGACGCGACGAACAGGTTGCCGGCCAACGCGGGAACGGAGGCGCCGCGTGTGAAGGCCATGGCCGTCGGCACCAGTGCGGCTGGCAATCGCCATGACGCGCGAGCGACGCCTCGGATCCGCCTGCCGTCGCCGGTCGATTCTGCTGTCACGGGCGTGATGCCAGCCTGCGCTGCGTCGGCCACCCACAGCACGTCCGTCCCCGGCTGCCAATCGAGGCCGGCCGGCGACGAAGAGCCGGCGGCGTAAATCGGCGACGCTCCGGCTTGATCGTTCGGCGTCGTCCCGTCGGCATTCAGGCGCAGAATCTTGCCGTTCGGCGACGCGGCGTCGCCCACCTGCCGCGACTCGCCACCATCGTCGAATGCGGCGTACAGCCGTGCGTCCGGACCGAAGCGAAGCGAGGCCGCCGGCTCCGCCGCCGCCGCGCTGACGCCACCGAGCAGAACCGCGCGATCGCCGAACGTGCCGCCGACTTCGCGGACACGAATCACCGAGAACGTGCCTCCACCGGCGACGATCGCGAACACGAATCGCGTGCGCGCGAAATCCGGATCGATCGCGATGGCGAGGAGGCGGTCGCCGGTCGGCCATCTGTCCGAGAGTGCGGCGGGCTCCGAGAGCCTGCCGTCGCGAACGCTGCGAATGGTCCCGTCGCGCTGCGCGATGAGGAGGCGGCCGTCGCGCATGAATGCGAGGTCCGCCGGGCGGTTCAAGCCGCCGGCCAACAGTTCGACGACCAGACGCGTGCCGTCGGCGAGAGAGACCGGCCGGATGGTGATGTCGCTGGATTTCGACCCGAGCGGCTGTGATCCGGCTTTCAAGGCGGATTCAACCTGGGCGACGACCGTCACTCTGAGCGCCGCCGACCGCGCGCTCTCGAGGACTGAGCCGTCGGTGACAAACGACGCGAGCTCGAGTGTGTGCGCACCGGCGGTCAGTGTCGGCAGTCGCGCACTACACGCGAAGCCGTCCGCGGCGGCCGGCGCGCACGATGCGCCGGTAAGCTCCGATCGCATGCCGTCAACATAA
>Ga0207641_10004426_pt1 | contig 12178 bp, 22 predicted proteins | sample KBSSwiS62_FD_184306 | JGI IMG/M metagenome (GOLD analysis project Ga0207641, IMG submission 184306) | Switchgrass rhizosphere microbial communities from Kellogg Biological Station, Michigan, USA - KBS Switchgrass S6-2 (SPAdes) (version 2) | ecosystem: Host-associated > Plants > Roots >... | reverse complement strand
CGAGCTCGAGCAGCTGCTGTGGAACCCGGGCGAGCGCGGGCCGCTGAAGCGCACCATCCTGCGCGTCGACCCGCTGTACGAACTCGGCCCGGTCGTGTTCCCCGCCTACGACTCGACGTCCGTCGGTGTGCGGTCGCTGCTGGCGCAGCTGACCCCCGACGAGCACCGCGCCATGATCCGCGAACTCGCCGCCGACCTGCGGCGTGCGGCGGCCGCGGGCATCGAAGACCTCACCGGGGGGCCTGCACAGGGTGCGGGACGCGGTGAACCAGGTACCGAGCCAGGCAACGGCCGCGGGCCAGCCCTCTCATCCCGTCAGCGCTTCGATACCGAGGCGCTTCGAATCCGAAGGATCCTCCGATGACGGACATCCTCGAGGAGCTGCGCGGCAAGGACCCCGCTGACCTCGACGCCGGCACTCCCGACGAGCTGCGTGGCAAGACCCCCGACGAGCTGGCCGCGTACGTGGAGGTGCTCGATGCGCACCTGCGCTCGATCCACCAGAACGACGACGGCGAGCTGCGCGACAAGACCCCCGACGAGCAGAAGGCCTTCAACTACGGCCTGAAGCTCCGCGACCTCGCGATCTCGAAGATCGAGGAGCACCGCAACATCCAGGAGATCTTCCGGCGCAAGCCGAAGGCCGTGGAGCGGGCGCTGGCGAACATCCGCTACGGCCTCGACGACCCGGGCGCCGACGTCCGCCGGCTGACCGTGCCGGAGGCCCGTGACCGGGCGCTGCGGATCCTCGACGACCGCAACTCCACCCGGCACCTGGCCACCGACCAGATCGACCAGGTCGAGAAGGCCGTGCGCCGCAACACCGACATCGCCCGCCGGATCCTCGTCACCGAGAACGAGGACTACCGGTCGGCGTGGATGAAGCTGGTCTCCGAGCCGCACCCGATGCTCACCGACGACGAGCGCAACGCCGTGCTCGCCTACAACGAGTACCGGGCCATGTCCGAAGGCACCACCACGGCCGGCGGGTTCGGCATCCCGGTGTTCATCGACCCGTCGATCATCCTTACCGCGCAGGGCTCCGGGAACCCGTTCCTGAGCCTCGCCAAGCAGGTCGACGTCAACACGAACATCTGGAAGGGCGTCAGCTCCGCCGGCGTGTCCTGGGCGTTCCAGTCCGAGGGTGTGGCGGTCACCGACAACTCCCCGACGCTGGCGCAGCCGACCGTGCAGGTCTACATGGCCCGCGGCTTCATCCCGTACTCGATCGAGGTCGGGCAGGACTACCCGGGCTTCGCCGACGAGATGCAGACCCTGCTCGCGTCCGGCTACGACGAGCTGCTGGTCGACAAGTTCACCCGCGGCTCCGGCACCGGCGAGCCGAACGGCATCGTCACCCAGCTGTCGGCGAACACCAACGTCCGCGTCCGCGTGACCACCTCGGGCGCGCTCGGCACGGCCGACCCGTACGCGGTGTGGAAGGCCCTGCCGCAGAAGTTCCGCCGCAACGCCAACTGGATGATGTCGGTCGGCGTCAACAACGCGATCCGGCAGCTCGGCACCGCGAACGTGTTCCACGCGTACACCGACAACCTGCCTGCCGAGTGGGCGGACACCCTGTTCGGCAAGGGCGTGTACGAGTCGCCGTACATGAACGACGTCACCACCTCCACCTCGGCGACCACCGAGCTCGCGGTCGTCGGCGACTGGTCGAACTACGTGATCGCCCGCCGCGGCGGCATGTCCGTCGAGCTGGTCCCGCAGCTGTTCGACGTCACGAACAACCGGCCGACCGGCCAGCGCGGCTGGTTCGCGTACGCGCGGATCGGCGGCAACTCCGTGAACGACCTGGGCTTCCGGCTGTTGGTCAACACGTAGGAGCGGGTATCGGTGCTTACGACCGATGTCCCGCACCTGAAGGGAAGCCCGATGGCGGACGCCACCAGCAAGACCAGCACCACCACCGACAGCAAGCCGGCCGACAAGCCCGCGGCCGGTGCCGCGCCGCGGGCAAACCTCGCGCCGGCGGCCGAGTCTGGCGACCCGGCCGTGCACCAGCTGCTCGCCGAGATCCAGACGGCGCAGATGAACGACGACAAGGACGCCGAGAAGAACGCCCGCGAAGACCTGCGGGCTCTCGGCTACGAGTGACACGCAACCTGCGGTAGCGCACCGCAGGCCAGGAAGCCCCCGGGATCCCAGGTTCTCGGGGGCTTCCGCACACCTGGGAGAGTTTGAGATGGACATCGTCTACGCAACGACAACCACGATGGTGGTCACGCCCGGCGGCGGGCAGCTCCGAGTCGACAAGGGCTCGCACTGGCCGGCCACCGACCCGATCGTGGCCGCCCATCCGGGCCTGTTCTCCACCGACGCCCGGTACGGGCTGAACTTCAGCACCGAGCCCGAGGGCTATGGCGCCCCGGTGGAGCAGGCGACGGCGGCGCCGGGTGAGCGGCGGAACGTGCGCCGTGGCTGAGCTTCCCGGCCGCGACCAGGCCGTCACCGCCGCATACGTGTGCGGCGATCAGGTCATCTACTCGTGGCACCGCAGCATCGTCGAGATGGTCGGCTACGACCGGGAGAACAACCGGCGGCTCGCCGCCGGCGGGTTCATCGCGATGCGGCACGGCACCGACGGTCTCGTGCAGGCCCGCAACACCGCGGTGCGGACGTTCCTCGACGAGGGCAAGGCCGACTGGCTGTGGTGGATCGACTGCGACATGGGCTTCGCCGCCGACACGGTCGACCGGCTGTTCGAGGCGGCCGATCCGGTGGACCGGCCGATCGTCGGCGCGCTGGCGTTCTCGAACCGTGAGGACGACTCCGACGGCCTCGGCGGCTACCGGTGCACGGCGACGCCGACGGTCATGGACTGGGCGAAGGTCAAGGGCGACGACGGCGAGGACCAGTACGGCTGGCAGATCCGCTGGGACTACCCGATCAACACGGTCACCCGGGTCGGCGGCACCGGAGCGGCCTGCATTCTGATCCACCGGTCGGTGTTCGAGAAGATCGCCGAGCACCCGGAGTCGGGGGCCTGGTACGACCGGATCCCGAACACGACCACGGGCCGACTGATCGGCGAGGACCTGTCGTTCTGCCTGCGGGCGGGCGCGCTGCAGATCCCGGTCTACGTGCACACCGGCGTCCCGACGACGCATTTCAAGCACCTGTGGCTGAGCGAGGAGGACTACTGGCGGCAGGTCGCCTTCCGTGCCGCGCAGAAGGAACTCGCGGCGATGGCGAAGCAGGAGACCGCCGGGGCGACGGCATGACCGACCTCGTCGTAATCGTCCCATCCCGAGGGCGCCCGGATGCGGCCGTCGAGCTGGCGCAGGCATTCGCCGACACGGAAGCCACCGCGCACCTCGTCTTCGCCGTCGATGAAGACGACCCGACCTGCGGGGAGTATCACGAGGCGCAGTTCCCGTACCCCAGGACGACGCATACCTTCAGTGCGCCGTCCACGATGGTGAGCACGCTCAACCGGGCTGCTGCCCTGTATGCGGACAAGGCCGTCGCGATCGGGTTTCTCGGAGACGACCACCGCCCGCGCACGTCCGGCTGGGACCGGCTCTACGTCGAGGCGCTGCGCGAGCTGGGCACGGGCATCGTCTACGGCAACGACCTGCTGCAGGGTGAACGCATACCCACCCAGGTCGCCATGACCTCCGACATCGTCCGGGTGCTCGGTCACATGGCCCCGCCGCCGCTGACCCACCTCTACGTCGACAACTACTGGCGGGACCTCGGCGAGGCCGCCGGCTGTCTGCGGTACCTGCCCGACGTCGTGGTGGAGCACATGCACCCGGTCGCCGGCAAGGCCGACTGGGACGAGGGCCACGTTCGGGTCAACCAGCCGTCGATGTACCAGCGGGACGCGGAGGCGTACGGCCGGTATGTGACCGAGCACTTCGCGGCTGACCTGGCGAAAGTGCAGGCGCTGCGATGATGCGTAAGCGGCTGCGCCCGATGCCGACAGCCGACGAACTGGCGAAGCTGTACGCGACGCCGCACGACCACCGGCGGTGGGAAGACCACCTGTTCCGGGTCGATGTGACCTCGGCGATGGCCCACCACCTGCTGCCTCAGGGCGGGACGGTGGCTGACCTGTCGTGCGGCAACGCCCTGATCGCCCGGCGTCTCGAGGACTCCCACGGGGCCCGCCTGATCCTCGGCGACTTCGCGCCCGGCTACGAGCACACCGGCCCGATCGAGCAGACCCTAGGTGAGATCGAGCCGGTCGACCTGTTCATCTGTTCGGAGACGATCGAGCACCTCGACGACCCCGACGCGGTGTTGCGACAGATCCGCACCAAGACCAACCGGCTGATCCTGTCCACGCCCGACGGCGAGGACAACGACGAGAATCCCGAGCACGTCTGGGGCTGGGACGCCGAGGCTGTGGAAAAGATGCTGCGGGACGCCGGGTTCCAGCCGGACATCCACGCGACCGTCGACCTGCGGCCGTGCGGCGGCGTCTACGCCTACCAGATCTGGGCGTGCCGATGAGGGTCCTGGTGACCGGCTCGGCGGGTTTCGTCGGGCGGCACATGACGGCTGATCTGCGGCGGCGCGGGTGGAAGGTATCGAGCTGTGACCTCGCCTACGGCCCGGATGACTTCGTCTGTGGCATCGATGCTCTAGACGTTTTCCGTACGGAAGCCAGCCGCTTTGACCTGGTCGTGCACGCCGCCGCCTCAGCCCCGCACCGGGCGGCGATCGACGGCGAGGCCGAGCACTTCGCCCGCAACGTTCACCTCGACAGCGCGATGTTCGACTGGGCGGTCCGAACCGGTCAGGGCCGGGTGCTCTACCTGTCCAGCTCGGCGGCCTACCCGACGATCTACCAGGTCCCGACCGGCGTGCCGCTTGCTGAGGACATGCTCGACCCCGAGTATGCCGAGGAGCCTGACGCTGCTTACGGATGGACGAAGCTCACCGGCGAACGCCTTGCCGCCGCCGCGCGACGCAAGGGTCTCCCGGTCACCGTGGTCCGGCCGTTCTCCGGCTACGGCGAGGACCAGACCGAGGACTTCCCGTTCCGGGCGCTGGTTGAGCGGGCCCGGCGCAAGGAAGACCCGTTCACGATCTGGGGCGACGGCCGGCAGGCCAGGGACTGGATCCACATCGACGACGTCGTAGCCGGCGCGCTCGCGGTCGTCGAGTCTGGCACCGAGGATCCGGTCAACCTGTGCACCGGCATCGGTACGTCGATGGCCGAGTTGGCTGCGATGGCATGCGAAACGGTCGGCTACCAGCCGCGGTTCGAGTTCCTGACGGACAAGCCTGCCGGGGTCGCCTACCGGGTTGGTGATCCGGCGCGGTTCCACCAGTACTACAAGCCGACCGTGGCTCTCGCCGAGGGCGTCGCCCGGGCTCTCAAGGGCTAGGAGGCTGCCGTGGCTCAGTACGCGACGGACGTCGAGCTGGCTGGAAAACTGCAGAAGGACGTCGACACCTACAGCGCCAACCAGGTGCTCACCCTCGCCTCGGCGCTGTTCTCCCGCGAGGCGGACACCTGGTTCGAGCCGACCACGGCCACCTACACCACGCTCGGAACGCCGTGCCCGTCGATCGACCTCCCCTTCCGCCCAGTCATCTCCGTGACGGCCGTTCGGATCAACGGGGTCACCGTCACCGGGTGGACGCTGATCAAACGGACGTTGTGGCGCGCTCAGGGGTTCGGCACCTCCTGCGCGATCCCGCCGGACAAGGTCGAGATCGACCTGACTCACGGCTACGCCACACCCTCCGATGACGTTAAGGCCGAGGTGCTCGACGTCGCCGCGCAGGCCTACGACATCCCGGTCGGCGCGGTGGTCGCGGAGTCCATCGACGACTACGCGGTCAAGTACGCCACGACCGGCGGCGGCCTGCAGCTCACCGCCTCGGCGCGGGACCTCGCGCGCATGTACCGCGGCACTCTCGCCGCCTGAGCCCTTCTCCTGAACGGGGACCCGTCATGGCCGTCGGACGCGGCATCACGAAGAACGACATCGACCTGCGCGCCGCGGCGGTGGTGGAGCAGGTGTGGAACGCGCTCAACGAGGCCAACAAGATGTCGTTGTGGCTGGCCAACACCAACATCATCCCGAACGACACGTTCCTGACGAACCTCACCTACAGCTCCGGCGAGGTAACCCTGCTGCGCGCCGCGATCAACGACCTCGGTCATTCGACGAACGGGCTGTGGGCGGTCGCGCACAACCTGAAGACCGTCCCCTCGACGAACAACTTCTTCTTCAACGGCCAGCAGATCACCGGCGTCAACTACTCCGGCTGACCCGGCGAGAGGTGACCGATGGCTCCGACGCTGGTCACCACCCCGTACTACGTCCAGATCAGCCCGCAGGGCACCTCAGCCCTGGTAACGCCCAGCTTCACGCCGTCGAACGGCGAGGTGCTGGTCATCAAGCTGGTCACGTGGGACACCGGCTCGCCGCTGGGCGCCCCGACCGGCGGGAGCCAGACCTACACGTCACGGGTCACCAACGCGCCTGGCGGCTTCAATCAATGGGCCGCGATCTACACCGCCGTCATTTCCGGCTCGCCCGGGTCGATGACGGTCTCCTCGACCCCGTCGGTGAGCCTCCGCGGCTCGATGGTCGTCGAACGCTGGTCAGGGGCGCAGCTCGCCGCGACGCCGGTCACGGCTACGTCGGCCTCCACCGGCGCAGCGTCCGGGTCGATCACCCCGTCGGCTGGGACGAGCATCATCTCCTGGTGCGCGGGTGACGCCCAGTCGATAGATCCAGCGACCCGCGCCTATCTCGCATCGGCCACCGATGAAGGCGTCCGCGATGACCACGTCGGCAGCAATGGGTGCGACTACCACGCCTACCAGAGCAGCACGGGCACGAGCAGTCAGAGCTACGGGCTGAGCGCGCCGACCGGCATGACCTACGTGACCGCCGCGATTGAGGTCCAGGCCTCAGCCGGTGCGTCGTTCTTAGCGCCGCGGCCGCTCATTCTTCGCCAGGCCGTCAACCGCGCCAGCATCTACTGAGGAGTCGCCATGCCGGCCAAGACGTACGTCGCCTACAACGCGGCGATGCCGACCACGGCGGCCATCACCCCGGTCACGACCGGAACCGCGATCAAGACCCTGCTGCAGATCGCCACCCCGTCGACCGAGCAGCTGCGCGTGGTCGAGTGGGGCATCTCCTTCGACGGGTCGGCCGCGGCAACGCCCGGCAAGGTCGAGCTGATCGAGACGGACGTTGCGGCGACGGTGACTGCGCACGTGGCGGCCGGGGTGATGAAGTACAACGCCCCGAACGACGTCGCCAGCCTGGTCACACTCGGCACCTCGGCGACCGGATACACCGCCAGCGCCGAGGGCACGACGACCGCGTCGCGGGTGCTGGACTACCAGCTGATCGCCCCGACGAACCAGTACGTGAAGCAGTTCCCCCTCGGCCGTGAACCCGAGGTCGCCGCGTCGAAGTTCCTGCGCGTGCGGGTGACGTTCGGCACCGCGGTCAATGCGATCTGCTACGTGATCTGGGAAGAGTAGGACCGGCGGCCGAGGGGCGGTAACCCATGGCACGTCTCGGTCGCAGCTTTCCAGCCAGGCCGATCATCAAGCGGCAACTCGCCTCGACCTCATCCACGAACGCCCCAGCCACTGAAGCGGCCGGTACGGGCTCCGCCCTTGACGCCCTACCGGCCGTCGGCGTCAACGCCGCAGCGGCCACCGCGACTGGGGCGGCGCTCGACGCCGTTGCCTCGATTGCGGCCAATGCGACCGAGGCGACCGCGACCGGGTCGGCTCTCGATGCTGTCGCGGCCATCGCCGCGCTGCCCGGTTCGGCCGACGCGACCGGCACCGCCTACGACGCCACTGTCTCCACCTCCGGCTCCACGAACGCCCCCGCCGACGTAGCCGCGGCCACCGGATCGGCGGCCGACGCCACCGCCGCGATCGGTGCCAACGCGACAGAAGCGGCCGCGACCGGCGCGGCGAACTCGGCATCCGTCGGCATCGCAGCGAACGCGGCCGAGGCGGTTGGTGCCGGATCCGCGCTCGACGCGGTCGCAGCCCTCGGCGTGAACGCTGCGGAAGCGACCGCGACCGGTGCGGCGCTGGACGCCACGGTGTCCACCTCGGCCGCGACCAACGCCCCTGCCACGGAAGCGACCGGCACGGGCGCGGCCTATGACGCGGCGATCACCATCACCACGTTCGCCGGCGTCGCGGCCGCCGCAGCGACGGCCTACGACGCGACCGTGACGATCGGCGCGCCCGGCTCGGCGTTCGCCGGAGTCGCCACGGCGACCGGCACCGCCTACGACGCCCGGGTCCGCAAGCTGATCCCGCGGCCGTTCACCGGCACCACGACCCGCCCGTACTCGGGCGTCACCCTGCGGCCCTAGGAGGCGTCCATGGGCGTGTTCGCGCTGGCGGCCGAGCGCCGCTGGGCCTGCCCCAATTGCACGCTCGAGGAAGTCACCTACGAGGCCGCCCCGCACTCTCGATTCCATGCCTGCCGAGGTCTGGCCGGGCTGACCGCGCCGATGGTCCCGGCCGGAACCCGCTGCAAGGTCGAAGCCGTCGAGCGAGGCGACTACGTGCGCGGCGAGCTCGTGCAGACCGACGGCAACGGCCGCCCGGTGATGTCCGTGGTCACGACCCGGGACGACGGTACGGACGCCGCGGTCTTCGCCCCGACCGCCCAGCTGAGCTTGAGGAGCTGACCGTGACCCAGGTGTCGATCGGTCCGGGGCTGTCGCCGGAGGAAGAGTCCGACCTGCAGCGCGCTCAGCGCATGGTCGGACTGGCCGAGGCCGAGAAGTCGGCCGACGTCATCGAGCAGAAGATCGCCGGAATGCAGCAGACGCTGGACGACCGGCGGGCCGAGATCGCGCGACTGCGCGCCGAACTGAAGGGCTGACCCATGGCGTGGTCCGCGAGCGCGATCTTCCGGGAGTTCCTGGTCGGTCCCTGCTTCCAGTCGTCCGGCACCAGCTGGACAGGCCTGGACTCCGACACCGTGAACGTGTCGCTGCACAACAACTCGATCACCCCGGACAAGGACGCCGCGGTCGGTTCGACCGGCTTCAACACCGGTGTGTGGACCACCACCAACGAGGTCACCGACGCGACGAACTGGGTATCTGGCGGCCGGGCGCTGGCGTCCAAGACGTTCACGACCCCGTCCTCCGGCGTGGCCATGTTCGACGCCGCCGACCTGGCCGGCGGCGGCAACGTGACCCTCGCGAGCGTGTTCGGCTGCCTCGTCTACGACAACACGATCTCCGGCGGCACCGTGGCGAAGCAGGGTGCCTGCTTCAACTACTTCGGCGGCTCGCAGTCGGTGACGGCGGGGACGTTCACGATCGTCTGGTCGGCGAACGGCATCCTGCGGATCACGGTCTGACATGTCCCGCGCCTCTGTCCTCGCCCGCGGCCGCACCATCGCCGAAGCGAGCATGGCCGACGCGTGCACCATCCGCCGCCGCAACGGCGGCGCGACGGACCCGGTCACCGGCTACCCGACACAGCCGTACACCCAGCTGTACGCCGGGAAGTGCCGGGTCCAGCAGATCACCGGCACCGCCCGCCCGCATGACGTCGGCGAGGACTACATCCTCGAACTGCGCATCGACGTCCAGCTTCCGGTGGTCGGGAGCGAGGGCCTGAGGGTGGGCGACGAGGTGCTGATCACCGCCGCGGTCAACGACGCGGATCTGGTCGGCCGGTCGTTCCTGGTGCACGACCTGGCGCACAAGTCGGAGGCGACGGCCCGGCGGGTGTCGTGCACGGAGAAGACGGGGTCCTGATGGGCATCGAGTTCGACACGCACGAGATCACCGTCCTCGCCGACGCGATCACCAAGGCGTCCCGGGTGGCACCCGCCGACGCGGCGAAGGTCGTGTTCGTCGGCGCACTCAACATCAAGAAGGACGCCGCCCAGCGGATCCGCGGCCACAAGCGGCTGAAGAAGCTGCCGTGGTCGATCGACTTCGACACGTACCGCAGTCTGAAGGGCCCGGCGGCGGAGATCGGCCCGAACCACGCGAAGGGCCAGGGCGCGCTCGGCAACATCGCCGAGTACGGCACGGTCAACAACCCGCCGATCCCGTTCATGCGCCCGGCCGCCGACGCCGAGCAGCCGCGGTTCGAGAAGGCGATGGAAGACCTGGCCGTGAAGGCGCTGGGCCTGGGATGAGCTGGCCGATCCAGGTCCACTGTGATGCGTTCCTGGCGCTGTTGTCCGACGCGCCGGGCGGCCCGCCGGACCTGACCGTCTACGACGGGAAAGTCCCGGACGGGGCGGTCGCGCCGTACGCGCTGGTCTACTTCTCGATCGAGACACCGGATGGGCTCACCGCGCCTGAGTGGCTGTCGCTGACGCTGACCAGCACGGTCATCAACGCCCGGGCCATCGTGCACTGCGTCGGCGCCGACCCGGAAGGCGCCAAGGCCGCGCGGGCGGTGGCAGGCCGGGTCCGGGCCGCGGTACTGGATCAGACGCTGACGGTGGCGGGCTATTCGTGCAACCCGGTCCGCTGGATCGAGGGCCAGCCGCCGCAGCGCAACGAAGAGGTTCCGGGCACGGCGGTCTTCGACGTCGTCGATGTGTACGGGTGGACCGCGACGTCCAGTTAAGGCCGCGGTCGGAACCTGGCGGTCATTAGGGCGTAAGCCACAACACCGACGAGCAGGCAAAAGAACAGCCCCGCGCTTGGCGGCATCTGAAGCGCCGGCGTCTGGAGCAGTAGCCACGCGGCCCAGGCGATCGCGAATGCGAGCGCAACCCGGTTCCCCGCGAGCGCCAGGCTCCAGCTGCGCTTCGGCCTCTTATTCAGGTGCGTCTCTTCGATGACCCGGTCGACGTACTCCTCCGGCACCGCGTAGCGGGCCGCGATGGCCGCCACATCCGCGCCGGCCATGAACTCCTCGACCATCCGCTGGTCGGTGCTGGCTGTCATGCCCGGCATGGTACGGCCCGCACGCACGAGATCACCGTCCGTCATTCGGCGGATGCCCTGTCCGATTTCTGCCCATAGGGGGTGCGCCGCATGGCGCTCGTCTCTCCTCAGTCGGTCGTCACGACCGGGACCACGCCATCGGCCATCACTCCGACCGCCTCGGACACGATCTCCGGCGGCACGGCTGGGCCGAACGGCTGGTTCCTGCGGGTCATCACGACCGGCACGTCCACCAACGTCTCCGTCCTCGACCCCGGCTTCACGCCGCAGAGCAACCCCGGCACGGTCACGGCCGTCGCCGCCCCATCGACGGGCGTCCGGATGATCCTCGTCCCCCGCGCGGCGGTCAACACCTCCGGCGTCGCGACGGTCACCTTCTCCGGCGCTCTGACCGGCGTCACCTACGAGCTCTACACCGCCTGAGGAGCCGGCGCGATGACCGACAAGCAGAAGTACTGGATCCGCGACGTCGAAGGCGTTCACGCCCTGGTCGCAAGCGCCGCCGAGCGTGACTGGTGGGTGAAGGTCCACGGCTGGTCCGACGCCGACGAGCCCGGCGCCACCGACCAGGTACGTGTCGTCAACGAGAACCCAGAGATCGGACCCGGCCAGCTGCCGTACGGAGCGGTCGAGGACTGGGGCGGACTCGGCTGGAAGCCCGGGCCGCCGCCCGGAGGCGAAAGCGCGCCGGCGGCCGAGCCCGCAAAGCCCACCAAGGCCCCGGCCGCGGCCGGCGGCGAGCAGAAGGAGAAGTAGGCCGTGGCCGATATCACCAGCGATGGCAAAACCAGGGTCTACTGGGTCACGTCGATCGCCAACATCAACGCTCCGACGACCAGCGAGCTGAACGCCGGGATCGACCTCACCTCGACGATGACCGCCGACGGCCTGTCGGGCTTCAACCCGGACACCGCCGACGTCGACACCAGCTCGCTCGCGTCGACGTTCACCACGAACGTCAACGGTCGGACGAGCTTCTCCAATACGCAGCTGACGCTCAAGCGGCAGAGCGGTACGGACACGATCTTCACCACGCTGACCCGCGACACGGCTGGCTACGTGGTGATCCGCCGGTCGGTTGCTCAGGCTACGGCCTGGGCGTCGGCGCAGGGCGTCGAGGTGTACCCGGCGCTGTGCGAGGAGGTCAGCCGGATGGACCCGGCGCCGAACACGGTCGAGCGTTACACCATCGGCATCAAGATCACCTCGTCGCCCGCGCTCCGGTCCGCCGTCGCCTGATTCGCAGCCCCTCTCAGTCGCCGCCTCTCGGGGCGGT
>Ga0207641_10004423_pt1 | contig 12179 bp, 9 predicted proteins | sample KBSSwiS62_FD_184306 | JGI IMG/M metagenome (GOLD analysis project Ga0207641, IMG submission 184306) | Switchgrass rhizosphere microbial communities from Kellogg Biological Station, Michigan, USA - KBS Switchgrass S6-2 (SPAdes) (version 2) | ecosystem: Host-associated > Plants > Roots >... | reverse complement strand
CGGCCATTTCCACCTTCATCCCTCGAGGGACCGCCACCCACACTCGATCCGTACCCTTCACGGCGCGTAACATCACGTTCGCATACTGTGCCGTCTCCTCGTACGGACACCGCCCCGTCATCGTGTCGTTGGCGCCGGAGTTGCCGAAGATCTGCCCGCCCCTGACCGCCAACCGCCACAGGTTCTGCTCGGCGAACGGCATGTGTCCGCCCTTCTTGACCCCGCCATCAGGCCGCAACGTCGCCAGGCTCGCCAGCGTGAAATCCCTGTCCAGGTAGAGCGTCTCGAAATCGAACCGGCGGCGCACTTCGCGCTGCCCGTTCCAGTCTGCGTAGTTGTCCTCGTCAAACCCGTAATACGGTTTCGCCGATTGGATCTCCACCGGCATCTGAAACTTTCGCTGCGCGATCTCAATCGCCGCGCGCGGCGGGCGATAGGATGAATACGGCACGTAACCCGCCTCTTCCACGCCGAAGTGCTCCGCCGCCTCCGCGTCGCTGTACGGAGCCGGATGCTCTCCATCGGTGAAGTACAAATACGCGTACGGCCAGACAGACCCGGCGAAGGTCCGGTACGCCGCTTTGGCCGCCCGCACCTCCGGCCCGGACTGCCTTCCGTCGAAATAGTGCAGCGCTGCTTCTACCGTCATCCAATCCAGGATCGCGCGCGCTTGCTCCTTCACTTTCGTGTCGTGCGCCGATTCATACAACACGAGCGCCGCCTGAAACATGTCTCCCCAGGACAGGCTCGAGTTCCACTCCACCCGCCCGGCGGCATACAGCGCGCGCACCAGGTTATCGAGATACGCATCGAAGTACCGCTGCTTTTCCCGGTCGTCGAACTCGTGCGACCAGAATACGCCGGCCATCCGCGCCATCCAGTTGAAATTCTCGCTGTTGAATTCCGTACGCCGGTAGAGCGGGTCCATGCGATGATCCACCCGCATCAGGTAACTCCACCCTTCTTGCCGCACCATGCTGCGGATGCGCTCCAGTTGGTCCGCCGGCAGCACATCTTTGTACTGGCTGTAGTAAAGCGTGTACCCTGGCGGGGTGAACGGCCTGTAGAAGCTGCCGGCCCATCGGCTTGCCAGCAGCACTGCGCCTTCGTTGCGAATCAGTTCCTGCTGCCGCGCCGTATCGCCGCGCGCCTTCCACAACTCCGCCAGCAGCGCCGGCCAGTCCCGCTGCCCCGCATCCTCATCCGAGGTCCCCGGGCCGATCGTCCATGTCCGCGCCTCTACCAGTTTTTTCAATCGTGCCTGGTATCCCGTTTCCCACTGGGCGTTGACCGACCACAACATGGGTTGGTCCGTCCCAAGGAGGTACGCTATGCCGATAAGGAACCCAATCGATCTGCCCCGCCTCATCCCCACCACTGTATTCTAGTCGCATCCTCCGCGATGGAATGCAGCTTGGGGTGAAGGCAAACGTTGCCCCCTTGCGTACATGAGAACTTTTCTTGAAGGCATGATCGAATTACCAATGGTTGCCGCGTATAGAAGTGAAGAGGGAATTCGATGCAATTTCAACACAAGAGCGAAGGGTTGTTGCCGGGTGAAGTTCGGGGTTGGTGGCCAAGACCGGGCTCTGGGTCTTCGAGCTTGCAGCCGCTCGCGCCGGAAGCTGAGTTCGGTGTTGGCCGCCCGCAGGTGCCGCCCCAACCAGTGGATTCCTGCTACCATCCCGGTTAGAAGGCGCCTTTCTGAAATTCATCGACGAGTATCGCGATCCAAAGCTGGCCCGCGCCCTCGTTGCCGAAATCGCCGCCGCCGTCACCCGCCCCTGGGTTCTCATGGAAATCTGCGGCGGCCAAACCCACACGCTGATGCGCTACGGCATCGATGAACTCCTCCCTCCCCAGCTTGAACTGGTCCACGGACCGGGCTGCCCGGTCTGCGTCACCCCCCTCGAAATCATCGACCGGGCAATCGCCATCGCCGGCATTCCGGGCGTGATCCTGGTCTCCTACGGCGACATGCTGCGCGTCCCCGGCTCCGCCAGCGATCTGTTCCGCGTAAAGGCCGAAGGCGGCGACATACGTATCGCCTACTCCCCGATGGACGCCGTCGCCATCGCCCGGCAAAACCCCGATCGCCAGGTGGTCTTCTTCGCGGTCGGTTTTGAAACCACTGCTCCGGCCAACTCCATGGCCGTGTGGCAGGCCGCGTGCGAAGGCCTCGCCAATTTTTCCATGCTGGTGTCTCACGTCCTGGTGCCCCCCGCCGTCCGACTCCTGCTCGGCTTCCCCGACAACCGCGTCCAGGGCTTCATCGCCCCCGGACATGTCTGCGCCGTCATGGGCTACACCGAATACGAGGAACTCGCGCGCGATTTCCGGGTCCCCTTCGTGGTCGGCGGCTTCGAGCCCCTCGACCTCCTCGAAGCCATCCTCATGCTCGTTCGCCAGCTCGAGCAGGGCCGCGCCGAAGTGGAAAATCAGTACGTGCGGAGTGTGACCCGCGAGGGCAACACCGCCGCACGCCGGCGCATGTTCGAAGTATTCGAGACCGGCGACCGCAAATGGCGCGGCATCGGCGAGATCCCCGCTTCCGGATACCGCCTGCGCCCGGAGTATGCGGCCTTCGATGCCGAACGCCGGTTCAGCGTCCAGGCCACGTGTGTCGAGGAGCCCGCCGAGTGCATCGCCGCCCGCGTTCTGCAAGGTCTCGCCAAGCCGATCGATTGTCCCGCCTTCGGCACACACTGCACTCCGCAAACGCCGCTCGGCGCGCCGATGGTCTCGAGCGAAGGCGCCTGCGCCGCCTATTACCACTTCCGCCGAACCGTATGATCACCTGTCCCACGCCCCTCCCCGCTAAAGATCGCGTCCTGCTCGGCCATGGATCCGGCGGAAGGCTCAGCGCAGACCTCCTGCGCGACGTCTTCCTGCCCGCCTTCCGCAGTCCCGTCCTCGGGCGCCTGGACGATCAGGCCGTCCTTCAGATCGGCGACGAGCGTCTCGCCTTCACCACCGACAACTTCGTCGTCAAACCGCTCTTCTTCCGCGGCGGCGATATCGGCTCGCTCGCCGTACACGGCACGGTCAACGATCTCGCCATGGGTGGCGCCGAACCGCTCTACCTTAGCGCCGCATTTATTCTTGAAGAGGGATTATCCATCGACGTCCTCGCGCGTATCGCCGAATCCATGGGCAAGGCCGCCGAATCGGCCGGCATCGAGATCGTCACCGGCGATACCAAGGTGGTGGAAAAGGGCAAGGGCGACGGCGTCTTCATCAACACCACCGGCATCGGACGCGTCCGGCCCGGCATCCACCTTTCGGCCGCGAACGCACGCCCCGGCGACCAGGTCCTGCTGAGTGGTTACCTCGGCGATCACGGAATTGCGATCCTATCCGAACGCCAGGACATCGGCTTCGACGCTCCCATCGAAAGCGATTCCGCCGCACTCCACACACTGGTGCGCGACATGCTTGCCGCCTCGCCAGCCATCCGCTGCATGCGCGATCCCACGCGCGGCGGCCTCAGTAGCGCCGTCAACGAAATCGCTTCGCTTGCGAAGGTCGGAATCGAACTCAACGAGCCGGCCATTCCCGTCCGCGAGGTCGTCCGCGGCGCCTGCGAATTGCTCGGCTTCGATCCGCTGTATGTCGCGAACGAGGGCAAGCTTGTCGCCGTCGTCCCTCCGGAGTGCGCCGGCGCCGTGCTCGCCGCCATGCGAAACCATCCGCTCGGCCGCGAGTCCGCCATCATCGGCACAGTGACCGACCAGCATCCTGCCAGGGTGACGATGAAGACCGCCTTCGGCACCACCAGGATCGTGGACATGCTGCCCGGCGATCAACTGCCCCGAATCTGCTAACCCGTCAGCTGCCGCCAGGCCTCGCTGCCCCCCTTCAGCGGACGCACGCGAGTGATGCCGTGTGACTTCAACAGCAGCGCCGCACGGGCGCTGGAAGCTTCGTTCGGTCAACTGCAGAATAGAATCACATCGCGATCGCGCGGAATGTCGCCATGCTGTTCCGCCAGGTCCTCGATCGAAATTCGCAACGCTCCGGGAATCGAATACTCCTCGGCTTCCCGGGCGCTCCGCAGGTCGATGATCATCACGTCCTCGCCGGCATCCAGCTTGCCGCGCAGTTCCTCGGCCGTGATGCGCGCCACCGCGAGCTTTCGCAGGAAGCGCTGCCGCTGTACGAACTTCCACGCGATCCACGCCGCCAGCAATGCGACCAGCAAGCCGATCAAACCTGACCCCATTCGCATGGCGTATAAGCCGACGGTTTCGATCTGATCGCTAAACACGTATCCCAGACCGCAGTACGTCAACATCCAGATCAGCACGCCCAGCGTGTCGAACCACAGGAACCGCCCCAAACTCGTGCCGGAACTGCCGGCCATCGGCGCTGCCACTGCATTCAACCCCGGAACGAACTTCGCAACCAGCAGCGAGCGTACGCCATATTTGGAAAAGGCATTTTCTGTCTTGCGGACGCAGGAATCCGGTTCCAGCGCGATGCGGCATAGAAATTTCAGAATTCTGGCGCCGCGCCGCCGCCCCAGGTGGAACCACACGTTGTCCGCAATCAGGCAGGCCGCCATGCCGCTGAGCACCACCAGCACGGGATTCAGTTGTCCGCTTCGCGACAACGCCCCGCATGCCAGCAGCAGCGGAATCGAAGGCAGGGGAAGCGCGCCCTGCTCCGCCAGCAGCCAGACAAACAGCAGCGCATACCCGTGGCGCACAACGAACTCGGCGGTGTGACCCATTAGAACCAAGTCTAGCGGAAGCCACGCAACCGCTTCCTAACAGTCGCGGCTGCGATTGGTGCGGCACCATCTGATAACATGCAATCGCATGCATCGCAGGCTGCTCCTTTCCATCGCGCTGTGCGCCGCCGGCCTTTGCGCCCAGCCGCACACCGCTTCTCTCCGCTCTGACGCGGCCGAACCGCAAATTCAGTTTGCCGCCGGGGAGATCCACCGCGCGCTTGCCGCCCGCGGCATTACGCTCGCCGAAGGCGCACTCGGCGGAATCGCCGGCGATACTGCCTCCACACGCTTCGTACTCGCCTCGGGCGCCGACGCCTCACGCATCGCTGCGCAGCTTGGCGTGGCCGCGCTCAAATCCAACGCGCCGCAAGCGTATGCCATCCGCGTGAAGGCGGAATCCGCGCGCCGCACGTACGTCGTGCTCGCCCCGGATGCCGCCGGCGCCATGTACGGCGGGTTGGACCTCGCCGAGGCCGTCCGGCTTGACACACTGGACGCGCTGCGCGATTCCGACCACGCGCCCCACATCGCCCGCCGCGGCATCAAGTTCAACATCCCGCTCGACGTGCGCACACCGAGCTACTCCGATTCCGGCGATGCGGCGCAGCAGAACATCCCGGAGATGTGGAGCTTCGATTTCTGGCGCACCTTTCTCGACGAACTGGCGCGGCATCGCTACAACGTGCTGTCCCTGTGGAACCTGCACCCCTTCCCTTCCCTGGTCAAGGTACCGGAATATCCGGACGTGGCGCTCGACGATGTGCAGCGCACCACGCTGAAACTCGACGACACGTTCTCCTTTAACGGCACGGACATGGCGCGGCCCGAGATGCTGCGCAGCGTCGAGACTCTACGCCGCATGACGATCGCGGACAAGATCCGATTCTGGCGCGACGTCATGCAGTACGCGCACGATCGCGGCATCGCAGTCTATCTTTTCACCTGGAACATTTTCACCTTCGGCACTGGCGGCAAGTACGGCATCACACCGGCCCAGGACAATCCGGTCACCATCGATTACTTCCGCAAGAGCGTCCGCGAGACCGTGCTGACGTATCCGCTGCTCGCCGGCATGGGCATTACGGCCGGCGAAGAGATGCGGGATCGCAAGGATGAATTCGCCAAGGAACCCTGGCTGTGGAAGACCTACGGCGAAGGCATCCGCGACGCCCTGAAACTTCAGCCCGGCCGCGACTTCCGCCTGATTCACCGCTACCACCAGACTCTCCTCTCGCCCATCCTCGAAGCGTTCAAGCCCTATCCCTCGCTTTTCGACCTCAGTTTCAAGTACTCGGTCGCGCACATGCTGTCCTCCCCGGCGCCGCCCTTCGCCAAAGAATCGCTCGAGGAATTGCCCGCCAACCTGCGCATGTGGATGACGGTCCGCAACGACGACATCTACAGCTTTCGCTGGGCCGACCCTGAATTCGCCCGCGCCTACGTCAAGAATCTCCCGGGACCCGATAAGATGGCGGGCTTCTACATGGGCCCCGATGGCACTGTTTGGGGCCGGGACTTCCTCAGCACCGAACCGGAAACGCCGCGACCGCTGGTGATCGAGAAGCAGTGGTTCAGCTTCATGCTTTGGGGCCGCTTGAGCTACGAACCGTCACTCCCCGATGCGCTATTTGAACGCACGCTGGCGCAGCGCTTTCCCGGCGTCCCTGCCGCCAAATTGCTGCTCGCGTCCGAAGAGGCGTCGCGCATCATTCCTCAAGTGACGCGCTTCTTCTGGGGCGATATCGATCTCAAATGGTTTCCCGAAGCCTGCCTGAGCCATCCGCGTTACAAGGGCTTCTACACGGTCAAACATTTCGTCGAAGGCGAGAGCATGCCCGGCGCCGGCGTTCTCAATATCCGCACCTGGCGCGATCGCGTGCGGGACGGCAAGCCGATGGAAGGCGTCACGCCGATCCAGGTCGCTACGGCGCTCGAAGGCCACGCCGCGGCCGCATTGAAACTGGTCGCCGAACTTCGGCCAGCCAAGACCAAAGAGCTGCGCCTGACTCTCGGCGACTATGAGGCCATGGCCTACCTTGGCAACTACTACGCGGAGAAGATCCGGGGCGCGACGCAGTTGGCGCTCTACGACGCCACGGGCGCGCCTGAGCGCAAGCAGGAAGCGATCGCGCACCTGACGACGGCGCTCGCCCACTGGAAGCGCTACGCGGAAGTGGCCACTGCGCAGTACAAGCCCCAGTTGCTCAACCGTGTCGGCAACGTGGATTTGAATGCGCTGACCGCGAAAGTCTCCCAGGATATCGCGATTGCCGACGCCTGGCAGCGGGCACGGTGACCACAGTGTGGTCACCAATTCTCCGTAAATATTTGATTCCACGTTAAGGGCGTGACCACAGTGTGGTCACCAACCTACGCCACCCGTGCCGCGATCACGCGCGGGATGCCGGCCAGGTCGGGTACAACGCGGAGGGTATCCCATCCGGCCAGCAGAGCTTGTACGTGTTCCAGGCTGGTGAAGCCGAGTTCCATGATCAGCCAGCCTCCGGGGCGCAGCACGCGCGGCGCATCGTTGACGATGCGGTCGTAAAGCTCGAAGCCGGTCTGGCCGGCGAAAAGCGCCACGTGCGGCTCGAAATCGCGCACCTCGCGTTGTAGTCCCTCGCGATGCGCAACGGGCACGTACGGCGGGTTGGAAACGATCAGATCCATGGAGCCAGCGGCGATCGCTTCCATCAAGTCGCAGACCACGAAGTTCACCGGCGCTTCCAGACGTGCGGCGTTACCCGCGGCCACCAGGGCGGCGGCGGGCGAGATTTCCGTCGCCCAAGCCTCGACGCCCATCTCCAAACTCAGCGTGACCGCGAGGGCTCCGGAACCGGTGCCGATATCGAGCACCCGCCGCGCCCGGCGCGCCAGTTCCAGCGCGGCTTCCACCACGTGCTCGGTTTCCGGGCGCGGGATCAGCACGTCCGGCGTCACGCGGAAATCGCGGCTGTAGAATTCCTGATGCCGGGTAATGTATTGGGTAGGCTTGCCGCCGAGCCTTTCGTGCAGGTAGCGGCCGTAGTGCAGCCACTCCAGTTCGCTCAACTCCTGCTCGGGATGGGCGAAAAAGTAGACGCGTTCGACCCGCATGGCGTGGCCGAGGAGCACTTCCGCGGTGAGCCGCGGCACGGCGATTCCCCCTTCCTCCAGGATGCGCGCGCCCTGCTGCAACGCGGTGTGCACCGTCATGGTGCGATCAGTTGACCGGTCCCTGTTCCGCCTGCTGTTTCATTTTCTCGCCCTGGTAGTGGGCGATCAGCGCGTCGAAGATCGCGTCCATTTTGCCTTCCATCACGAAATCGAGCTGATGGAGCGTGAGGCCGATGCGGTGATCGCTCACGCGATTTTGCGGGAAGTTGTAGGTGCGAATCTTCTCGCTGCGGTCGCCTGTTCCTACCATGCTCTTGCGCTCGGCGCCCAGGGCCGCCTGTTGTTTTTCCAACTCAAGCTCGTACAGCCGTGAACGCAATACGCGCTCCGCCTTCGCGCGATTCTTGATCTGCGATTTTTCGTCCTGGCAGGAAACCACCAGACCCGTCGGCAGGTGGGTGATACGCACGGCGGAATAGGTCGTATTGACGCTTTGACCGCCGGGGCCTGAGGAACAGAAGGTATCGATGCGGATATCTTTGGCCTCGATCTTGACCTCAACCTCGTCCGCTTCGGGCAGGATCGCCACGGTGATTGCGGAGGTGTGCACGCGGCCCTGCTGCTCCGTCACGGGCACTCGCTGCACGCGGTGGACGCCGCTTTCGTACTTCAATTTCGCGTAGACCTTCGTGCCCGTAACCAGCGCGATCACTTCCTTGAGGCCCCCGACGCTCGACTCGCTGCTGGAAGTGACTTCCATTTTCCAGCCCTGAGTTTCGGCGTAGCGCGAGTACATGCGGAAGACTTCGGCCGCGAAGAGAGTGGCCTCGTCGCCGCCCGTGCCGGCACGGATTTCGAGGACGACGTTCTTATCGTCGTTAGGGTCTTTGGGCAGAAGCAGGATTTTGAGTTCGTCCTCGATCCGCAGCTTCTGCGGCTCGAGCTCCGCGATTTCCATCTCCGCCATGGACTTCAGTTCGGGATCGGGCTCCTGGAGCATGGGACGGGCCTGGGACAGGCTGTCCTCGACCTTCTTCCATTCGCGGTACTTGGCCACGATATCGGAAAGTTCGCTCTGCGCCTTCGTGACCTTGCGGTATTGATCGGCGTCGCTGATGATGGCCGGATCGGCCATTTGATGGGTGAGCTCGTCAAAGCGTTTCTCGAGCTGATCGAGCTTCGAAGCTAGCTGCATGGGGAATTTATGCGATGACCAACTGGCCGCCCTGCTGCTCTTCGAGCGCCATGGCGCCCTCCAGAGCACGGATGGCAACCGCCGTCTGGTCGTCGGCCGGCGGTTTCGTCGTGATGCGCTGCAGCCACAGGCCGGGGGCAGTCATGGTGGAGAGCACCGAACCGCGCCGTTTGGCGGCGAAGCGGATCAGTTCGTAGCTGACACCGGTGATCAGGGGCAACAGGGCGATGCGGCACAGGAGTTTGGCCAGAAAGCCGTCGAACGGAATGAACGTGTAGAACACGATGGAAACGATGATGACCACGAACAGGAAGCTGGTGCCGCAGCGCGGGTGGTAGGTGGTGAACTGCTGGGCATTGGCCACGGTAACGGGCTTCCCGGATTCGAAATTGAAGACTACCTTGTGTTCCGCGCCGTGAAATTCAAAGACGCGGTGGATATCCTTCATCAGAGACAGGACGAACATGAAGAGGATGAAGACCAGCATGCGGATCAGGCCATCGGTCAGGTTGAACGGAATGCGCCCGCCCAGCGCCGGATAAATGCCCTTCAGCCAGGTAGCGAGGTACAAGGGAATGAACTTGTACATAAAAATGAACATGGCGAGCGAGAAGATGAGGTTGGCGGCCAGCATCCAGCCGGGAACTTCCTTCGCCTTCTTGTTCTTTTTCTTTTCTTCTTCCTGGATATCGACCAGCGAGACGTCGGCCGAGAACTTGAGCGCCTTCATGCCAAGCGACATCGCCTGGAACAGTGTGCCGATTCCGCGGAAAATGGGGTACTTGAAGATCTTATGCTTGTCGGCCATTCTGGGGAGCGGCATCTCCTCGGTCACAATTTCCCCGCTGGCTTTGCGAACCGCCACGCAGTAGCTGTGGGGAGCACGCATCATGACGCCTTCCATGACGGCCTGTCCGCCGACGAGGGTAGTTTCCTCGCCGCTCTCCAGGATCGGCATTAGCTGGGTGTGGGTGAAAAGACGGAAATAGGTACGTAGAGACACAAGCCCTCTCAGATAGATAACTACTACATTATACCAGCCTGACCCTCCTCTATTTCGGAATGACGATGTCGATCCGCGTGACCTTGCCCAGGCTGGCCAGCGGCGATTCACGTATTTCCTTCCTGGCAGATCTCAAACCTGAATGCTTACTTCTTCGGGACCTGAATCGTGATGTTGCGGTATTTCATGCCGCCGGTGTGATCGCCCTGAATGTAGAACGGTCCGGGTTCGCCTTCGTTGGAATCCAGAGCACCACCTGTGATGCCGGCGATCTCCTGGTTGTCGATGGTTTTAACGCCGTTGCGCACCACGGTCAGCCAGCGACCCACCAACGTGATGTCGAAGCTTTCCCAGGTGCCCGGCTTGCGCGGCAAATCCACGGCCGGCGCGAGCATGCTATACACAGACCCGATGCTGTGAAACCTGTCGTTGGCATCAACCTTCTCGTATTCCACCTGGACTTCATATCGGCCGCGCAAATAGACTCCGCTGTTGCCTTCCGCGGGGCAGTTGTATTCGATGTGCAATTTGAAATCGTCGAACTTGCGCGTGGTCTTCAGGTTCGCGCCCTTGGATTCGTTGAGCAGCTCGCCATCTTTGGCCACATAGTGATTGACCGCGGCCGGGTCGGTGGGTTCCCATCCGGTGAGGTCCTTTCCGTTGAAGATCGGCTCTGCGGCAGTCCACTCCTTCGGCGGATTCCGCTTGAGCAGGGGCGCGCGCACGCCGGCGAGATCGGCGAACGGTTTTCCGTCGCGCTTTTCGCTGCCGGCAAGTTTGCCGTCCTTGACGTCGAGATCCCAGGTAGTCGTACCGTTGGCCCAAAGCACGCTGAGATGCGTGCCTTCCGTCTTGAATTCCTTGGCATAGAATGCGCTGCCGGAACGCGGCTGGATGCGGACCGCCGGCACGCCGTCCTTCACGCCGACCTCCATCCAATCGGGATAGATCTTGACGCCGGAGGCTTTGGGTGTGACCACAAGGTCCCAGCGGCCTTCGAATGGAGTGGCACTCTGGGCGGCGGAGGGGAGCAGGGCCGCCGCGGCGAGCAGGTAAAAGCTGAATGGCTTCATTTCAGCCTAGTTTATCGAAGTCAGTGACCTGACTGCCCGTCCATTCGGAGGATTGCGGCCTCGATCACAGCGGGGCCGGCACCCAGCACGACGAACTCCTGGTTGCCACCCATCAGGTTGATGAGCACCACTAGGGTAAAGTCCTTGCATGCAGAAGAAATGCGGGAGTGAAACTGCGCTCTCGAGACAGCGGACCTTATCTTGAACCGGAGTGCCGCACTGGGGAATTTATTCTCACCTGATTCCGCCCAGTTAACTATCGTTAGTCCTTGTTACCTGCCTGATGCGCGGAGGACTGGTTTGCACCTGGGACGTGGAGGCACAATGCAGTTGTGACCATCACCTGCCCCCACGGAACAGTCCTCGAAGCAAGATTGCTTTCTCATCAAGACAATGAAATCCGCGCCGTTGCCGCCGGTTGTGACGACACTCTCGTATTCACGCGCTTTAACAGCACATGGATTTCGGAAGAGCTCGATCCTGTAGTCATCGAGTTTGCCTGGCAGCGGCGTAGGACATTCCCCGTTACCTCCGAGGACAATTGCGTTTGCTCAAAGGAACTGGCCAACCGGCTGGTTCAGTCGCTCTTACACGGCTGCGAGCCGGAAATGGAATCCGAACCACCCCAGTCACCGTTTCGCGCAGGTGCCACCCCGGTAGAGCGAGTCCGAATAGTTGATGCGGATCTTGCGTCCCTCGCGGCCAAGCGGGTCTAGCGAGACTAAACCGCCACAGTCTTCCACTTACCCCTGCGGAACAGAATCACCGATACGATCGCCAGCACGGACTCCGCCCCGCAGATCGCCAAGTAGACGCCGCGCGGGCCAAGCTGCTGCGCCAGATACCAAGCGAGCGGAATCTGCACACACCAGTAACAAACGAAATTGATCCATGTGGGCGTGGCCGTGTCTCCCGCGCCGTTGAATGCCTGCTCCATCACCATGCCCCACGCGTAGAACGGATAACCGAGACTTACGTATTGCAGGCACGTCACCGCGATGGGTATCACTAGCGCGCCCGGATTAAATAACCCAACGAGCGGGCGCGCCGCGGCGACGAAGACAATCCCGACCACGG
>Ga0207641_10004420_pt1 | contig 12184 bp, 12 predicted proteins | sample KBSSwiS62_FD_184306 | JGI IMG/M metagenome (GOLD analysis project Ga0207641, IMG submission 184306) | Switchgrass rhizosphere microbial communities from Kellogg Biological Station, Michigan, USA - KBS Switchgrass S6-2 (SPAdes) (version 2) | ecosystem: Host-associated > Plants > Roots >... | reverse complement strand
CTCGACAGGCGTGTTGTGCGGAGAAAGCTTCTCACCGCCCTCTCCGACAATCAGTTCGCTTTCGTCATAATAGGCTTCGTCCCGAACCGAGTACCAGCCTTCGTAGCGATCCAGATAGAGGTCGCCAGCAGCTTCCATGCGCCGCCATAACTCCTGCGTCGCCGCATGATGACGCGGCTCGGTGGTGCGTAAGAAAACATCGTAATCGACGTTAAAAGCCGCGCACATCTCTTTGAAATACCCGGACATCTCCGTAGCAAGCTCGGCAGGAGTGATACCAAGCTCCCGGGCCTTCTGCGCCATCTTCAGGCCATGCTCGTCGGTCCCGGTCTGGAACCGCACGTCGTAGCCCTCGGCCTTGCGGTGCCGTGCGATCACGTCGGCGGCAATCGCCTCGTATGCGTGGCCGATATGAGGGCGACCGTTGGGATAGCTGATGGCGGTGGTGATGTAGAATGGCTCGGCCATGCGGCTCGTGCGGCTTTCTCTGGCTGTCAGTTCGGGCGAGCTCTTGCTCTAGGCGCGGCGGCAGAGGCCAGCAAGCCGCCAATCTCCATTATGAGGACGCCGGGATCAAAATTGTAGGTCGGCGCTTGTGCGGAAAGCTTGGTCAGCGCCGCATGCGCCTCGATCAGGTTTGCCTGCCGCGCCGGATCGACAGACGCCAAGGATTGCGCGAGCGAGGCGCGCGCGAGCTCCAGAACCGCGGTCTGGCGATCGCGTGACGGACGAGCGCCCATCGCCTCGGCCAGCGAACCGCGCAGCCGAAAGTCAGGATCGCCGGCGCCAAGGATGCGCTGCATCAGGTCATGGATCGTCGCGAGATCGTGCTCGACAAAGGCCAGAGCGACACCCGGCGAGCCATGCGCCGCCGCAATGGCTGCGTCCCGGAGGGCTCCACTCGCCTGGGGAAAGTCGCGCCGCAGCACGGCATCCAGATCGCTCGCGGCAAGTGGCGCGAAGCGCAAAACCCGACAGCGTGAACGGATCGTCGGCAGCAACCGCCCGGGTTGATGCGTCACCAGCAGAAAATAGGTGCCCGCCGGCGGCTCTTCCAGAGCCTTGAGCAGCGCGTTGACGGCCCCCTTTTCCAGATCGTCGGCGGGATCGACGATGATCGCCCGGCGCGTGCCCATCGTCGGCTTGGTCGCCAGGCGACGGATCATGCCGCGCACTTGCTCGACGGTGATGTTGCGCTTGGTCTGGTAAGGCTTGCCGTCCGCCTTCTTTTTCGCCTCGTCGTCGTTGGCGGGAAGGTGGTCGAGGATGTGAATGTCCGGGTGCGTCGTCGGCTCGGAGTTCCCCGACGACGCCATTCCGACGAGTTCCGCGGCCGCGGCGCGCGCGAAGCCCCCTTTGCCCAAGCCTTTGGAGCCTGCCAGCAGCCACGCGTGGTGCATGCGCTCCGACGCGAGCGCCGCCATCCAATCGCTCCACGCCGCCTGTTGACCTATGAAGCCGGCTTCGTTCACCATCAGGGTTCCAGCAACGGGCGTAGCGCCTGAAGCGCGCTGGCGTGGATCTTGTCGGGCGAACCGTCGCCATCGATGATCCGAAAACGGGCCGCATCCTCGCTGGCGTATTGAGAAAAGGCCGCCGCCACCCGCGCATGATAGGCCTCCGGCTGGCCGCCGATGCGGTCTGGCCGACCCGCGTCGCGAAGGGCGAGCCTCTTGGCCGCGATGTCCGGCGAGACCCTGATGAGCAGCGTCATGTCCGGTAGAAGGCCCTGGCTGCCGATACGGTGCAGTTCGAGGATGTCGCTGTCGCGCAAGCCCCCACCGCCGCCCTGATAGGCACGGCTCGAATCTAAGAAACGGTCGCAGATGACCCACTTGCCGTCCTCCAGCGCGGGCCGGATCAGCCGCTCGACGTGATCTGCCCGCGCCGCGGCGAAGAGCAGCGCCTCGGCCCTTGGCCCCCAACCCTCGCCCTCGGGAGCGAGGAGCAGCGAACGGATCGCCTCGGCTCCCGACGTGCCACCCGGTTCGCGAGTGAGAACAACGTCAAGGCCCCGTGACCGCAGAGACTCCGCGAGCAACCGAGCCTGGGTGGACTTGCCCGCCCCCTCCCCACCTTCCAGGGCAATGAACCTGCCGCGCGTCATGCGAACAAGTTCATAAGCCCGTTTCGCAACCGTGCCCAGACGCCTGCCGCCGGTACCTCCCGCGCCGCGTAGAGCGGGATCGGCGAGGATTCGACCCCATCGACCAGCACTTCCACTTGCCCGACCCTCGCTCCTTTGACGATCGGTGCCACCAAGGGGCCGCGGTAGCTCATGCGAAGGCGCACTCGTGCTCGCGCATCGCGCGGCACCGTGGCGTAGAGATCGCGGTTGGCGATCAGCGGCACTGTCGTGCTCGAACCGTCCTGCACCCGCGCTTGCGCGACGACTTGCCCTTGTCGGACCAGCGGATAGGCGCGCCACTGCGTGAAGCCCCATTCCAGGAGCGCACGCGCCGCGAAATCGCGGTCGAAATGGTTGCGAGCGCCGGCCAGCACCATCACGAGGCGCCGGCCGTCACGCTGTGCCGAGCCGAGGAAGTTGTAACCTGCCTCTCGCGTGTAGCCGGTCTTGATGCCGTCCGCGCCCGGCACCACGCCCACGGTGGGGTCGTGGCTGGTCATCGCCACGTCTTCCCAGCGGTAGTGCTTCTGGCCGGAGAAATGCCGGTAGAGGCCCGGATAGCGCATCGTCATCGCGTCTGCGAGGCGAACGAGGTCCCGGGCGCTGACGAACGTCTGCCCATCATCCATCCACCCGTTGGGCGTGTTGTAGTGGCTGTGCGTCATCCCCAGGCGCCGCGCCGCGTCGTTCATCATCAGCGTCCAGGTATCGACGCAGCCCGCATAGCCCGTGGCCAGCATGATCGCACCGTCGTTGGCCGAGGCGGTCATGATGCCGTGCAGGAGCCCGTCGGCGGTGACCAGCTGATAAGGCTTGAGGTACATCGAGGTACCCTTGGCGAACCACTCCTTCGAAACCTCCGGCGGCACTTGGAAGGTGCGATTGAGCGAAAGCCGACCCGCCGCGATCTCTTCGAACGCGACGTAGGCGCTCATCACCTTCGTCACCGACGCCGGCAGGAAGCTCACGTCGGCGCGATGCGAGACGAGGACTTCGCCCGAACCCAGATCCACCAGCATGCTGACCGGCACCCGGGAGACTTCCGGCGGCTCGGCCGGCCTGGACGCGAATGCGCTGGCCGGCAGCGCCAGGGCAAGTAGGAACGACAACAACCGCTTCAAAACGCGCGAACTCCCGAACACCGCACCCTTGCAGTGTCACCAGCGGCGCGTCTCAGGCGATCTTAGTCCGTCCGCTGGATTCGCGCGTCGCTATAGCCCGCCGCCTTGGCCTTCTCCAGCGCGGCCGTGGCTTCTCCACGGCTGAACGGCCCCAGACGCACTCGCCAGTATGAGCCCGCGCGCGAGACGCTGCCACCCAACTGCGCCGCGACCCGCTGGGCACGATCCTGCGCCGAAAAGGCGGCGACCTGGACGACGGTGTCGCCCTTCCCTGTGCGCACCGGCGGCGCAGCTGCGGGCACCGGTGCCTTGGCTGATGCCGTAGACTTGGTTTTGATGGCGCTTGCGGGCTGCGATGGAGCGGCGCTCGGTTCAAGGGCCGCGTCGACGAACGCCAGCGACGGCGCCTTCGTGCTCGGCTTCGCGACCGGACGCGCGGGTACTTCCGCCACCGGAGCGCTCGTCGGCATCGCAGGTGGAGTGGAGGGCGGCGGCAGCAGCGGCGATTGTTCCGCAAGCTTGCGGCGCAGCACCTTGAGCAGCGGCTCGGGCGTGTCCATCCGCTCGGGCGCGCGCAGGCCGGAGCGCAGCTGTGCCCGCTCGACTCCGGGCGGATTGACCCGACGGATGCGCACCGCGGCGCGGTCGGCAGGCTCGATCCCCAACTGAGCGGCGGCGGTGGGAGACAGGCCGATCAGCGTCTGGTTGTCCATCGGCCCGCGCTGCACCAAGCGGACCACGATCGTGCGGCCAGTGCCGAGCGATGTCACTTCGACATACGAGGGAAGCGGCAGCGTCTTGTGTGCCCCCGAAAGTCCGCTCAAGCCGTCGGCATACACGGTCGCATAGCCCACGGCATCGTAGTTGAGCTGATCGGCGGGCGTCCACGTCGTGCCCTCGACCTTATAAGGCTCGCCCACCACAACCGGATAGTCGGCGGCAGGACCGGTCGATGCCGGCGGGGCCGCCTCCTTGGCGAAGGCCAGCCCATAAGCGCCGGCCGCGATCAGGATCGACAGTGCGACCGTCTGGTTAACGGGTAATCTCATCAGCCAGCAATCCCACTGACAAGGCATAATAATTCGAGCAGTTGTACTGGAGGATCACTCGATAATTCCCGGTTAACAGATAGGCGGGCGTGCCCGGTCCGTCGGGCTGGAACAGCGAGGCAAGCACCTGATCGCCGATGTACCGCTGGGGCGCGACGCCCAGGCGCTTCCACTCGGCAATTGTCTTCCACTGCGAATGGCGTGCATGGACCCGGTCGCACGTGGGCGCCAGCAACGCGCTTTGGACGCTGGAGACGGCGAAACCATCGGGAACGCTGGCCCGCACCCCCCAAGGCTCGCCCGGTCGCCAGCCTGCGTCGCGGAAGTAATTGGCGATCGAGGCAAGCGTATCGGCATCGCTGCTCCAGATATCGCGGGTTCCATTGCCATCGCCGTCGGCGGCAAGGCGCAGGTAGACGCTCGGCAGGAACTGCGGATTGCCGAACGCACCCGCCCAGCTGCCTTTCAGCCGATACTGCGGAACACCGCTGTCGACCATCTTGAGCAGCGCCACCAGTTCGCCCTCGAACAAAGCGCGGCGGCGACCTTCCCAGGCGAGCGTCGCCAGCGAGCGGGCGAGATCGAAGTCGCCGGTGTAGCTGCCGAAGTTGGTCTCGTGGCCCCAGATCGCCAGCAGGATCGGGCCGGGCACGCCAAAGCGGCGCTCGATCGACGGCAGGGTCCCGGCATCCGCCGCATAGCGGCTGCGTGCCCTTGCGATCAGGTCGGCGCCAAGGTGCTGGGCCAAATAGGGCGCCGTAGGCGGCGGTGCGGTCTGCCGTCCCGGCTGCGCGGTATCCAAGGCGATCACGCGAGGGTTGGGGGTAAGGTTCAGAAGCACTTGCGAGATCGTCGCCTCGCGCACGCCCTCCTGCCGTGCGCGAGCGGCCACGAGTTGCATGTAGGCGTTGAAATCCTGGCCGACCGGCTGCGCAAGCAGGCCCGAGGATGGCACCAGAGCAAGGATTGCGCAGGTAAGCCCCTGGCGCAGCAGGCGAAGCGGGAAGCGTCGTCTCATCGTGCCCGACGTGTCGCACAAAGGCCGGCCCATGGGAATGCCCGTAGTCGCCGGACTGCCGCGCCCGCGGCTCCTTTCCCCCGGCACAGGCATGGCGCGCGCCGCGCCGACTGCTTGCGCCGCCGCACCAATGCGCTATGCGCCCGAACGCGCGAGCGGACAGGTGGCCGAGCGGTTTAAGGCACCGGTCTTGAAAACCGGCGTGGGTGCAAGCTCACCGTGGGTTCGAATCCCACCCTGTCCGCCACGTGCTTTACCGTATTACGCGGTTGCGGTATCATGCGGCGTACCTTCGGCGCGTTTGGACCGGCTCAATGAAACTTCTTGTGAAGATGATCCCGTTGCTCGCCGTGGCGGCCTCTCCGGCGGTCTACGATACGACCATCAGCCGCTTCAGCCTTGCAGAGGCGAGCGCGGAAGCGGCGAAGACGTGCAAGGTGCAGCCGGGGCTGTTCTCGGTGACACAGGACGCCACGGGCAAGACCCGCATCCAGTTTTCGCCGACCCTGAACGTCGGACAGCAAAGCTGCCTCAGTGGTACGCTCGGGAAATTGGGATTTGTCGACCAGAGCTGATCCGCTGCCGTTTATGGCAGCCGGTAGCTTGGTGCCCATCGCATAAGGTACTTGGTTTGGTAGGAGGAGGGACTTAAATTAGTTCATTGAAATAATTGATTTTATTTTTGAATGTCGGTTCCACCGTTTACCGAGGCCCCTAGAAAGGCCCTGAAAAAACTGGCCTGAAAAAACACTCGAACCGCCGACAAGTGGCGTCTGTCATGCCGTGTCCAACTATCAGCCAAGGTCTGCCACGGTCTGGCGTTGAGGTCAAACAAGGCGGCAGGATTGTAGGTGCGACCGAAGGGAGCAACCTGCGCGCGGGTCGATGGGTGGGTGGCAAAATGTGGCCGCCCCTTCTTGGGGCGGCTTCATCAAAATAATCTACGCCGCTTTCTCGATCGCTTCTGTGGCCGCCAGTTGGTGCAGATAGGCAACGGCGCGTTCGGCATGGGCGGCGGCTTGGACAATGGCACGGGTGTCGTTCTGCAACACCGTGATCCAGCTTGCGATATAGCCGGCATGATCAGGACGCGACTCGATGCAAAGCCCAATATCGGCAGCCAGAAAAGCAGCGCCCAATTCCGCCACTAATTCCTCGCGAGCATATCCTTCATCGCCCCATTTCTCGCGCCCGAATGAGCGATCAAGGCGATTCTCGTGCCGAGTCCAATGGACGGTCTCATGGCCCCTCGTGGCGTAATATCCGTGGGCATCATGGAAAGCTGCGAAGGGCGGTAGCTGGATGCGGTCGGCTGACGGGATGTAGTAGGCCCTGTCGCCGCCGTGGTTCACGGTCGCTGGGATGCTGGCAAAGAATGCCTCGGCGGCTTCGATGCGCTCCACCTCCGGCGATGGTTCCGGCACAATATGGAACCGTTCGGGCAAGCCGTCGATCTGCGCCACGTTGAATACGGTATAGGTCTTCAGGAAACGGAAGCCCTGTTCCCGATCCTCCCCACTGGCATCATCATGCACGGTCTTGGTGCTGTCGCCATAATAGACCACGGTTGCGCCATGCTCCCCCTTGCGCACCTGCGCGCCCAAGGCTTGCGCCTGCTTGTAGGTCATCCATGACGGGCTGACGAAACCGGATGCCTGCGCCTCTATCCACAAAAGAAGAACGTTGATCCCACGGTAGGGCTGGCCGGTGGCGCGCAAGGGGCGAGCCTGACCGGACTTGGCGATGTCGCCGCCGCTCCACGGTTTCAGCCAGGGGCGGGTGCCTTGTTCAAGCTCGGCCAGGATGCGGTCTGTGATACGGCTGTGAGGGTCTTGCTTGCCGGTGCTCTGGGTCATTGCTGTTACTCCCTTCCAATCCGCGCAGCGGGTCATGCCGCGCATGACCCCTGCCGACCCGGCGAGGGGCGGAGAGAGTGGGGGCAAGGTCCGGTGCCGGGGGTGGTGCGGGCGCAGCGCAGCGAGCCACGGCCCCAAAGCGGCACCTTGTAGGGAGAGAGAGGCAGAGCCTCTTTCTCCCTCACGAGCCGGGGAAGTCGCGCCGCTGGCGGCGCTCAAATTCAGCCTAAGAACCCATTCTACAATCGATGCACAGAAGCCGTCCTGCGGCACCGTGCCAGGGCACGCGTCATATGATATTCGACGCCAGCGTAGCCGATGCCCACCTGTTCGGAGATCTCGGCATAGGTCATGCATTTCAGCCGGTGCATCAGGAAGATGCGGCGGGTCTTGCGCGGCATGGCCAGCAGTGTCCGCCGATAAACCCTCCGGATGTCTCCCTCCTCGATTCCCCATGTTTGCTCGGGAGGCGCCGGTGCATCCCGACCATCGTCGATCGGACAGGTGACGATGTGTGCCGCCGCCCTGCGACGCACACGGCTGATAAGAAGGTTGCGCGCGCATCGGGTGAGATAGGCTGGCGGATTTTCGATTTGTTCGACCACTTCCGCAGCGAACAGCTTCACGAAAACCTCCTGCGCGAGGTCGGGAGCATCGTTTCTTTCTACGCGCTTTCGGAAGAAGCGTAGGACCCGTGCATATTCTGCCCGGTAAAGTGCCTCGAAGGCTGCCGTAGAACGGGAGGGGCTCATCGCCGTGCCTCCCGACGTTTGCGCTCGTTCAGCGGCGCATCGCGCGAGGCGCGGTAGAGCGTGATGCCGGCTTCGATGCGATCAAGGATGAAGGTGTCGCGCTCGATCCTGGCGATACGGATGTCGGCTTTTGAGAATATGTGGATATCGACCGCGCACCGGTTGCCTAGCTCGCTGTCGATGACATCGCGCACCCGCTGCCAGCAGCGCTCATGCTTGAAGGCGGGATGGTTGATGACGATCCAGAATTCATAATCGGAGAACTGGATCGTGTGCCGGTCCTCATACCATGACCGGCGCGCATAGGGGCCGATCAGGATGATCCGTTTGATCTGCCCTGGCTGGGGTGCCTGGACCTTCTCGGGCTCGAAGCAGGCGCGAATGATACGCGCGATGCGTTCGATCTCATTCTGTTTGCGCCGGACCAGATGATTGACGCGCGCCATCACCACTTCGCGCGCGTAAACGTCGGTAGGGGGTGTCATTTGCAGCTCGCACACCAGCGGTCCGCGCGTCTGGGCGCGGATGGTGCAAGCGGTGTCCGCTGTGCGCCGCCATCGGGGCTTGCAGCAACTGCCCGACCTTGGTGGCCGAACCTACATGATGCCTGGCAGGGTTATCCTCGGGATGGCCGCCAGTCCTTCCATCCCGTGCTGCCGAATATGCCAGACAGGAGGATTCCGGACAAGGTGCCCGGCGGGATCGCTATTTCCCGGCGGCGGCTTCCAGTTCGGCGATCCGTTCCGAGCAGATCTGATGGACCGCCCGGCCCAGTTCTTCGACGCGTTCGCCAAGCCATGCCAGTTCTTCCGCGCTGATCCGGTAGTGCCTGGAATAGCGGGCCTTGGTGTACGCCTCTTTCAGCTTCTGGAACATGGCGCGTTCGCGGCGCGTGGTTTCCGGCCAGATGCCATAGAGGCGGCGGTCCAGCCCTTCGGCAAGCGACCGCAGGAAGGCGATGTTGTGGTTATAGGGTGTGTAATAGGTCAGGGTGAGGAGCAGTCCCTGGTAGAGGCTTTCAGTCGCCTGGTGCAGAAGGAAAGCAGCTCGCTTCCAGTCTTCCTCTGCCACGTAGAAGTGGAAGCCCTTCAAGAATCCAGCCGCATTCGGCAGCCATTCCTCGAAATACTCCTTTGCTGTGTCGTGCGCCTGCTGGGTCGTTTTTGGCTTTGGTGTCGCTAGTTCCCTGTCATCGGCTTCGTAAAGCGCGATCCCATCCTTGGCGACCTCCATGAAGAAAACGCGGCCATGCGCGAGGCCGTCATTTACCTCATGCAGCGAATGAACGATGAAATTGACCGGTGTGCGCAGCGTCTTCTCGATCGTGTAGGCGCGGATCAGCCGCTCCTCGGCCTTCGCCCAGCAAGCCGCCCGGTCGGTCAGTTCCTTTTGGCTGACGATGATGAGGATATCGTAGTCGGACTTGTACTGGTTCGCCGACAGCGGCGCATCCACCCAGTCACCCCGCGCATGGCTGCCAAAGAGGACAACCTTTAGGATGCGCGCGCCCTTCCGGGGGCCGGTGGCATTCTCTATGGCGCCGCGAAACTCTTCGAAAATGACCTCGACGATGCGCTCAAGCTCGCGCTGCTTTGCCGCAGGAAGGTGATCGGTATCGGTGCGCATTGACGGGATTCTTTCGGGATTCGCCGTTGTTTGGCAAGCGCAATCGCACCGAGGCTACGGCCTAATGATCAAGACGTTCGAAACCCGTGATGCATTCATCGGGAAGGCGGAGTAGGAAAGACTTGGGCTGGGACAAGTACGAACCCGCTGGCGCGGGAGTGGCGCGTGTTTTGAGGTCTGGCTGGTGACACGTCTCGAAGAGGAGACCCGGATCGGCAAGGGCGGGACCCTGGCGGGACAGCTCTCGCGGCTCGACCTGGTGGTGCTCGATGAGCTCGGATATCTGCCGTTCGCGCGCTCCCTGATAGCGGCGCTTCGTTCATCCTTGCGAATGACGGCGTCATGGAATGATCTCGTTCGGATAGTTACAGCCAATTTTAAACCGCTGGCCTCGCTTGAAACCTAGCAATCGATGGCGCGCCGGGCCGCTCACACTATAGAATCCGGGCGCCGCAATCATACCTTAGGTGCATCGGGCGGCTCCGTGCGCGGCACCATTTGGAATCGTGAGCAGCGCGTGCCGGTCACGGCTGGGCGGCAACCGTGGCCTGATCGCCCGGTGATTTCACCTTCTTGGGCTTCTTGGGGGCGATCGCCTTCATGTATGTATTGGTCGCGACCGGCATGAAACGCAGCACGATATCTTGATATTTCCAGACCTGCTGCAACTGGTCGTGCAGCAGTTTCAGCTCGTATTGCGCCATGAAGGGCAGCTTCGATTTCGAAGGCATCGCCGCTTTGTTGTCGCACAGAAGCCAGAGGCATACGCGATAGGTGCTGCCTGAATTGTCCTTGATGTCCTCGGGAATGTGATCGAGGTAGAGCTGCTTGGTCGGTGAGATCGACTTCGCAACATGGTCGCGGATCTCGCTGAGGAAGGCCTGGTCGCGCACGAAGCTCTCGCAGTAGAAGCGCGTCTGCGCGAACAGATAGCTCATTGACGACGATCCCCCGAAGGGCTTGCAATTGATGATCCGCATTACGCCATCGTCCGTCAGGTCGAGGATGTCGCAAAATTCCTTGTCGCTCCTGGCGCTCCCGATCCGCAGCTTGGCCTGGTCAAATTTGATGCTCTGTGGGCGCCGGAGACAGGCCTCGGTGTTGAACACACCCTCCCTGTTCTTTCCCTGTGCGCCGTCGAATATCGCGATGTCTGCATAGAGCATCTCACCCGGTTCCTCGCGCACCTGGTTCGCGACGAAATCGATCACGCTCTGGTAGAAATCGCCCGCGACTTCCCGCCACTCGCCATCGGTGAGGATATAGTGATGTCCCTCGCGCTCGTGCTCGAACACGATGCAGTCGTAGATCGACCACCACTTGTGGGACAGCACGCGCTCGTCGACATGCGAATAGGCCCAGATACGTTTTTTCTGCAGCACTTTGAGCGTGATCTGCTCGAGCTTGAGCACCTGAGCGAGTTGTGCCGGGGAAAGGTGTGAATGGACCTCGTTGTCGGTGATGTCGTGGTCACTGTACGAGAAGCTGTACTCTTCGGCGGCGAGGAATTCCGGCACCCAAAGCATGATCTTGTCGAGTTCGCCGGCCCTGAGCACGTCGAGCAGCTCAGCATCGAGCGCTTCGGCATCGTCCTCGCCTACGGGCTTGAAATTGCGATAGTTCGGAAAGAGTTCGGCGAAGTCTTCTTTCGCATAGGCGACCAGAAACCTTTCGCAATGCCCGATCAGTCGTTCCCAGCTGAGCTTTTCGCTGCCAACGCCTTTGAACGTCAGGTGATCGCGGCCCTGCAGCGTGATCAAAGGGTTGTTCTTCAGGTGTGCGGCGATCGACTTCAGGTCTTCGGCTTCGCCGAGCCCGAAGACGAAGCTCTCCGAAGGTTGTCCGACCTGCCGGTCGATCAGGGTCGGGGTGAGCGACTGGTTTTGTGTCCGGGTTTGGCGGATGCCCTCGTTGCCGCACAGGTTCATCGCCGTGCGAATGCCGAAGTCCCTTTCAAGCGTCTTGTGCTGGAGCAGCGCTGCCGCGCTCCGCCCGAAAGCGGCGATCAGCAAGCGCTCGTCAATCCACAAGCCGAGTAGGCCGTTCGCGCTCGAACTCATCGCCGAGAACGAAAGCGGCTGCTTGAGCGCAAGTTGCTCGTTGGCGAAATCGAGCCACGGTGGATTGGCTTTCTGGATATGACTTTCGAAATAGACGAACCGGCATTCCGTACCGTCAACATCGAAGCCATGGTTTTGGTACTTCGGCTTCTTCTGGGCCTTCTCCCAGTCAATGGCGTCCTCGATCGCCACACCAGTCCTTGCGAGATAGATTGATATTTGCGCCAGTTCACGCTCAGCGCCGTCTGTCATCTTTGCCCCCTCGCAGCAGCTATCCGCAAATTGCCCAGATACTTGTAGCCATTATGCGATAGAGACACTTCTCCGTCCAATCCCATAATTACTCCATCTTGGTTCTGTCCGAAGTCTGCACGGGGTATTGCAAACTGCCGCCGACCGAAGTTTCGTCTCGCCCGCGATGACCGCCCTCATAGCGCCCGTTCCTGCGCCTGAGCTCGTACGCCGGAAGCGGTCATTTGTTTATCAATGTCGCTTGACCCATGAATGGCCTGGGTTGGGTGGTGAGCGGACGTTCAAGGTGATGAGCGAGGTTGCCAAACTACAAGCTCGTAAG
>Ga0207641_10004416_pt1 | contig 12188 bp, 10 predicted proteins | sample KBSSwiS62_FD_184306 | JGI IMG/M metagenome (GOLD analysis project Ga0207641, IMG submission 184306) | Switchgrass rhizosphere microbial communities from Kellogg Biological Station, Michigan, USA - KBS Switchgrass S6-2 (SPAdes) (version 2) | ecosystem: Host-associated > Plants > Roots >... | reverse complement strand
CGGCCCGTTCACCCTCGTTTACCCCAAGTGGATTCCCGGCGAACATTCCCCCAACGGCCCCATCGTCGACGTCACCGGTGTCCACTTTCGCGCCAACGGCCGGGAAATTCCCTGGCGCCGCGACGATGTCGATCTCTACGCCTTTCACTGCGACATTCCCGCGGGCGTAACTACTCTCGAAGCCGCTCTCGATTACTTGCTCCCCAAAGAAGACGGCACCTCCGGTTCGCCTTCCGCCACCGCGCAAGTCGCCGTTCTTCCGTGGAACCTCGTCGTCCTCTACCCACAGGGCGCGAAGACCGACGACATAATGTTCTCCGCCACTGTTCGTGTCCCTGCCGGATGGAAATTTGCCAGCGCGCTCGCCGCCGAGCGCAGCGAGAGCTCCGATGCGGCCGCCTTCGAAACCATTTCCCTGACCCGCCTCGTGGATTCGCCGTTGTTTGCCGGCGCATTCTTCAAAACATATGACTTGTCGCCGGGACAAAACCCCGCGCACCGCCTGAACATTGTCGCCGACAGCGCCATCGCCACCACCGTGAGCGCCGACGAACTTTCGCATTTCCGCCAGCTCATCGCCGAAACCGGCGCCCTCTTCGGCGCTCGCCACTATCGCCACTACGATTTCATGCTGGCTCTCACCGATCACTTGCCGGTCAACGGCCTCGAACACCATGAATCGAGCGACAATCGCGGCCCAGAGAAAATGCTTCTCGACCGCGACGCCCTCGAAGGCTTGATGGATCTGCTCCCGCACGAATTCTTTCATTCGTGGAACGGTAAATATCGCCGCCCGGCCGGCCTCGCCACGGCGAATTATCAGGAACCGATGAAAGGCGATCTGCTCTGGGTCTATGAAGGCCTCACGCAGTATTACGGCGTCATGCTCGCCGCTCGCAGTGGCTTCTGGAAGCCCGAGCAACTCCGCGAATATCTCGCGGCCACCTTTGCGGCTCTGAATGATGGCCGCCCCGGCCGCACCTGGCGCGACCTCGAAGACACCGCTATTTCCGTCTCCATTCTTTACGGCGCGCGGCAAGCCGGATCCTCCTGGCGACGCCCAGTGGACTACTACGAAGAAAGCGAACTCATCTGGCTCGAAGCCGACACCATCATTCGCCGCGAAACCAAGGGCCAGAAATCGCTCGACGATTTCTGCCGCCGTTTTCACGGAACTCAAGACGGCGTCATTAAAGTCGCTCCTTATACTCTCGACGATGTCATCACCACGATGAATTCCGTCGCGCCCTACGACTGGGAAAAATTCTTCGAACATCGTATCCACTCCCATGGTCCGGGCGCGCCACTCGGCGGCCTGGAAAATAGCGGCTGGAAGCTGAGCTACAGCGATGAAATGAACGACCACCAGCGCGCCGCCGAACAGACCGACGGGACCGTCGATCTGTCGTTCTCGTTGGGATTCACCGCGCGGGCGGCGGGAGACGATGTCAATTCAATCGTGGACGTAATTACTGGTTCACCTGCGGACAAAGCGGGCATTGCGCCAGGCATGAAACTCGTCGCCGTTAACGGCCGCAAGTGGACGCCAGACTGGCTGCGCTTAGCCATTCGCGATGCCAAAAATTCCAACCAGCCGATTCAGTTGCTTTTGGAGAACGACGAGTATTACCACACCTTCGAAGTGGACTATCACGGCGGCGAACGCTACCCGCACCTCGAATCCCTGCATACCACTGACATCCTCAGCGAAATCGCCAAACACCGCGCCCCCGCAGTCGTAAAGTGATGTGACAACGCAAACGCCGGAACTCGTGCGCACCATCGGGCGATGGAGTCTCGTCGCCTTAATGGCTAACTCCATCCTGGGCGCCGGAATCTTCGGATTGCCCGCTCTTCTCGTGGCGCGCATAGACGGCTATAGCCCGCTGAGCTGCATCATCGCCGGCTGCTGCGCACTTATCATTGCCGCCTGCATCGCCGAAATCTCTTCGCGCTTTGAAACCACTGGTGGTCTCTATCTCTATGGCCGCGAAGCCCTGGGGCGTTTTCCCGGCTTGCTCATTGCCTGGCTGATTCTACTCACTCGCATCGCCGCTCCCGCCGCCGCAGCAGACCTCTTTGCAAACTATCTGGGACAATTTGTTCCGGCTCTCCACGCAAAGCTCGCGGAAATCTGTCTGATCGCCGCGCTCATTGGCCATCTGGCACTGCTGAATTACCTCGGAGTGAAAACCGGCAAAACCGTCAGCGATATTTTCACTACTGTCAAAGTGGGCCTGCTTGCCGTTTTCACTGTGGCCGGTCTTGCTATTCCTTTGTTTCATCCGCAGCTTCGTGTTCCGCTTCATTTCGGCGCCACAACGTCGCAAGGCTGGTTTGAAGCGCTGCTGTTGCTGGTGTTTGGATACGGCGGCTTCGAAGGCGCCCTCATCGTCGGCGGCGAATCGCGTAATCCCAAACGCGACATGCCTTTCGCGCTGCTCTCCGCTCTGGTCTTGCAGGTTTTTCTCTACACCGGCGTCGCCTACGTGGTGTTGAGTACGCTTCCAAACGCCGGCGCCTCCCTGCGGCCTCTCGCCGATGCCGCGCGTAACTTTCTCGGTGGCTGGGGCGCAACCGCGATCGGTCTGGGCGCGCTCATTTCCACCTACGGATACCTCAGCGCCAATTTGTTGCATTCGACGCGCATTACTTTTTCTCTCGCCGAGCAGGGCGACTTCCCGCAATTCTTTGCGCGCATTCATCCGCGCTTCCGCACTCCGTACATTTCAATTCTGGTCTACTCGCTCGCCGTTTTCGCCTTCGCGGCCAGCGGCGATTTTCGCTGGAACGCCACTCTCTCTGCCGCCACCCGCCTCGTCGTGTACGGTGGAATGGCGATCGCACTGCTCGTGCTGCGCAAGCGCAGGGGCCCTGCCCCGTTCAACCTGCCATTGCCCTGGCTCTTCGGTGGCGCCGCTCTGCTGATCGTCCTGGTCCTGCTGAGTCGCATCGGATCCGGAGAAGCGGTTGTATTGGCCATGACTGCCGCAATGGCGCTGGCCAACTGGTTCGTGCTGAAGGGTGCTGCAATCGCGACGAACTGACCGAGATCATTCGGCCAAATTGGTACGGTTTAGCGCCCCGCGGGAAGCTGCGCGGTTGCTGTTTGCGGCATCGCTTTATTGGCAATGAACCGGAAAAGGGCATAAGATTTTGCGTTTGCAGAAATGTCCTGAGCGTCGGCGGATTTCTCAAGGAGAGAGCATGAGAACGAGTGTGGCCAAGCGGAGCCTGCTGTGCGTCTTGTACGCGGCGGCGTTGTTTTATGCCAGCGGCGCAAATCTCCGCGCGCAAGAAAAACACGCGATTACGTTCGACGACCTCATCTCCATGCACCGTATCGCGGAAGCGGAACTTTCTCCGGACGGGAAGTGGGTGGCGTACACCCTGGCCACTCCGGACATGGACGCGAACCGCAACGCCACCAACTTGTGGATGGCGCCGGTCGCGAGCGGCGACGCCATTCAGCTGACGCGCACCGGAAAAGATTCTTCGCCAAAATGGTCGCCCGACGGCAAGACCATTGCGTTTCTCTCAGCTCGCAGCGGCGATTCGCAGGTGTATGTCCTTTCCATGGAAGGCGGCGAAGCGCATCCGTTGACCAAACTTTCCACCGGCGCGGACATCGTGAAATGGTCGCCGGACGGAAAAACCATTCTCTTCACTTCTTCTGTCTTTCCGGAGTGCAAAGACGATGCGTGCAACAAAAAGCGCGACGAAGAGAACGAAAAGAATCCGGTGAAAGCGCACGTGGCGGAAAATCTCCTGTACCGCCATTGGATGCATTGGAATGAAGGAAAGCGTTCGCACCTTCTTGTGATGGCGGCGGACGGCAACGGCGAAGCGAAGGATCTGACGCCCGGCGCCAACTACGATGTTCCTCCCGAGCAGCGCGGCGAAGACAGCGACATCAATTTTTCACCGGACTCAAAAGAAATCTGCTTCACCGCGGTCACTGACAAAATGGAAGCAACCAGCACCAATGGCGATCTCTTCACCGTGCCGGTAAGCGGCGGCGAACCGAAGCGCATCACCGCGCAGGCCGGCTTCGACGGCAATCCGGTGTATTCGCCGGACGGAAAATACATTGCGTATCACGCGCAGCTCACGGCGGGATACGAGGCCGATCGCTGGCGCTTGATGCTCTACGACCGCGCCACCGGCAAAAGCGAAAACTTGCCGGAAGCGTCGTTCGATCGTAGCGCGGAAAATCTCGCATGGTCGCCGGACAGCAAGACGATTTATTTTCTTGCTGAAAACGAAACGCTGAAGCCGGTTTACGCAGTGTCGGCGAAAGCGGGAGCGACGCCGAAGAAAGTCGTGGACGGATTCAACGCCAGCTTCTCGCTCAGCGACGATGGAAAGACCTTGCTGCTTTCGCGGACTAGCCTGGTGCAACCGGCGGAACTTTTTGTGGCGGCGAGCGACGGGAGCGGGCTGAAGCAAATCACGCATGCAAACGACGCGCTGTTGGCCAAGCTGGGCATGAACGCGCCGGAAACTTTCTGGTTCGACGGCGCGGAAGGCACCAAAGTACAAGCCATCTTGATCAGACCTGCGCAATTCGACGCCAAGAAAAAATATCCGGTGCTGGTGCTGTTGCACGGCGGGCCACAGACGATGTGGGGAAACTCTTGGGGCTACCGGTGGAACGCGCAAGTCTTTTCCGCAGCAGGTTACGCGACACTGATGATCAATCGGCGCGGCTCGACGGGTTATAGCCAGAAGTTCACCGACGACATCACAAACGACTGGGGCGGCAAAGCCTACGTCGACGTGATGAAAGGCGTGGACGCATCGCTGGTGAAATTCGCCTTTCTGGATGGGACGAAGATGGCGGCGGCCGGCGGATCCTACGGCGGCTACATGGTGGATTGGATCGCGACGCATACTGACCGGTTCAAGGCGCTGGTGAGCCACGCCGGCGTGTACGACAAAGTGTCCATGTACGCGACGGAGGAGCTGTGGTTTGAAGAGCACGACATGATGGGGACGCCGTGGTCGAATCCGGAGAGCTACCGGAAATTTGCGCCGGTGACATTCGCGGGCCAGCTGGGCAAATTCAAGACGCCGACGCTGGTGATTGCCGGCGAGCGGGACTATCGCGTGCCGTACACGCAATCGCTGGAGTTTTTCAGCGCGCTGCAGCGGCAGGGAGTGCCGTCGAAGCTGGTGGTGTTCCCGGACGAAGGACACTGGGTGATGAAGCCGCAGAACGCGAAGTTCTGGTACAAGACGTTTCTGGAATGGGTGGACAAGTACACGAAGTGACCGGTGACTTGTCCCCGCTTGTCACAGCTCGCAGTTGTCCTGAGTTGCAGGACGGACGACCGTGCCCTGGGCAACTTCCCTAACGCTTTTTCGTAAAAGTGGCAGGCAAAGGACTTACGGAGCGCTGTTTTTGGAGTGTGAAAATTAAAAAACCTGTGCACGCATTTACCGTATGTGTTTACCGTATGTGCGGCAGGGACTGGACTTGGCAATTCCGTAAGCGAAGCCGGCCCGCATTGCCAGTTCATTGTCTCGATCCTGCTCGCCTCACGCCGTAAAGAGCCGGCTGAAGCCAGGCTTTACCTGGTCGCGGAAACTTCAAAAGCCGGCGAGACCTATCGGAGAGTTAATTCACGGAGTTGGGGAGTTGGCACTCGATGGCGTGGAGGAGGGTATGTACGCCTTCTTCCTTGCCGACGACGCAGCGTACGCCCACTTGGCGCGCGGCGCGCTCCAGCTCCTCGGTTTTATATAGGGTAAACATCACCACGGGAACATCGGGGAGTACTTTGAAGATTCCCTCGGCGGCCCGAAGGCCATCGGTGTCTTGCATTTTGTAATCCATAACGATCAAGTCAGGACGTAACTCTTCGGCTTTACGAACGGCCTCTTTGCCATCCTGGGCTTCGCCGCAAACTTCCCAATCCCTACGCAGCTTGAACAAATGCTTGAGGGCCTCGCGCATGGATTCGCGGTCCTCGGCAATAAGGATGCGAGCCGCGGCCCTTGGCGGGATTTTCTCAGCTGGGTGTACCAGAGTCTCGACGGCGTCGCGGATAAACTGACGATCTTTTACAAATAGTATCCGAGACACGCTGTTCAGAGTACGTCTTTTGTAAGGCGCGCGACATACGCAGAAATCCCTATGCAAACCTGAGAACAAAGCGGCAACCTTAGCATTGCTCTAACCAACAGAGCGGAACCCAGTGAAACAAAAGCAAAACAGTGGACAATTCTAGGGGCTCGGAAAAAAGGCGCGGCACCACCATGCACCGTGTCGCTCCTTTCTTCAGACGTTGCGGAAAGCGCGGCGGACGAAGCGGAAGAGGTAGTAGAGCAAGAAGGCGCAAACGATAAGAAGCGCGACGACGATCGCGATGGCGGCAGTGGGATGAGCCGTGGTGAACCAGGTTAGCCAGACAGCGAGCAGATCTTCGCCAATACTGAGTGCCCAGTTGCTGAACGGTTCGGGGACGGTGTTGACGGCGGCGCGGGTGGTGGCTTTGGTGCTGTGCGCGGTAAGCGCGACGCCTCCGGCGAGAAGAGCCGCGGCCCAGCGCCATTCGGGCGAGACGGCGCCAGTGGCTCCATAGGCGATGACGGCGGCGGCCGGAGGGCGGATGAAGGTGTGAACGGCGTCCCAAATTGTGTCGACGTAGGGAATTTTGTCGGCGAAAAATTCCAGGAGATACAGGCCGACGGCCACGCCCAGCACGATGGGATTTGCGACGACTTCGAGCGACGCGGGCAGGTGGAGGACACCGAAGCGCTGGAGAAGGCCGAGGGTGGCGACAGTGGCGTAAAGGTTGAGGCCGGAAGAAAAACCGGCGCCGAGGGCGAGGCCGAGAGCTTCGAGGGGATTCATAGGAGCTATTCTCAGGACAGTATGGGATGAAAATACCCTGCCAGGCAAGATGGCTGCGGGAGAATAGACGCACGTTTGTTGGAGTACCGCAACCATGCGCACCGCGGGCATTACATTCCTATTTTCAATGACTTAGCATCACTAGCGAGGATCCGTGGGTTGAGGATGCGTCCTTTTGAGGTGTTGGCTCGTATTTCCATCAGGTGAGCCCAATTCCATGAACGTGTTTTCAGTTTTGTTGGCGAGGAGATCGCCAGCGGCTGCAACCGAGCTGCCGGGCGCGGTATGCTTCTCGTCCTTCATGCTCGATGACGCCCAGTCGCTGGCCCGCGCACTCAAGCGGCGCGATCCCGATTTGATGGATCGGCTGATTGAGCAATACCAGTTCCGACTCTTCCGTTATTTGCTCCATTTGACCGGCAGCCAAGAGCGCGCTGAGGATTTTTTTCAGGAGACGTGGCTGCGCGTGCTGGAGCGCGGCCATCAATACGACGGCAAGTGGAGATTTGAAGCGTGGCTGTTCGCCATTGCGCGCAATCTGGTGCTGGACTGGCACCGCCGCAAAAAGCCGCAAAGCCTGGAGTCGTTGGCGGGACCCGACGAGGACGCGGCCGCGTTCGACTTGCAGGATGAAAAATCCGCCTCGCCGCTGGAGCAGGTGATGCGCACCGAGGTTCGCACGGGTGTACAACTTTCGCTGCAAAGAGTTCCGGCGATTTATCGCGAAGTGCTGGTGCTGCGTTTTCAGGAAGAGATGCAGCTGGACGAAATTGCCGGCGTGACCGGCGCGCCGATTTCCACGGTGAAATCGCGGCTGTATCGCGGGCTCGATGCGTTGAAATCGGCCATGCAGGGAGGTGCGGCATGAACGGAGATGTGCATGAACGCACCGCACGACTGCTGGCGGAGCGGCAGGTGGAAGCGCTTGCGCGCGAGGACGAACAGTGGCTCGCGGCGCATCTTGCGGAATGTGCGGATTGCGCAGCTCAGGATGCGCATGTGACGGATGCGCTCTCCGCGCTGCGCGCGATGCAGATCAACGTGCCGCGCAGCTTGGCGGGTCGCACGCAGCTGCGGGTGCGCTTGCGCGCCGAAGAATTGCGCGAGCGAGGACCGGCAAACCGGCTGGTCTGGGCGGTGGCGGCAATGTCGTGGGTACTGGGATTGGCGACGGCACCTTTTGTGTGGCGAGCGTTTGCGTGGCTCGGCGAGCATACCGGCGCGCCTAAGCTCGCTTTGCAATTGGGATTTGTATTGTGGTGGGGATTACCGGCGCTGATTGCTGCGGGCATCGTGTTGTGGCAACGCGAGTGGCGGACGCGAGGGGCTGAGTAAACTTGCAGGAGCAGATGACAACGACATGAGCACATCCGGACAAGGCGTCTCCAGCGCTTGGAATGAAAGAATGCGGCTGATCCGTTTGCGGCGCAAGAAGGAACGGCCGCGTTTTCGCGAAGAGCTGCGCATTATTCCCCGCTGGTTGAAGATTCTGTGCGTGGTTTTGTATGTGCTGGCTATCGCCATCGGCGTGACCATCGTGAATGTGAATCCCAACACCAGGTTTCCCGAGCTTCATGACAATGCAGCGGCTTCGACGCTGGCGATCATCGGCGTCGTTACGGCGTGCGCCATTCCGTTCGCCTGCTTCCTGCTGATGCTGGGCTATGTGTATCGCGACGCGCGCCGTCGCAACATGAACGCGCCATTGTGGACGCTGCTGGTTTTTATTTTGGCCCCCTCGTCACTGGTCATCGGGCTGATTATTTATTTGCTGGTGCGCGAGCCGTTGCCGTATGCGTGCCCGCGTTGCGCCCAGCTGGTGGGACCGCGCTTTAACTTCTGCTCGAACTGCAAATGTGACTTGCATCCGAGCTGCCCTAACTGCAAGCAGGAGATTGCGGAAACGGACAAGTTTTGCCCGTATTGCGCGCAGGAACTCGGCAGGACCACAGAACCAGCGTCGCTCCGGTCGCCTGTAAGCGAAAGCGAGCAATGAGTTTTGCCTGGCGGGACCGTTCACGAGGCGATACCACCCCGAAATCATGACCGGCGGTTCTGACCGAGAACTTCAGCGCTTGAATAGTCCGTAAAACATGAAGCGTATCGATCAACACCGTTCGATGGCGAGGGCTACGGCGTTGCCACCGCCGAGGCAGAGGGCGGCGACGCCGCGTTTGAGATTGCGACGCTGCAGCTCGTAGAGCAGCGTGACCAGTACGCGCGCGCCGCTTGCGCCAATCGGATGGCCGAGAGCGACCGCGCCGCCGTTGACGTTCACCTTTTGCGGATCGAGCTTGAGCTGGCGCGTGACAGCGATCGCGGCGACGGAAAAAGCCTCGTTCAGTTCGACCAGATCCACATCTTTGTCGCGGTCCCATCCGGTTTTCTTCAGCAATTTTTCGACGGCTTGCACCGGAGCCATCATCACCCATTTGGGTTCGACGCCGCTTACGGCTTGCGCGACGATGCGGGCGATCGGTGTCTTGCCTAGATTCGCAGCGTTGCGTTCGCTGGTGACAATCACAGCGGCGGCACCGTCGTTAGTGCCGGGCGCGTTGCCGGCGGTCACGGTGCCATCTTTCTTGAACGCCGGCCTCAGTTTAGCGAGTGCCTCTAGCGTGGTGTCTTCGCGCGGCGATTCGTCGTACTTGATCACCAACGGCTCGCCTTTTTTCTGCGGCACTTCGATGGGCAGAATCTGCGCTTCAAAAAAGCAGGACTTGCGCGCACGAACTGCTTTCTGGTGGCTTTCCAGTGCGAATTTGTCCTGCTCCTCGCGGGTGATGTCATATTTTTCCGCGACCAGTTCGCCAGTCATGCCCATGTGGAAGTTTTCGTAGGCGTCCCACAAACCGTCGTGCACCAAGGAATCCACCACGACGCCGTTGCCAATGCGATAACCGGTGCGCGCTTGCGGCAGCAGATACGGACAATTAGACATGGACTCCATGCCGCCGGCGGCGACAATTTCACTTTCGCCAAGAGTGACGGCTTGCGCGGCCAACGCCACTGCTTTCAAGCCGGAGCCGCACACCTTGTTGATGGTCATGGCGGCGACCCGCGGATCACAGCCGCCTTTGAGCGCGGCCTGGCGTGCGGGATTCTGGCCGAGGCCGGCTTGCACTACATTGCCGAGAATGGCTTCGTCAATTTGCTTGGAATCAAGACCGGCGCGGCGTGCCGCCTCGGCGACCACTTTGCCACCGAGTTCAGGCGCCGAGAATGGCATGAGTCCACCCTGGAATTTGCCAATGGGCGTGCGAACCGCGGAGAGAATCACAGGAGTTTCCATCGTGCTGCCTCCAACTCCTGATTATAGCGCGGCGTTGGAGGCGACGCCGACGAGCAAAGAGTGCTCGCGATTCTCAGGTGCTTACGATTCGTCGGCGGAGGGGCCGTACAAACCGGGAACGGGAACGTTGAGCAAGCGCAGATACACCGTAAGTTGTGCGCGGTGGTGGATCATGTGGTTCATCACCATGCCCCGGAGACAGGCAAGGCGCGGCATGGTGAAAATTTCCTTGCCTCCGGCGAGTAGCGTCCAATTCACGTTGAAGTCGGCATCGGAGGCCTTGCTGAGCGCGGCGCGAGCTTCCGAGGATTCCTTGTCGAAGGCAGCGAGGAGCTGTTGCGTGTCTTCAATTTTAGGCGGTTCGTATTGCGGGCCGTCCACCGGAGCGTAGTCGAGATTTTCGGTTTGTAGCGTCATGGTGTACCAGCCGGGGACGGTGCCAACGTGGCTGGCGAGCCAGCCGAGCGTGCCGGACCTTTCGTGCGGCTTCCAGTTCCACTTTTCTGTGGGGATACGTTCCAGCACTCTGCGAGTGCTGGCCATTTCCTGGTCGAATTCAGGGAGCAACGATTGTGAGATGGACATAAAGCCTCCAATTTGAGTTAGGGTTTGTAGGTAAACCCTAAACCCCTAAAACCCCGGGGTTTCGCGGCAGGAACTATAGGCGAATAAAAGGCGAATTGTCAAGAGCCTTCGCGGCCAGCTTCGAGCCGCATCGAACCTCGAAAAAGCGGGCGCCAGGCTCCCGCGCTCCAAAGTAGAATGCGGACATGGCACACGAGCGTACCGATTCCTACCTGAAAGACTCGATTTCGCTTTTTCAGTATTACAAGAAACTAGGGGAAAACGCGATCGCGCAGTGCCCCGACGCGGGATTGTTCGGCACGCTGGACGAAGAGAACAATTCCATCGCGATTGTGGTGAAGCACATGACGGGCAACATGCGGTCGCGCTGGACGGATTTTTTGACAAGCGACGGTGAGAAGCCAAACCGCGACAGAGATTCGGAGTTTGAGGCGCCGCCGAAGACGCGCGCGGAGATCTTGGATTTGTGGGACGCGGGTTGGAAGTGTGTCTTCACAGCGCTGGAGCCCCTGACCGAAGCCAGCATGACTAAAACCATGACGATTCGCGGCGAAGAACATTCGGTAATGCAGGCAATCAACCGGCAGATCGCGCACTACGCGTATCACGTGGGGCAGATTGTTCTGCTGACCAAGCATTTTGCGGGCGCGAACTGGAAGGCGCTGACGATTCCCAAGAAGAAGTCTGCGAAGTTCAACGCGGATGTGCAGGCGGGCAAGAAGTCGCAGCGGTAAAGATTGAAAAGAAGATTTGCCACAGAGGCTCAAAGACAGCGAGCGGAAAAGAACAAGAGAAAAGAAGAACATTCGCCCGGCCTAGGAAACACAAAGAGAGGAGCGAATTATGTCCCCTGAATACTTTGAACAAGACGGTCGGGTTACGCGGCGGCGTTTTTTGGAAATTGCCGCAAGCATAACCGCGATGTGCGCGGCGCGAGCAAAATTGTGGGCAGCGGAAGAACGCGGCGGAATTCCATATAAAACATTGGGCAGCACTGGCGAAAAGGTGTCCTCGATCGGATTGGGTGGGTATCACATCGGGCGGCCGGCGGATGAGGAAAGTATCCGTATTATCCGAATTGCGATCGATGGCGGCATCAATTTCATGGACAACTGCTGGGACTATAACGACGGTGCCAGCGAAGTGAAGATGGGCAAGGCCTTGCGCGACGGCTACCGGCAAAAAGTTTTTCTGATGAGCAAGATCGATGGGCGTGACAAGAAAACGGCGGCGGCGCAGATCGATGAGTCACTGAAACGGCTGCAGACCGATCACATTGATCTGATGCAAATGCACGAAGTGATCCGGATGAACGATCCAGAACGGGTGTTCGCGCCGGGCGGCGGAATGGAAGCACTGACCGAAGCCAGGAAGGCTGGCAAGATTCGCTTTATTGGATTTACGGGCCACAAGAGTCCGGACATTCATCTGCGCATGCTGAAAGCTGCGGAT
>Ga0207641_10004413_pt1 | contig 12191 bp, 13 predicted proteins | sample KBSSwiS62_FD_184306 | JGI IMG/M metagenome (GOLD analysis project Ga0207641, IMG submission 184306) | Switchgrass rhizosphere microbial communities from Kellogg Biological Station, Michigan, USA - KBS Switchgrass S6-2 (SPAdes) (version 2) | ecosystem: Host-associated > Plants > Roots >... | reverse complement strand
CTCGATTTGGACATCTCGTGGCGGTCGGATCCGCCGTCTTCGCTGGCCAGACTGGACATCTCCGCTGGCCATCGTGGCCGGCTCCGCCGGCTGACCCTTGTCGGCTCGGGCCGGTCGGCTTGGACATCTCCTCGGGCGAGTGCGACAGTGCAGGACGTGACCGCCACCCCCGACCTGTGGCCTGGCGACGGCTTTCCCGGTGCCCCGGCACCGGAACCCGAGGATCTGCTGGCCCGGCTGGTTCGGGACCAGGACTGCCTGACCCACATCGAACGGGTCCCGGCTCGGGCTGGCGTACGCGTCGATTGGCCGTCATGGATCCCGTCATCGGTCACCAACGCGCTCACGACCCGGGGTGTCGTGCAGCCGTGGTCGCATCAGGCTGCCGCCGCCACTCTCGCCCATGACGGCACCAACGTGGTGATTTCCACCGGCACCGGGTCTGGCAAGTCGCTCGCCTATCAATTGCCGGTGCTGACCGAGCTCGTCGAGTCGGCCAAGCCGACGGCTCTGTACCTGGCTCCGACCAAGGCTCTCGCAGCCGACCAGTTGCGCAGCCTGGAAGCCTTGGGCCTGCCGATTCGCGCGGCCACCCTGGACGGCGACACGCCGTTCGAGGAGCGCGAGTGGATCCGGTCCTACGGCCGGCTGCTCTTGACGAATCCGGACATGGTTCACCACACGCTGCTCTATCGCCACGCCGCGTGGGCCACGTTCTGGCGACGCCTTCGCTTCGTGGTGATCGACGAGTGCCACACCTACCGCGGCGTGTTCGGATCCCACGTCGCCCAGGTGATCCGCCGGCTGCGTCGCATCTGCCGACGCTACGGATCGGAACCGGTATTCATCCTGGCCTCGGCGACGGTCAGCGATCCAGCGGCGGCTGCGGGCCGGCTGATCGGCCTTCCGGTCACTGCGGTGACCGACGACGGTTCGCCTCGGGGCGGCATCACCTTCGGCTTGTGGGAGCCGCCGATCGTCATCCCCGGCTCTGGCAACGACGACCCGGACTCCGCCGATCCCGCGCCGCCGGGCGGCGGCATTCGGCGTTCGGCCTTGCGCCAGACCGCTGACCTGCTGGCCGACTCGATCGCCTCCGGCGCGCGCACGATCGCATTCATCCGGTCACGCAAGGGCGCCGAGGTGGTCGCCACGATGGCCAAGCGGTCGCTCGCGGCGGTGGAACCACAACTGGCCGACCGGGTGGCTGCCTATCGCGCGGGTTATCTGCGCGAGGAGCGGCGGGAGCTGGAGCGATCTCTGCTCTCCGGCGAGCTGCTCGGTATGGCGTCGACCAACGCGCTGGAGCTCGGAGTCGACATGGTCGGCCTGGACGCGGTGGTGCTGTCCGGATATCCCGGCACGCTGGCATCGATGTGGCAGCAAGCGGGTCGGGCCGGTCGCGCCGGCCGGGATGCGTTGTGCGTGCTGGTGGCCCGCGATGACCCGCTGGACACCTACCTGGTGCACCATCCAGATGCGCTGTTCCGGCGGCCGGTCGAGGCCACCGTGCTGGATCCCGCCAACCAATATGTGCTGGCACCGCACCTGTGCGCGGCGGCCGCCGAAATGCCACTGGTGCCTGCCGACGTCGAGCTCTTCGGCGGCGTGGCGGCCGAGCAGGTGCTGGCCATGCTGACCGCTGACGGCCTGCTGCGGCGCCGGCCAACTGGCTGGTACTGGTCGCAGGACGGCCGCCCGGACGTGGACCTGCGTGGTTCCGGGGGCCAGCCGGTGGCAATCGTCGAGTCGGCCACCGGCCGCCTGCTGGGCACGGTGGACTCGGCCGCCGCGCATGGTCAGGTGCACACCGGCGCCGTCCACCTGCATCAAGGCACGTCCTATGTTGTCGACCACCTCGACCTGGATGACGGTGTCGCGCTCGTCCACGAGGAAGAGCCGGACTGGACTACCCATGCCCGGGACGTCACCTCACTGACGGTCGCGTCGGTCAGCGAATATGTCGACGCGGGGCCGATCGGGCTCTTCTTCGGCACCGTCGACGTGACCAACCAGGTTGTGAGCTACCAGCGCAAACGCCTCGCGACCGGCGAGCTGATCGACACTCGCCCACTGGACCTGCCAGCGCGCGCACTGCGTACGGCGGCGGTGTGGTGGACCATCTCGCCCCGGGCTCTGGATCGAGCCGGAGTCGAACCGGTCGACATTCCGGGAGCGCTGCACGCCGCCGAGCATGCGTCGATCGGCCTGTTGCCGCTGATCGCGACCTGCGATCGGTGGGACATCGGTGGACTGTCCACCGCAGCGCATCCGGACACCGAGGCCCCGACCGTCTTCGTTTACGACGGCCACCCGGGCGGGGCCGGCTTCTCCGAGCGCGCGTTCCAGGTGGCCCGGGAGTGGCTCGGTGCCACCCGCGCCGCGATCGCCTCGTGCGGCTGCGAGCGCGGCTGCCCGTCCTGCGTCCAGTCGCCGAAGTGCGGCAACGGCAACGAGCCGCTGAGCAAAGCCGACGCCGTCAAGGTGCTGGACACGGTGCTTGAGCACCTTCCCGCCGATCGCGCCGTCGCCGCCTGACGCGGTCTGCTCCGGGCCGGCCCGAGCGGCGCCGAACGCGGTGCCGACCGCCCACCGGCCCAGGCGTACGCGCACCGAGGCGGTGACATCCACGTTCAGCCCGTCGGACGAGCACCGGACGAGATCCGCACCGTTACCGGCGACCACTGCCGCAGCCTGCCCGCACGGATCCCGCAACACCGATTGCGCACCGGCGAGTGCGCCGAGATCGGCAGCCACCTGGGCTCGATGCCGCGCTACCACGGCCGACCCGACGGTCAGGGACGTCAAGCCGATCAGGATGATCACCAAGCCCGCACCGAGCACCCACACCGATGCCGATCCACGATCCGACCTCACGGCAGCGGCCCTTCGACCGCCGCGACCGCGACCCCGGCCACGGTGAAGCCGGGACCGAAGCGACCCATCGGGCGCACCGAGACGCGGCATGAAGCGCGCACGACGCCGGCACCCCCGACGATGGAGATGGTCGCGCCCGGCGGCGCATGTGCGGCCCCGGCCGGACCGCCGTCTCCGCCCCGGGCCGCGGTGAGCGCCGCATCCCGGGCTGCGTCGACGCACTCCAGTTTCCGGGTGACGGCGCCGACGGCACCGAGCGCCACCGCGGTGAACAGCACCAGCGCAGGCAACGCCGCCGCCAGCTCGGCGGTCACCGACCCGCGGTCACCGTGGCCGGCCCGGCGCCGTCGGCGCCCGGTCACTTCAGGGCCTTCGTGATGATCGCCGACAGCGCCGACTGCACGCCCGGAGACGTCACGACCTTGAGAAGGATCCCGGCGAAGGCGACCGCGGCCAGCGTGCCCACCGCATACTCCGCCGTGCTCATTCCGGCGTCTCGACCGCGCGCGAACACCCGCCGCCAGCGAACTTTCCAGCTGCTCATTCGATCTCCCTTCACCGCAGGGCGTCACCAAGGACGGCGACGATCACCGGCGCGATGCCGGCGAAAACAAAGGCAGGCAGGAAACACAGTCCGAGCGGCAGGACGATGAGCACGCCGACGCGGCTTGCCGTGGCCTCGACCGTGGCCGCCCGGGCGGACCGCAGGTCGTCGGCGACCTGGCTGAGTGCCCGCGCCACCGCGGCACCGCTGTCGGCGCTGCGAGCGACCGCGTCACCGATGCGAGCCGCCTCCGGAGGCGTCTGCAACACCGCCCACGCCGTCCCGGAGTCCAGCCCCATCCGCAATCCGTCGCGCACCCGCAACAACGCGGTTCCGACCGGTCCGCCGAGCGCGACGGCGACGGTTCCGATGGCGCGCTCGGTCGGTGCGCCGGCGCGCATCGCCGCGGACAGAAGGTCGGCGGCGAGCGGCAGATCGCCGGCCGCACGCAGCCGATCCAGCCGCCGGCCGCGCGGCTCCAAGCGGCCGGCCAGCCAGGTGGCGGCACCGCTGACCGGGACGCCGGCCAGCACGCCGAACCAACCGCCGAGAAGCAGCCAGGTGAGGACTCCCGCGGCGGCACCGGCGATCACCGTCATCCGGGTGAGTCGGCGGTTCATCGTGCCGACTCCTCGATCGAGCGGGCCAGCCGACCGGTCCACGCCAGTCCGGCCACCTGGAACGCCAACGCGGCCGCCGCGCATGCCGCTCCGACCTTGGTGTGCAGCAGCACATGAAGCGGGTTCACCCCGATGCCGAATCCGAGTGCCAGCCCGGCGATTGGCAGCGCGGCCAAGAGCCACGCGGTGGCCTGGGCGCCCGCCGCCTGCGCGGTCGCCCGCGCCTGCGCGAGGCTGAGCGATCGGGTATCGGTCTCCAGCCGCTCCAGCAGGTCCGCGAGGCGAGCACCGACCGATTCGGCGACCCGGGTAGCGGCGCCGATCCGGTCGGCTAGCAGCTGCCCGTGCCGGCCACTGTTCCGGATCGCTGGGAGATAGATCGCCATCACGGCGGCCGGGTCGGCACCGGCGCGCAGATCGGCGGCGACGGCGGCCACCAAGTCCAGCGCCGCCGCCACGGCTCGACCGTGAGCTCGGGACCGGCGCACCGACGCCATCACGTTCACCCCGACTGCCGCGTACACCCCTCCGGCCAGCGCGGCGACGGGTCCGCCGAGCGGACCGAGGGCGATGGCGCCGACCAGGCCGGCGAGGCCCGCCACTCGTCGAGGATGCCGGTCCAGCAGCCCGATCGCGCGTGCCGCCTGCTGACTCCGCGTGTCCGGACGCTCCAGCCCAGCCAGGTCCCGGAGCCGGCGCCGGCCCGCCCCCGGCACCGAAGTCGCGAGCGTACGCATCACGCACCCGCCAGCAACGCCGCCGGAACGCGTACGCCCCGGGCAGTCAGCAGATCGGCCAGCGCCACCGAACCCGGCCGCACGCCACCCAACCGATGCCAGGCCGGGACCGTTGTCACTCCGTGCTCGCCGGGGTGCAGCACTACGATTTCCTCGACGACCCGGCCACCGGCGCTCCGCCGCATGTGGATCACCAGCTGGATGGCGGCCGTCATCTGGGCCTGCAGGGCTGCCGCCGGAACGCCGCTGAGCAGACCCAACGCGGCCAGCCGAATCGGCACGTCGCCGGCCGAGTTGGCGTGGATCGTGCCCGCGCCGCCCTCGTGTCCGGTGTTGAGCGCGCCGAGCAGATCAACCACTTCGGCGCCCCGGCACTCGCCGACGACCAGCCGATCCGGGCGCATCCGCAATGCCTGTCGCATCAGATCGCGCAGGGACACCGCGCCGGCACCCTCGACGTTGGGCGTACGCCCCTGGAGGCTCACCGCGTGCGGGTGGTGCGGCCGCAACTCCGCCGAGTCTTCGACGATGACGATCCGCTCGGTCGGCGGCACCAGGCTCAGCAGGCTCGCGAGCAGCGTGGTCTTGCCGCTCCCGGTGCCGCCCGAGACCAGGTAGGACAGCCGGCTCGCGACGATCGCCGAGAGCACCTCGGCGCCGGCTGCCGTCACCGTTCCACGCCCGACTAGCTCGGGCATGGCGAGCGCGCGATGCCGGACCGTACGCAACGACAGGTATGGTCCGGCGGTCGCGATCGGCGGCAGCACCGCGTGCAGCCGAGTGCCGTCGGGCAGTCGCGCGTCCACGAACGGGCACGCCTCGTCGAGCCTCCGACCGCACGCCGCCGCCAGCCGCTGCGCCAACCGGCGGGCATCGATCGGACCGCCTGCTCGAAGGTCGACACGCTCCAGGCCAGAGCCCTTGTCCACCCAGACTTCGCCGCCGTTGACCAGGACATCGGTGACGTCGGGATCGAGCAGCAGCGGCGTCAGCGCTCCGGCGCCCGGCATCGTCTCGACGGCCGCCTGGTGCGCCAGCACATAGGGTCGGACCGCGGCGGCGGTCATGCCACGGCCAGCCTGGTCATCGCCAGATCGCCGAGCAGCCGCTCGCACAGCACCGCCAGCGGACCGCGACCGCTGGCCGCCGGTGGAACGCCACGCTCCAGCTCCTTGGCGAGCAGCGGCTCGGTGCGCATGGCGCCGGCCAGCGGCAGATGCACCGCCTCCACCACCGCCTTGACGGTCAGGCCGGCCGGGCCGGGATGGCGCACCACCAGCGAGAGCGATGGCGCGTGCGGCAGCACCGTCGCGGCCACCCGAGTCGCTGCCGCGCACGCCCGAAGCTCGGCAGGAACCACCAGATAGGCCCGATCGGCGCTGCGCAGGGCGACCGCCGTGGTCTCGTCGACATGCCGCGGCACGTCGATGACGACCAGGTCCCGGCCACGCCGAGCGGCATCTAGCGTGGCCACCATCGCCTCGGTCGGGACCGCTGCGGGCTCGCCCCGATCCCAGGACAGGACGACGAGTTCGGATCGGCCCGGAAGCGCATCGACGAGCGCCGGCGCGGGCACCTTCCCGCTGGCACCGGAGAGCTCCGGCCAGCGCAGGCCGTCCAGATGCTCCCAGCCGAGCACGAGATCGGCCCCTCCGCCCAGCGGGTCGGCGTCGACCAGGAGCGTCCGCATCCCGAATCGGGCGCCGGTGATCGCCAGCGCACCGGCCAGCACCGATGCCCCGGCGCCACCGCGGCCGCCAGTGACCGCGACGATCACACCGTCGGCTTCCACGTCGGACGACGCCAGCCGCTCCAGCAGCCACGGCTCAGCGGCGGGCAGCGTGACGATATGGTCCACGCCGAGGTCATCGGCCTCGGCCCAGTCCGGCAGGCGGTCCTCGTGGTGGCCGATCAAAATCACCCCGGGCCGTTGCGGCAACCGGGCGCGCACGCAGGCCTCTGCCTTGTCGATGCCGATGAACACGATTGACGCGGTCTCATAGAACCGCTGCGCCGACGCCGCGTCGGTGGCCGCGTCGGCGATCAGGCCCACCTCAGCCGTGAGTCGCAGCAGGTCATCGAGCAGATCCGGATCGGTCGTCACGATCAACGGCCGGCGTGGCACGGGTTGCATGGACGAACTCATTGGTGGCCTCCCCAGACGGCCGCCGGGCGAGCGCCCGGACGGTCAACACCGACGGGGACCACGGTCGCGCACTCGGCGCGCGCACCACAGGCGACCAAGATCCATCTGTGGACAGCGAGGGTGGTTGTGGACAATCCGAAACGGCGTCGTCCCAGGTGGACGGTGATCCGGCCGGGAGAAACCGCGTACCGCGAAAGGTTTTAGAAATGCTGGCCGGCCCAGAAACCGGGCCGGGTCGCGTAGGACCGCCCTGCCGCGCCCGCTACACCCGCGTCGCCAGCAGGACCCAGAGGAAGTCTTCGCCGAACACGTCCTCGTGACCGTTGGACTTGATCATCTGTCGTAGGACGTGGGTCTCGAAACCGCCCTGATCCCACATCATGCGCAACGATTCTTCGGTGTAGCCGAGCCCGCCACCGGTCCCGCGCTGCTCGTAGACGTCCTGGTCGCTGAGGCCGCTGCCGCCCTCCGGCCGGAAGCACACCAGCCCGAACCGACCGCCAGGTCGCAGCGCACGCCGGGTCAACTCGACGTAGCCGGCACGCCGGTGCGGCGGCAGGTGATGGAAGCAGCCAGAGTCGTAGACCAGGTCGTAGGCCCCGGCCGGGATATCCGCGTCGAAGATCGAAGCCCGCTGGAAGGCAACCTCGACGCCCGCGTGTCCGGCTCGCTCGGCGGCCCATTCCAGCGCTTCCGCGGAGAAGTCGACAGCGTCCACGGTCCAGCCCTGCGCTGCCAGGTAGATGGCGTTGCGGCCGTGGCCGCACCCCAACTCGAGCGCCCGGCCCTTCGGCAGCTGCCCGCCTTCGAACCACTCGACGAGGTTCTCGTCCGGCCAGTCCACGAAGAACGGGCACGGCTTGGCACGATCCTCAAAGAACTCGTCCCACCATCGCCCGTCCCGGCGTACCAGCAATTGGTCGAGCATGCGTAGCACGTCGTCGGCACCGTAAATGAAGTCGCCCGGCATCCGCCGATCCTGCGTGATGGCCATGGGAGGCGCAACCTGACGCGAACGCCGCAGGTCCGTTATAGCACGATCCGCGAGGATTGCTAGCGGCCCGCGGAGATCGATCCGTCGCGGCATTGTCCGCAGTGGACACCGCCACCGTGGCGCAGTCAACGGCGATCCGGCGGTGCCCCGGCCGCTCAAAGCAGCAACGTCGCTGACCTGCGAGAACTACGCTATTTGGCGGCGGTGAACCGCCATGGTCGGCAATCCTGCGAGAGAGGCGGTCAGCCCCATGCGTTCCGACATGGTCCCCGGTGCGGTGTTTCCGGACTATGCGTTGCCCGACGAGAACGACATCGTTCGGTCGCTGAGCGAGATCCAGGGCGACGATCCGATGATCCTGACGCTGGCCCGTGGCCACTACTGCCCCAAGGAGCATCAGCAGCATCTGGAGCTGGCCTCGTTCCAGTCGAAGGTGGCCGTCGCGTACACCAAGATCGCGACGATCTCCACCGATGAACATCATGAGTCGCAGGAGTTCCGGGCGTCGGTCGGCGCGGTCTGGCCGTTCCTATCTGACCCCGGCCGAACCGTCCAGCAGGATCTGGACATTCAGGAATACACCGATCCAGACCACAATCCGATGATTCCGCACACGCTCGTGCTCAAACCGGGCCTCATCATCCACCGCATCTACAACGGCTACTGGTTCTGGGGCCGGCCGTCGGTCTACGAACTGTGGCAGGACCTGCGCCAGGCCAGCGCCGAGATCCGGCCGGACTGGGACTTGAGCAAGCCCGGCCTGCGAGAGGCGTGGGAGTCCGGCGACCTCGCCCACTTCCACGGATGGGACCGCAAGGCCGCCGCGACGTCATCTTGAGACGACCTCCCGGCGGCCAGGCGGCTCATGCCCACGGTGGCGTGGTCGGACCGGCGCCGGTGGCGATCAACCGCCGGAGACTGCCGTTGATGAAGAAATCCCATCCACTGGAGCAGTTGTCATAGCAACTGAGGTCGGAGACCAGGCCGCGATGGGCGAACCGGACCTCGGTCCCCTGATCGACCGGGACGATGTCGAATGTGATGTCGGTGCCCACCCATTCGGCCGGGTCGGCGGCGAACGTGAGGCGTGCATCCTGCACTCGCCACGCCACCCGGGTCCCCGGCACCACCTCGGTCAGTTGCTGCTTTGAATAGTGCAAGTCCTGGTAGCGATAGGTGAACTCATCACCGACCGCCGCGCTGCGACCATTCACCTCACCGGTCCACCAGCCCGGCACGTTGGTAATTGCCTGGAACACCGCGTCGGCGTCCTGCTCCACCAGGAACGACGTTGTAAAGCCTTCGGTTGCCATAGCCCTCTTCCTCTCTCAGTCGTGACTTGAACTGTCGTGACCTGAACTGCAGTGATTCGAACTTCGGTGCCGGCTCACGTCACGCGGCCAGCGCGGCGGAGTCGCCGCCCGGCGCCGCGGAGTCGCCGCCCGGCGCCGCGGAGTCGTCGGCGGGCGCACCCGCCAGCGCGGCGTTCTGCCGTTCCAGGACCTTGGCCGGGCCGTTGCGCCAGCCATCGGCGAGCGCCTGCGATAGCGGATCCGGGAAGATCTCCTCATCCCCGGCGATTGCCGCGTCGAGAATCGCCGCCGCCACCGCGTCCGGAGCAGCCTTGGGGATGTCCAGGGCGCGAACCATGTCGGTGTCGGTCGGACCGGTCAGCGCCGCCAGCACGCGGACTCCGTGGCCGGAAAGCAGGGCCCGCAGCGACACGGTCAGCGAGAACGCCGCGGCCTTCGACAGCGAATACGCCGGGGTGACCGGGATCGGCGCGATCGCCGAGAGCGACACGTTGTTGACGATGGTCCCCCGGGCTCGGATCAGGTGCGGCAGAAAGGCCTGAGTGACTCCATAGACACCGAAGAGGTTGACGGCCAGATGCCGGTCGAGCGCCGCCCGGTCGCCCAGGTCGTCCGGCTCGAAGATTCCGGCGTTGTTGATCAGGATGTCGAGTTCCTCGACGGCGGCGGCGGCCCGCTCGATCTGTGCGGGATCGGTGACATCGAGATCCAGCCGCGTCACTCGCGGATCCGGATGCTCGAATCCGCGACGGGTGCCGGCGTAGACCCGCCGTGCTCCCCGGTGAAGTGCCTGATCAACGAGTGCCCGGCCGATGCCACGGTTGGCACCGGTGACGAGGATCGTCCGATCGGAGATGGTCATCATTTGCTGACTCCTGCTCTGACGTGGTCGAACGGGCTCTGAAGAAGTCCGTCCGGGTCGCTGCCGCAGCGGCGGCCCACTGATATAGACCCGTCGGGCAGGCCGAATTCGTCGCGGTTCGGGTCAGGGATTTTCGAGTACGCGACGCCGGGTCGTGCGGCGTCCGAACCACGGGCGGGTCATCACTCGGGACGATGTCCTACCAACGACTGCGCCAAGGACGGCAGCCGACGTCCGCACTACGGATGGCGACCTAGAAACGCCACCAGCCGGTCGCTGACGGTGGCCTCGGCGGGCAGGGCGACTGGTTCATCAAACAGGCCGGGCCGGATCCGCGGCGGCAGGACCACCGGCGCGAGTGCAAGCAGGACGCCCGCCAACAGCGGCGGAATCGGGCGGCGCAGTCCGCTTGCGACCCCGATATCCCAACCGTGCACGCTGATTTCCATCGCGCCCGTGACGGCCGCGAGGCTGCCGGGCAGCTTCCGGTCCCCGACTCGAACGATTGACTCGTCGGTCCGCACCGATGCGCACGTCTCCAGCAGGGCGATCGCCTCGGCACGCACGCCGGCGGTCGGCGTCCGGTGGTTGCCGCCCCGGCCGACCTGGTCGACCCGGCCATCGCCAACGGCCTGCCGCAGCGCCAGGATCGAATCGCCGAGGTGAACCAGCAGTAACTCCAGCGTCCATTCGCGGCACGGAGTCGGACCGTCCAGCCGTGTCGGTCGCACGTCCGCGAGGCTGGTCAGTGCATAACCGATGGCCGACTCCAGGAGCTCAAGGCCGCGATTCAGCGCTGCCACGGCGGCGCCGCCGCTTCGGCGCCGATCCCGTCGGATGCCGGCAGGCCAAAGAGCTTGAACAGGTCCGGCGTCACGAAACTGACGATCCGGGTGACCTCGGTGCCGGACACGCTGAGCACCATCAAGGCGTGGGCGTGATACGCGCCGTCGCCGCCTCGCTGGTAGACGGCGAAAGCCGGCTGGTCGTTGGCGCTGATCGGCACCAACCGAAGGCCGCCGGGCTCGATCAGGAAGTGATCGTCGATGCAGCGCAGCACGTCGGTCCGGCCGGCGAACCAGCTTGTCAGCGGGGGCATCTCCAGCTCGACGTCGTCACGCAACAGGACCGACAGAGCCGCCGCGTCGGCGCCTTCGATCGCCGCGGCAAACCGCTCCACCAACGCCCGCCGGTCGGCTTCGGCTGGTTCGGCGAGATCTTCCTCGACGGGGAGTACACGAGCCAGCTCAGCCCGGGCTCGACGCAGGCCGCTGTTGACCGCTGTCGTCGTCATGCCGAGCAGGTCGGCGACGTCCGCGGCCGGCCACTCCAGCACATCCCGCAGAATCACCATCGCGCGCTGCCGTGCCGACAGATATTGCAGTGCGGCGATCAATGCCAAGCGGATTCCGGCGCGCGCCCCGACCACGGTCGCCGGGTCGGCGAACTCGCCGGCCGCTCTCGCATCCGGAAACGGCTGGAGCCAGGGGATATCAGTACGCGCGACGGGTGCTGCCTCCATCTCGGACACCGGATCACCGAGGCCGGACGGCAACGGCCGGCGACCGCGCTGCTCGATGGCGGTCAAGCAGGCGTTGGTAGCGATCCGGTAGAGCCAGGTGCGCACCGACGAGCGCCCGGCGAACCCGTCATAGGATCGCCATGCACGCAGGTAGGTGTCCTGGACCAGATCCTCGGCCTCCTCGATGGAACCGAGCATCCGGTAGCAATGTGCCAGCAACTCGCCACGAAACTGGCTGGTGGCGCTGGCAAAGTCGTCGCTGTCGGTCATCGGTAAGCCCCCGCTCACATCCAGGCCCGCGAGCCGCGGATCGGCCCTCTATCTATAGACCCGGCAACCGGGACGGAATCGTCGCTCCGACCAAGATTTTTTCGGCTCGCGGATCACTTCGCCGACCCAGCGCCTTGCGATGTCGTCAGCACGGCGATGCCGCAGCGGCGGTCGGCCACCGCGTCCTCGAGCGGTCACACGTCGATTGCGATGGGACGACCCCCGCCGGGGGGTGGCGGGGGTCGTCAGGGCCCGGCTCCGGGGGGGTGTGAGCCGAACCGCCCAGCGGTGCTGCGGGGGGCGCAT
>Ga0207641_10004410_pt1 | contig 12193 bp, 11 predicted proteins | sample KBSSwiS62_FD_184306 | JGI IMG/M metagenome (GOLD analysis project Ga0207641, IMG submission 184306) | Switchgrass rhizosphere microbial communities from Kellogg Biological Station, Michigan, USA - KBS Switchgrass S6-2 (SPAdes) (version 2) | ecosystem: Host-associated > Plants > Roots >... | reverse complement strand
TATCGCGATCGGCGGCAACATCTTCCGGCGCGACCTCAACAGCTTCAATTATCTCAACAATAATACCCGCAACACCACCTATCAGCAGACGACCACGGGCTTTCAGGTCCGTGCCGGCGTTCCGCTTACCGAATATATGTCGCTTGCATTGCGCTACGGCCTTTCGTTCGACGATGTGACATTGGACCAAGCCACCTATTATACCGACACCAATGGTGACGGCATCCTTGGCAATAGCGCCAATGATATCTGTGACGTGCTGCGCGCGGGGCGGTATCTGTGCGATGCGATCGGCAAGCGAACGACGTCGTCGCTGGGCTATTCGCTGCTGTTCGATTCCCGCGATAACCGGATACGCCCGACGCGGGGGTTCTATGCGACGCTTAGCCAGGACCTTGCGGGGCTGGGCGGCGATGTCCGCTACATCCGCAGCCGCCTCGAGGGTGGAAAATACTGGCCGATTGGCAAGGGCTTCATTTTCTCGGTCCGGGGCGAGGCCGGGCACATCTTTTCGCTGGAAAGCCAGCAGTTCGACTCCGCCGGCCTTCCGATCGAGAAGGTTCGACTGACCGATCGCTTCTTCCTGGGCGAGCCGCAGATGCGCGGCTTTGACATTCGCGGCATCGGTCCACGCGTCCAGCGCCTATACTTTACGTCTAAAGGCAGCGGGGGATACACAACCACTACCTCCGATCAGAATGCGAATGATGCGCTCGGCGGCAAGATCTATTATCTGGCCCACGCCGAACTGGAAATTCCTCTGGGTAGCGGCGCGCGTGAACTTGGATTGAGGCCGTCGATCTTCATGGATGCTGGTGCCGTGGGCAGCATCAAAGCCCCGCAGACCATTGCGCTCTTCCCAGGCTATTGCCAGCTGACGGACAGTGCGGGCGCCGCAGCCGGCTCGGCGCAGGCCAAAGGCCTTGGAGATTGTTCGAATATTACGCCGCCGACCGGAGGTAGTGTGAACTATCTCGACGGCACCGGCTTTACGGAAAAATATCTCGGCAATTCGCTCAAGCCCCGCCTTTCCGTTGGTTTCGGCGTGAACTGGAACTCACCGTTCGGCCCCTTCCGAATTGATATCGCCAAGGTCCTGCTCAAGGAGCCGGGTGACGATACCAAGACCATTACTTTCAACATAGGGACACAATTCTGATGCGTATTTCAATGAAGACAGTTGCGCTGGGCATGGTTCCGCTCACCGCTGCGGTGGCAATGGTAAGTCCGGCGACGGCTCAGTCCAAGCTGGGCATCGCGGTCGTCAACGTGGACCAGGCGGTAGCGGAGTCGAGGGCCTATGCCACCGCGCGCACGCAGATGGAAACGACCTACAAGGCGAACATCACCCAGTTCAACAGCCGCAAGGCCGCTGTCGAAGCGGACCTGAAGGCAAAGCAGGACGCCCTGAAGGCTGGCCTCAGCGCCGCCGGCGGCAAGCCGACGCCGGCCCTTCAGGCCCAGTATGAGGCGCTGCAGAAGGCAGGTCAGGATGCGCAGGCCGAACTGCAGCGTCTTGGCGGACCGCTGGCGCTCTCGCAGCAATATGTCGAGGAGCAGATCGGCGCCAAGCTGAACGACGCTCTGAAGGCCGCGATGACGGCCGCCAAGGTCGATCTGGTCGTCAAGCCCGAGGCTGCCGTGTCCTACCAGCCGGCCGTCGACATCACCCCGATGGTCAAGCAGCAGCTCGACACCCTCGTTCCATCGGTCAGCATCGTGCCCCCCGCCGGCTGGCGTCCCGGTGGCCAGCAGGGCGGTGCACAAGCAACGAATCCGAGCGGCCGCTAGTCTCAATGGCTGACGGCACTGGTAATGGCGCCGCCATTGGTCCGCTGGATATCCGGCGGATCATGGCGGCCCTGCCGCACCGCTATCCGATGCTGCTCATCGACAGGGTTGTCTCCCTGACGCCGAACAAGAGCATCCATGCGGTGAAGGCGGTGAGCATCAACGAACCCTTTTTTCAGGGACATTTCCCAGGCAGGCCGATCATGCCCGGGGTGCTCATCGTTGAAGCGATCGCTCAGGCGGCGGGCATATTGGCGCTGGAATCGCTGGGCCAGGCGGGGGCGGGCAAGCTCGTCTATTTCATGGGCATTGACGGCGCTAAATTTCGCGCGCCGGTGGAGCCGGGTTGCCTGCTCGATTTTCATATCGAGATCACGCAGCTGCGCGGTGCCGTGTGCAAATTCTCGGGCAAGGCGTCGATCAACGGCAAGCTTCACGCCGAAGCGAGCTGCACCGCGATGGTGGCGGACGCCCCGGCCGAATAGCACCGACCGAAGCATAGGCAAGACCTGGACTTGCCACGGGGCGCTCCAATCGCTATGGCGCGCCCTTCACGCAAGTGTGCATCCTCCGGCTGGTCGGAAACCAGCCACTTCTGGAGCAAGAGACATGAAAAAAGACACGCATCCCGATTATCACATGATCACCGTCCAGATGACCGACGGCAGCACCTTTCAGACCCGTTCGACCTGGGGCAAGGAAGGCGACACGATGACGCTCGACATCGATCCCACCTCGCACCCGGCCTGGACCGGCGGCAACCAGCGCCTGCTCGACCAGGGTGGCCAGGTCGCTCGCTTCAACAAGCGCTTCGGGGGCCTCACGCTCAAGAAGGGCTGATGCTCGCGCGCGGTATGAGATGGAGGAGGGCGCCTGGCGGCGCCCTTTTTCATGCGCGTCAGGTCGGGCAGCGCCGGTAGGTGTAGCTCGCGGCGGGATCGCGCTCGCTGCGGATCAGGGTGTCGCCCTTGCCCTCCAGTTTCAGCACCATGTCCTTCGACCAGTCCATGCCTTCACCGCTGAAGGAAAAGCGCCCTTCCATCCGGCTGGGCGTGGGATAGGTCAGCATGACGGGCTTGCCGACCGACTCATAGAATCGCAGCATGCCGCCGCTGATCGTCAGCAGTCCCTTGGCCGCGCCGGCATCCGGTCCGCAATCACCCGCCACCAAAGCCCAGCGGCCATGAAAGGCTGCCGGAATCGCGTTTGCCGAGGGGGGCGGAGCACCAGTGACCCACGGCACCCCGGTCGCGTTGGCGGCGGCGGGCGGCGGGCTTTGCGAATTGCTGCCCGCATCCGGTTCATCTACCGCGATGGTCGCGTTGTCGACGCCGCTCCCATTGCCGGAGGTATCATGACATGCCACCAGCAGGACCGGCGCGATCAGGGCAATATAGCGTCTTGGCACGGTTCTGCTCCCTGTCCGGCACCATCCATTGGCTCCTTATGATCCCCGAATAGCGCTTAGTCCCACATGGTCAGGGCCCACCTGGTCAGGGCCCACCTGGTCAGGGTATGTGCAGCTTCCGCAGGTTGGTCAACGGCCGACGATAGGATGGATCCGCCTTGCTGCGGGCCGGCGCGCCGTTGAGGTTGATATCCGACACGTCCGCGAAGGGAATGTCCATGGTCGGAACCATGCCCGACCACTCGATCGAATTGGTGCGAAGTGCGATCTTCCATTCGCCATCACGGCGCTTGTTCGAGCCTGGGGAGACGTTCATGCGTCGGCTGTGCGCTATTCATTTTCCTCTCCGTGCGGGTCGGTTCTGCGGCTTGTCGCGGCCATCCTGCGGACGAGCCAATGACCAGGAATTTAGAGCCATTTTGGCGCGTCCAAACGATGGGCGACCTGTTCGTTGTTCGCATGATCGACCTGGACGGCAATGCCCTTGCCGCCGCGTCGGTCGACTTCCGCCGCGGTTTCGCCGACCGTGCCGGGGATGGGGTATGAACCCGGCGTGGCCGTCCGCCCGGTGACATAGACAGTCGCGCCTTCTTCGCCGAGGGCGTGAGCAATGCCCTTGCCAATGCCTCTGCTGGCGCCCGTGACAACCGCAACTTTTCCAGACAGCAAACCCACGGGAATCTTCTCCTAAATTGTCCGCTGCGGACTAGTTTGAGACCTTATGGCGTTGGCGGGGGAGGGCTACCCCATGCGGTACAAAATCGCGCAGGCGGTCGGTTAAGCCCCTGTGTTGCGCTGCGGGATCAATGCTATTCGCGGGACGTTGGTGAGACTCCTTTCGATGCATCCAAGGATCCCGATGAAAAATCTGTTCAAGACGATTCTCAAGGCCTTGCAGCTCACGAAGAAGGGGCGGCCGCTATCTGCAGCCCTGGTTCTTCAAGACATGGTGCCGGCTCCCACCGCCAAGCCGAAGCGGAAGCTGGTAAAAACTACGGTCCGGCGCAAAAAGTCCGTTGTCCGTCATCCGCAGAAACCGCTGCCCGGAAGTTTCGTGAGCGGCACGTTCAAAAGTCCGCATGGCCTGTTGAGTTATAAACTCTATACCCCGACGGGATCGGCGCGGCGTCGCATGCCGCTCATCGTGATGCTGCACGGCTGTACCCAGTCCGCCGCCGATTTTGCCGCCGGCACCGGCATGAATGCGCTGGCCGACGAAATAGGCTTTCTGGTGCTCTATCCCGAGCAATCGCAGGCGGCGAACCTGGCGCGCTGCTGGAACTGGCATCGCCCCGAAAATCAGGTGCGGGGCAAGGGCGAACCGGCGGCAATCGCTGCCCTTACCCGCTACGCCATCGCCCTGTGCCGGGCGAATCCCGCGCGCATCTATATCGCGGGCATATCAGCCGGCGGCGTTGCCGCAGCGATCATCGCGGCGGCTTATCCCGATCTTTATGTTGCTGCGGGTGTTCATTCAGGGTTGGCGCACGGCAATGTCAGCACGCTGGGCGCGGCGCTTTCGGCAATGCGCGGCGGCAATGGCCACAGCGCGACCGGGAAGACCACTCGCCCGCCACCCACGATCGTTTTTCATGGTGACAAGGACACTGTTGTCCACCCCTCCAATGCGAGCGGCTTCCTGAACACCCTGCAGCGATCGCGGCCGGGCCCCCTGGTTTGCCGCTCACATCGGGGACAATCGCAGGGAGGACGCGCGTTCACGCGCAAGCTTTACAGCAGCGGACCCGGCGAGGTGTTGCTGGAGGATTGGACAGTGCACGGTAGCGGCCATAGCTGGTCGGGCGGCACGACGGCCGGCTCGCACACGGATCCAGCAGGGCCGGACGCATCACGCGAAATGGTCCGCTTCTTTCTTGCCCGCAAGCGCGCCGTGAAGGGCCAGATTACGGCACCGCGTCCAAGCCGAGCCTATGCCATTCGTCGTTCCAGGTGCGATTGGATGAGGGCGTCGCACGTCACCGTCAGCGACTGTGCCGGACCCTGGCTGCCGAAGATATGGTGAGTGGCGATCGCGCCCTCGATGACCAGCATCAGGCCGTCCGCCAATGCTTCCGGGTCGGTGACGCGGAGGTCCCTCGCCAAGTCCACGGTGAGCCCTCGCAATGCCGTTTTGCAGTCCTCGACGACGGCACGCCCGGGATGGCCGGGCTCGGGCAGTTCGACCGCGACGTTGGTCATTGGACAACCGCGAAAATCGGGGCTGCCGATCTTGTCGGCATAGTAACGGATCACCGCGCGTAACCGATCGCGCGGATCGGGGCCGGCCGCCGCGATGGCGGCATGAATGGCTTCCCTTCCTTCCCGAGCACTTTCCTTGAGGCAAGCGGCCACCAGATCATCCTTCGACTTGAACGCGCGATAGAGGCTGGGCTTGGTCACGCCTGCCTCGCACACGATCTCATCGACCCCGACGGCCCTAACGCCGCGGCGGTAGAAAAGGTCCCGGGCGGTATCGAAAATCTTGGAAGCTGCTGTTTTCTTTACAGTTTCCGATTCGTGGTCTGCACAAAAACCATAATTTCTCGCCATGGGCACGGCATCCAATCCTCTACACTTGACAAGCGATGTAACAGATCGGTACGTACGGCACAAGAGACGTACCAGTCAGTAACATTTCCCAGCGAATCGGACGGTTTTCCCATGTATCTTTCCAGCATCAAAGGTGAGTCGAACACGCAGGAGCGTGCGCTTCCCTGGTATCGTCGGCGGAAAATGGGCTATGTCCTCCTCCCGGTCGTGGGTCTCCTGCTGTTGTATATCGTCATGCGGGCGTGGAGCGGGAGCGGGCAGGCTGCGCCGCCGCCGCAGGCCGTGGTGACGGTCGCCCGGCCGCTGTCGCGCATGGTGACGGATTGGGACGATTATGTCGGCCGCTTCGAAGCCAGCCAGGCGGTGGAAGTTCGCCCGCGCGTTTCCGGTCAGCTTGTCGGCATCCATTTCCGCGACGGCGATATCGTCCAGCGTGGCCAACTCCTCTTCACCATCGATCCGCGACCCTTCGCCGCAGCGCAGGCGCAGGCGCAGGCGCAGGTGGCAAGCGCATCAACGGCGCTAGCTTTGGCGCGCAGCGATCTTGCCCGTGCCAGCCGGCTGATCTCCGATCAGGCGGTCAGCGCGGAGGAAGTGGATTCGCTCAAGGCCCGTGTCCAGTCCGCCCAGGCGCAGCTGGCCTCCGCGCAGGCGCAAGTTCGTTCGCGCAGCCTGGACGTCGAATTCACCAATATTCGGGCACCAATCACGGGGCGGGTCTCCGACCGGCGGGTTGACGTCGGCAATCTCGTCGCGGGAGACTCCGCTGCCAACGCCGCCGTGCTGACGACGATCAATGCCCTCGATCCCATCTATTTCTCGTTCGAGGGCTCCGAAGCGCTTTACCTCAAGCAGCGCAGGCAGGCACAGCAGGGGCAGGATGTCGAAATCCGCCTGCAGGACGAGGCCGATTATAAATGGCGCGGCCATGTCGACTTCACCGACAATGCGATCGAGAATGGATCGGGCACCATCCGGGCGCGCGCGGTTATCGCCAACCCCGACCATTTCCTGGTGCCGGGCATGTTCGGCAACATGCGCCTGCGCGGCGGTGCTCCGCATGCCGCATTGCTGGTGCCTGATGGCGCGGTCGTCACCGATCAGGCTCGCAAGATCGTCTATGTGGTGAGCAAGGATGGGACGGTCGCCGCCCGTCCGGTCGAGGTCGGCGCGCTGGCGAACGGCCTTCGCGTCATCCGGTCCGGCGTCGATCCCAGGGACCAAGTGGTGATCCAGGGCACGCAATTCGCGCAGCCGGGGCAGAAGGTAAAGACCGTGGCGGGCCGCGTCGATCCTGCCGGGGCGCTCGCCACGTCGGCCATCGCCACACCTGTCGCCTCGCAGGCCACGTTGGCCAGCAGCAGCGACTGAACCAATTTATCGGCGCGGAATTCGGCCGGTCGTGCAAGGCGCGACCAGCCGCCGCGCCTGACGAACAACAAAAGGGAAGAGATCCATGCGTCTCAGCCATGTTTTCATCGAGCGCCCGATCTTTGCCGGCGTTATCGCCGTGGTCATCACGATTGTCGGCGCGCTGGCCTTTTTCAACCTGCGGATCGCGCAATATCCGGACGTGGTGCCGCCGACGGTAACGGTGAGCGCCACCTATCCCGGCGCCTCCTCCGAAACCATCGCCGACACTGTTGCCGCGCCGCTGGAGCAGGAGATCAACGGTGTCGACAACATGCTCTACATGTCGAGCCAGTCGACCGGCGACGGCAAGCTGACCATCACCGCCACCTTCAAGCTCGGCACGAACCTCGATGAAGCGCAGGTGCTCGTCCAGAACCGCGTCGCGCTCGCCGAGCCACGGCTACCGGAAGAGGTGCGGCGGCAAGGCGTCGTTACCCGCAAGACCACGCCGGACTTCCTGCTGGTCGCCAACCTCATCTCGCCCGGCAACGCGCTCGACCGGGCCTATATGTCCAACTATGCGCTGACCCAGATGAAGGACCGGCTCGCCCGCATCGACGGCGTGGGCGAGGTCCGCATCTTCGGCGCACGCGACTATGCGATGCGCGTCTGGATCGATCCGGGCCGGGCCGCCGCGCGCAACCTGACGGCGGGTGAGATCGTCGAGGCGCTCCGGTCCCAGAACGTGCAGGTCGCCGCCGGCACCATCGGCAAGCCGCCCGAGGCGAGCGCGCCCGCGTTCGAACTCAACCTGGAGGCGCAGGGTCGCTTTACCACGCCGGAGCAGTTCGCCAACATCGTCGTCAAGGCCGACGGGCAGGGCCGCCTGACGCGCCTGTCCGACGTCGCCCGGGTGGAGCTGGGCGCCGAGGATTACGGCATCAACATGTATCTGAGCGGCCAGCCGTCGCTGGGTATCGGCATCTTTCAGCGGCCGGGCACCAATGCGCTGGCGGCAGCCGACGCGGTGCTCGCCGAACTCAAGGCGATGTCGACGAAATTCCCGCAGGGGTTGGAATATAAGGTCATCTACAATCCGACCGACTTCATCCGCGAATCCGTCAGCGCCGTGCAGCACACGCTGCTCGAGGCGATCGTGCTGGTCGTCATCGTCATCGTGATCTTCCTGCAGAGCTGGCGCGCGGCGGTGATCCCGGTGATCGCGATCCCGGTCTCGCTGATCGGCACGTTCGCGGTGCTGTCCGCCATAGGCTATTCGCTCAACAATCTCTCGCTGTTCGGTCTGGTGCTCGCCATCGGCATCGTCGTCGACGACGCCATCGTCGTTGTCGAGAATGTCGAGCGCAATCTGGAGCATGGCATGTCACCGCGTGACGCGGCGCACCGTTCGATGGACGAGGTGTCGACCGCGCTGATCGCGATCGTCCTCGTGCTCTGCGCCGTATTCGTGCCGACCATGTTCCTGACCGGCCTGACGGGTGAATTCTATCGCCAGTTCGCTGTCACCATCTCCAGCGCCACGATCATATCGCTGATCCTCTCGCTCACCTTGTCGCCCGCGCTCGCCGCCATGCTCCTGGAGCCCAAGGGCGAGGATGAGCCGGAAGGGCGCTGGGCGCGCATGGCCTATATCAGCGGCAAGCGGTTCAATGCCGGTTTCGACCGCCTGAGCAACTGGTATGCCCGCTCCACACGGCGCCTGCTTTCGATACGCGGGCCGGTTCTCTGGGCCTATGGCGGCCTGATGGCGCTGACGGCGGTGGTCTTCCTCGCGACCCCCACTGGCTTCGTGCCCAATCAGGATCAGGGCTATGTGCTGGCGGCCACCTTCACGCCGCCCGGCACCTCCCTTGCGCAGACCGACAAGGTGCTGCGCGAGGCCGCGGCGAGGATGATGAAGATCCCCGGGGTCAAGGGTGCGGTGATGCTGACAGGCTATCATGGTCCAAGCGGAACCTCTGCCTCCAATGCGGCGGCGGCGTTCCTTGTCTTCGACAGTTTCAAGGAACGGGCCAAGCATGGCCAGACCGAGGCATCGATCATGGCGGCCGCACAAAAGATCGCGGGCGGGATCGACGCCGCACGGGTTTTCGTCATCCCGCCCCCGCTGATCCGTGGCATCGGCACGGGCGGCGGCTTCAAGCTGATGGTCCAGGACCGGTCCGGCCGGGGCTATGACGAGCTCAACAAGATCGTCTGGGGCGTGATCGGGGAGGCGAGCAAGGATCCCAATCTCGCCTTTGTCCACACCAAGTTCGAGGTCGCAGCGCCGCGCGTCTTTGCCGATATCGACCGTGCCAAGGCGGACATGATCGGCGTGTCGCCGGGCCAGGTTTTCGAGGCGCTGCAGGTCTATCTGGGGTCGGCCTATGTCAACGACTTCAACCTGCTCGGCCGTACCTATCGCGTGATCGCGCAGGCGGACCTGCCGTTCCGCGATGACACGGGCGACATCGCGCAGCTCAAGACCCGCTCGCGCTCCGGCGAGATGGTACCGATAGGGGCCGTCGCGACGTTCCGCGACAAGACCGGCCCCTATCGTGCGGTCCGTTATAATCTCTATCCGTCGATCGAGCTGGAGGGCGACACGGCGCCCGGTCATTCGTCCGGTCAGGCATTGGCGGCGATGGAGCGGCTGACGGCCCATCTGCCGGCGGGCGTCACCACGGAATGGACGGACGTGGCCTATCAGCAGAAGCTGGCCGGCAATGCGGCGATGATGGTCTTTGCGGCGGCGACGCTGTTCGTCTTCCTCGTCCTCGCGGCGCAGTTCGAGAGCCTGATGCTGCCGCTCGCGATCATCCTGATCGTGCCGATGACGCTGCTCGCGGCGATGGCCGGCGTGAACCTGCGCGGCATGGACAACAACGTCCTGACGCAGATCGGCCTCGTCGTGCTCATCGGCCTCGCGGCCAAGAACGCGATCCTCATCGTCGAGTTCGCCAAGCAGGCGGAAGAGGAGGGACTGAACCCGGTCGATGCCGTGGTGCGCGGGGCGCAGACGCGGCTCCGGCCGATCCTCATGACGTCCTTCGCATTCATCCTGGGCGTCGTGCCGCTGTTGATCGCCACCGGCCCCGGCGCGGAGTTACGGCAGGCGCTGGGCACCGCCGTGTTCTTCGGCATGCTGGGCGTCACCCTGTTCGGCCTCGTGTTCACGCCGACCTTCTATGTGGCGACGCGTGCGCTGGCCGAGCGGATGAAGCGGTGGCGGGAGCGCCGGGGCGGTTCGGCCATGCCTGTAATCGAGCCGGCGGAGTGAAGGCAATGCACATGACCCGAACGATTCTTCTCCTTGGCGCGGGGGCGCTGGCGCTCTCCGCCTGCACGGCAGGGCCCAATTATGTCCGGCCGGAAACGCCGTCGAGCGCCGACCGGGGATTCCTAGGCGCGGCCTCTCCCGCAGTTACCGCGGAGGCGCCGCAGGGCGACTGGTGGCGGCTTTATCAGGACCCGGTGCTCGATCGGCTGGTCAGCGATGCCTTGCACGCCAACACCGACCTGCGGGTCGCGCTCGCCAATCTGGAGCGCGCGCGTGCCCTGCTGCGCGAAAGCCGCTCGGACAGACTGCCGCAGACATCGGTCGATGCTGGTGCGACCTATGGCCGGACGCCGGCGACGCAGCGTCCTGTCGGAGCGCAGCCGGAGGATTGGAACCTGGATGCGGGCTTTAGCGTCACCTATGAGATCGACCTTGCCGGCCGCGTTCGTCGTTCGATCGAGGCGTCGCGCGCCGATGCGGATGCGGCGGAGGCCGCCGCCAATGCCGTCAGGGTCGCTATCGTCGCGGAAACGGCCCGCGCCTATGCCGATGCGTCCTCGGCAGCCGAGCGGATCGCCGTTGCGGAGCGTACGCTGGCGCTGCTCGACAAGACCGTCGAGCTGACCGGCAAGCGGTTCGAGGCCGGTCGCACGAGCCGCCTCGACGTCTCGCGCGTCACGGCGCTTCGCAACCAGCAGCGCGCCACCATTCCCCCCCTTCGTGCCCAGCGCGATGCGGCACTTTTCCGGCTCGCCCTCTTGACCGGAAGAGCACCGGCCGACCTGCCTCCCGAGGTCGGCCAGCGCGCGGCCACGCTCAGACTGGATCGCCCCCTTCCAGTGGGCGATGGCCGCGCGCTTCTTGCCCGCAGGCCCGATGTGCGGGAGGCCGAGCGCAAGCTGGCCGCCGAAACCGCGCGCATCGGGGTCGCCACGGCGGAACTCTATCCCCGCATCAGCCTCGGGGGTTCGATAGGCTCGACCGGCAATTCGGTCGGGGACATGTTCGGTGCCGGGCCGCTGCGGTGGCTGGTGGGGCCGCTGCTGAGCTGGGCCTTTCCCAATCTGGAGGGCGGCCGTGCGCGCGTCGCACAAGCACAGGCATCGACCAAGGCCGCGCTGGCGAGCTTTGACGGTGCGGTCCTGCGCGCGCTCCAGGAAACGGAGACGGCGCTGTCGGCCTATGCCCATGCGTTGGAGCGGCAGCAGGCGCTGCGGGAGGCATCGGACCAGGCGCGGATCGCGGCCGGGATCAGCCGTGCCCAGTTGCGCGAGGGCCGCGCCGACTTCCTTGTCGTGCTCGATGCCGAGCGGACCCTGGCCGGCGCGGAAGCGGATCTGGCCCAGGCCGATGCCCAGGTGGCGGAAACGCAGATCGATCTGTTCCGCGCGCTCGGCGGCGGCTGGCAAAACAGTTCGGTCTGAATCAAACAGCCAGGCCGCGCATCCGCAGCAGTGCGTCGACCTCGGGCGGGCGGCCGGCAAAGGCGGCGAAATTTTCCGCTGCGGTGCGGCTGGCGCCGGCTGCCAGAATTTCCCGCCGGAAAGCGGTGGCGCCGCCGCCCGGCACGTCCCCGCCCGGCACATCCATGCGCGAGAATAGTTCGAACGCATCGGCGGACAGCAGCTCCGCCCACAAATAGCTGTAATAGCCCGCCGCGTAGCCACCGGCGAAGATGTGCGTGAAGGCGTGGGCGAAGCGGTTCCAGGCGGGCGGACGAACGACCGCGACGGTGGCACGCACTGTGTCCAGCATCTGGTTGACCCGCGCGCCGAGCGCAGGATCATAGTCCCGGTGCAGGGCAAGAT
>Ga0207641_10004399_pt1 | contig 12207 bp, 7 predicted proteins | sample KBSSwiS62_FD_184306 | JGI IMG/M metagenome (GOLD analysis project Ga0207641, IMG submission 184306) | Switchgrass rhizosphere microbial communities from Kellogg Biological Station, Michigan, USA - KBS Switchgrass S6-2 (SPAdes) (version 2) | ecosystem: Host-associated > Plants > Roots >... | reverse complement strand
CGGTGATTGCCCCTTCACCATATCTGACGCTCTCAAACTTGCCGTCTTTTTGGCGTACGAGATCGCCGCCCTGTGGACGGATCCAAAGTTTTCCGGCAGCATCCGTAAGCAGCTGCAGTATGGGAACGTTCGAAGCGGTCGCGCTGGAAGCAAAAGAGATAGGCGTGAAATTAAAGCCGTCGAAACGTATCAGGCCTCTGTCGGTTCCAATCCAGAGGTATCCATCAGCGGTTTGCGCAATGCCGTTGACCGCGCCGCCGGGAAACCTGGATTCGGTGGTCCATTGTTCGCTGACGTACTGCGAGGGCAGACGATTGGGATCGAGTGCACGTGCATCGGTGAGCAGGCCCGCTAGCGCGATTCCAATAACAGTCCATCGAGTTTGCTTCAGCCGGCAAATCACGGGAGGTACTCGAATTTGTCGATTATGACCTCATTTTCATTTCTCAGGGGGATATGGCCTTGATAAAATACATACAAGGCGATGCGTACTGATTCGCCTCCCGGGGAAGGCACACCGGAAGTAAACACGTGTCGGTTAATAACACGGCCGCCGGTGCTCTTACCGGATCCTGCCACCGTCGAAAACGTTATTTTCCCCGGCTCCCACCGAAACGAATGTGTGTAGAGACCAGGCGGCACACGAAAGGCTACAAAGTTAGCGGGAACGTAGTAGGGCTGAACGACATAATTCACATTGGTATTGTCAAGGTATCCCCAGCGACCAAGCTCAACGTCCAAACCGCGCCGGTTGCTTTCTGTGCCAAAGCCGTCCCAGGTTATTAACGTTAGAAGAGCAGAAGGTTCGAGATGAGAGACATCGCGCACCTGGAACCTATATGTTCCGTATCCCAGGCTGCGCGTGAGCTTCACCTCGGCCGCATTCCACTTTCCCGGACTTCCCGAAATGCGAAGATGCAGTGTGCCTCTTTCGTCCGTCCAAGCGTTCGCAGGATCGAAAAAGTTTCTTCGCCCAGCGTGAAAAATTGGCCCGGTGCTCGTCGTCCACTCGTAACCGCTAAAGTTCAGTATCTTGGGCGAAGGGAGTACCGGCGCTGGGCCTTCTCCGTTGACGACGGCCAGCGTCACCACGCCGTTGCCGACGATCGGTAACGATTCAGTCTGTTCAGGCGGACTGTAGGTTGGATCAACCAATAGAGCGGCATATTGTATTCCCAAGTGGACTGAAGCTTTCCACCGTCCGTCAGCTTCGATATTCGTAAACGGCTGACCTGCTTGTCGGCACACGCCCCATCGTCCATCTGTGTTTGCATACAACACGATTCGCTGCCCGGGTCGACCCCCTGTGGCACGACCTTCGATTACGTCTGTCTTGTAGTCACGATCTTCGGTTATGTCTGTCTTGTAGGGGCTCTCCAGATATGCGGCGGGGACCTTGCTGAAAGCGAGCATCGGGGCTGAGGTTTTTGAAGAAGAGTGGCATCCGGCGAATGCAATTGACGCCAACAGCGCTGAGAATGTTGCGGTACTTGCGAGGATGTGCAGGCGCGACACGATCAATCTCCTTCACTAAGGATCAAGCGTTCAGTTCGCACGACTGAGCCGTGTCGTGCCCTGCGATTTAGGAATACTTCCGCTCACGAGCAGCTGCCAGATTTCTTCTTGATCTTCACGAGGTCCGATTCGCCGCCTAGATTTTGAAACGATTCTTGTCGATTTTCAGCGACCGAATCTTCGATTCCAGCGTGGAGCGTGGTATGCCCAGTTTCGACGCGGCCCCCGTTGGCCCAAACACGCGCCCGCGGCTTTCTGTCAGGGCCGCCTCAATCATGTCTTTCTCTTGCACGAGGAGCCTGCGGGGGAGCTCAACTTGCTGTTTCGACTCTGGCGGCAGAAGCGGCGGCTGCGTTAACCAGTTTTCGTCGATTGAGAAAATTTCTGTTTCGCAAAGTATCAACGAACGCTCGATGACGTTCTGCAGTTCGCGAATGTTTCCCGGCCAGGGATATAACTGAAGCAATTCTAGCGTCTTCTTGTTGATACGTTTTATGTTCTTGCCCGCTTTGCGCGCATAGCGATCGATAAAATATTCCACCAGCAGAGGAATGTCCTCTCTTCGCTCTCGAAGAGAAGGTATCTCAATCGGGAAGACATTTAGCCGGTAAAACAAATCGCTGCGGAAAGATCCAGCGCTGATGGCGGCCTGCAAGTCACGGTTGGTGGCGGTAATCACTCGGACGTCAGAATGGATTCGACGATTGCCGCCGACACGCTCAAACTCGTGCTCCTGCAAAACACGAAGCAGAGCAATCTGAGTCTCGGCTGGAAGTTCCCCGACTTCGTCCAGGAAGAGCGTACCCCCATTTGCCAATTCAAACCGGCCCAGGCGCTGCTGAGTCGCGCCCGTAAAGGCGCCCTTCTCATGGCCGAACAACTCAGAAGCGATCAAGTCGCGCGGGATGGCGGAGCAATTCACACTAACGAATGCACGCGAGGCACGATCTGAGCGTCGGTGAATGGCGCGGGCAACCAGTTCTTTGCCTGTTCCAGTTTCACCCGTTATGAGGACCGTAGAATCACTCGGTGCGACTTTGGCGATGCGCGAGAGAACAGTTTTCAAAGCGGGAGATGTTCCAACGATCTCTTCAAACATCGAGGCTTTGTCGATTTCTTCACGCAGCGCGACGTTTTCCTGTTGTAGTCTCTCCTCAGCTTTTTTGCGGTCTTCGATATCAGTGCATGCGACATACCAACGCGTAATTTGTCCATCGTCGTCGAGCACCGGGTTGAAACGAGTCAGGAACCAGCGATAACTTCCATCCGCTGCCTGCACCCGTAACTCCAACTCGCGAGCAGAGCCAGACGACGAAGCACGATCCGCGGCGGCAACGAGCCGCTGCACATCAGCAGGATAAACGTCATCGGCAATCCCCTGTCTCTGCCGCCACTCATCCAAGCTCACTCCGCGGAAATCGAGCGAGGCGCGATTGGCGTAAAGACGTTCGCGGTTGGGACCGAAAACCGCAATATGTTGAGGCGCGAGGTCCAGAATCTGCCGAAGCTCCATTTCATTTCTGCGCAGTTCCCCCTCTGCTCGTTTACGCTCGGTGACGTCGATCACGGTACCTGTGAATTCGATGAGTTCGCCGGACGGGCTGAAAACAGGATGACCAATGCTGTGAACGTCCCTGACGGCGCCACTGGGATGCACGATGCGATAGTCCACTTCCTCGTCTGACTTTTTATGCTCGGCCTTCTTGGCCGATTCCCGGAACGCCGGTTGATCGTCGGGATGAATTCGCTGGATGAGTTGTTCCATTCGGGGCACACCATCCCGTGGATCAAAACCCAGAATGCGATAGCATTCCTCCGACCAATATCTGACGTCCGTGTCGGGACTCCAGGCCCAACTGCCGGTGTGGCTCAGCCTCTGCGCTTCCGCCAAGTACACTTCACTGCTCCGAAGGGCTTTCTCGGCCGTCTTACGCTCAGTAATATCAGTCACCGCCCCGACAAACTCGCGATTGCCAGATGCATCCTGTAAAACGTGAGCTATGGCGTGGACGTGCTTAACTCGGCCATCAGGCAATAGCAAGCGATAGGCATGCTCGAAACCAGCCGCTCCCGCAAGGGCGCGATTAATGACCTCTTCGAAGGCGGCGCGATCCTCAGGATGGACGCGCTGGACCACTGAATCTATCCTTGGCTTGAGAGAGCGGTCGTACTCGAAGATACAGTAGGTTTCGTCTGACCAGACAATCTCTCCGGTATCAGGTCCCCAACCGAAGCTGCCTGTATGACTGAGCCTTTGAGCTTCCGTCAGGTACGCTTCGCGCCTGCGGAGTTCCTGGGTCAGGATTTCATGTTCCGTAACGTCTATGGCGCTGCCAACATACCCTTTCAGACTCTGGTTTTCGACAACAGGAGCACCGACACAGCGAATGTACCGGACTTCACCGTTGGGACGAACGATGCGCTTTGTAGCATCGAAGTTCGAAGCTTTCGCCAAGATTCCTCTGATCACGTCTGCCATGGACTCGCGATCGTGTGGGTGGACACGATCCAGGTAGTCCTGGACACTAGGCGGTTTGCCGGCTGGATCGAGGCCATGCATTCGAAATAATTCAGGAGACCAGTAGTAGAAGCCGTCGCGATCGAAAGCCCAGCTTCCCATGTGGGCAAGGCGCTGCCCTTCGGCGAGATAAAACTCGCTTCTTTGGAGCTCCTCGGCGTTGTGGCGGAGCTGTTCTTCCGCCGTTTTGCGCTCATCAATATCCAGGCTCGACCCATACCACTTGACGATGTTGCTGTTTGCATCGCGAAGTGGCACTTTCCGATGGAACATCCAGCGGTATTCTCCATTTGCTCTGCGGACGCGAGTTTCGTACTCGAAGATTTTCCCAGTCGCGAGGCAGGCTCGCCACTTGGCCACAATCCCCTCAACGTCTTCAGGGTGAACGTAAGCGGTCCAATTCCAGCCGGCCACTTTATCCAAAGTGACGCCCAGGTATTCCAGCCAAGGTTTGTTGAAGTAATCGAGGTAACCATCGGGCCTGGAGGTGTGAATCAGCGCAGGAATCGAGTCAACCAGGAGTTGGGCATTCAAACGCTCGGTTCCCCGACCTGAGGAGGCCATGACGGGCATGATACACCCAGAGAATCTGCAATCGGCGGCCGACCCAATTGTTGTAGCTGAGTTAGGGAGAAAGTGAATTGCCGCCCCCGCTTCCTTCATTGGATTGTCCTCCTTTTCCATGGTGTGGGCGCATTGTGGCGCTGCCGGAATCCGGTCGTCTTGAACAAACTCGGCGTGTTTGGAATGTTTCCGAGGGATTGTGACCTGCGTCACGATTGAATTGTGACTTGAGCCACCACTGTAGGGCGTCTCAGCCGCTGCGGTTGAAGAGGGCTCCGGAGAGCCGTCTCTGCCTTGTCAGCGCCCTTATCGCGCTAAGTTATTTTCGAGCATGGGGTTACGCTGTGCGGAGAGGGTTCCCTTCCGTCCAGCGGACTTGGCTCGGGGACACTCCAGCCCACCGCCGGAAGTGCCGCGCGAGATGGCTTTGGTCAGAAAAACCAGTCGCCAGGGCTATTTCCGACAACGGAGCATGTGTCTCCCGCAGCATGTGTTCCACATGTTCCAAGCGCCGCCGTAGCAGATACGTGTGCGGCGGTGCCCCCACTGACTGGTGGAACGCCCGAGCAAAATGGTCGGTAGAAAGACCCGTCAGAGCGGCCAGTCCATCGAGGCGGATCTTTTCATCAAGATGCCTTTCAATATAGTCGCAGACGCGGCGTGTCACGGCTGGCGACAACCCGCCGCGGCTGGGACTTGGAATTGCCTCCACCGATAAGCTTTCAAGCGTGCTCAGTCGAGGGCGCGAGTGGATCATGGCATATTCCGAGTTGCGCAGTTCCTTAGACGTTCGGAGCGGCGGCGTGATGGAGACGTTCCACGCGCTTTCCGAATCGAGCCGTGCCCATTGCGCCAGAGAGTCCTGTTCATCACCACGTCGAAAGAGCGAGCGGTCGTAGTGAAAAAATGCCGACAGAGATTTGCCGCTTAACAGTTCCCTCTCATCGAGGCCCAGTGTCTCCCGGGCAACGTGGTCCGCGCCAATAATGCATTGATCGTTGTCGATGGCCAGGAGAAGACCAGCACCGCTGGTCCGCGGGGGAGTGGTAGCAATCGTCCAAGCACGACGAAAGGAGTGCCGGAAAAGCCGCTCTTCAATGGCACGCACGGAGGCGGTCACGGCAGCCAGCACCAGTCCATGGGTGCGGTGGGACTGCCCCATATCGATTTTGGAAGCATCCAAGACCGCGATGAGTTTGTTGCCAGCGTCGAAGATCGGGGCCCCGGCACAACTCAGGTTGGCGTGACGTGTGCGAAAATGCTGCCCGCAGTGGACGAAAACCGGACGTTGTTCAACGATCGCGGTTCCGATTCCATTGGTCCCCTCTACTTGCTCGGACCAAACTCCGCCCAGCCAGATACCCCAATGTTTGAACTGTTCCGCCTTCGCTTCGTCGCCACGATGCTGAATGGCGACTCCTTCGCGATTGCACAGCAAAACGACGTAATCTTCTTGCCGGACAATGGCGTAAAGGCGGTCGATCTCCTCCCGCGCGTGGAGAAGGACGTCATTCACTGGCTCCTTGAAGAGGGCGAGCTCGGTCTGGGTGATGATGTGTGGTGTCGCCCTGCTTCTGGGATCGACATGATAGTCGCCGTTACAACGACGCCACGAAAGGACGATTTCACTGTCGCTCTGAACGGGGCCTTCGGCGGCGAGCGCCGACTCGACGATATCCGCATGGCGCGATAGCGCCACCAGGGGATCGATCCTATGAAGGTCTGCTGCAGGCACTGAGGTCTTCCAACGAAAAGCAGGCGGCACTCAAGGGGTTCTTTCGCCCATACGCCCACTGATTTGGCGGCTGCCAAGTGCCACACTGGCGTAGCGGATTAGGGTAGCACGTTCCCCGCTACTCGAATGAAATGAAGGGCAAAGCCACGCTCGCCATGGGATTTAGTCACTGATTTCAGGAAGGCAATGGCAGGTCCCTGCAACTGCTTCAGGTGGCGGGTCCATTTTTTTCCAATCTCCAATCATTGTTTTGTTCAAGCGCTCGCCAATTGTCGAGATTTCGGCGTTGACTCAGCCTCGACGGGTTTGTCTTTTCAACTACTTACGAGTGGCGCCTTAATTGCCATTTAAGCGATTGATTGCGGCGAGGGAGCAGATGCTCAGGATCACGAGAAAGGCAAACGGAGAAGTGGTGTTTAGGGTAAGCGGTCAACTAAACGCGGAAAACGTGGCGGAGATGGAGACACTCATTGAAGCGGAAACAAACGGCAGACGAATTGTCTTGGACTGTACAGATCTGAGATCGGTGGACGGCGAGGCCGTTAAGTTTCTGGAGAAGTGGGAAGCCGACTCGATCAAGCTGAAGAACTGCGGCCTTTACATCCGAGAGTGGATCAGGAGAGAGCGGCTGGAAAGAAAATCTGGCGAGAGTTCGGAGACATAGGTAATGGAAGCGTCCCCTTTAATTTGAGGGTTTGCAGTAGAAGGAGCGGTTATGGCTATAGCAACACAATTGGCCCATAAGAGAGAACATGATGCACTATGGGGGAAACCCACGGATCACAGACCCAGCGGAGTTTTGGACACCGAAAAACGGAGTTCAACAGCTTGCCAGTTTGAGCGAGCACTGCGGGAAAAAGTTGTGGGCCAAGATCAGGCCGTACAGGCCGTGGTCGACCTGTACCAAATGGTTTGCGCCGGGTTGCAGTCACCTTCTCGGCCGATCGGAAATCTGCTGTTCTTAGGTCCGACAGGCTCTGGGAAGACGCGCATCGTCGAAGCGGCTGCCGAGATTCTGTTTGGAGACAGTCGGGCAGTTATCAAGGTGGACTGCGCGGAATTTCAACACTCTCACGAAATTGCGAAATTGATTGGTTCGCCGCCAGGGTACCTGGGGCACCGCGAAACACACCCACTCATAACGCAAGAAGCGTTGGCAGCCAGCCACCGCGATGATCTGAAACTGAGCTTTCTGCTTTTTGACGAAATCGAGAAAGCGAGCGACGCGCTGTGGCAACTGCTCTTAGGGATATTGGATAAAGCGACCTTAACACTGGGAGACAACCGGCGAGTGGACTTGTCGCAAACAATGATTTTTCTAACCTCGAACCTCGGCAGCGGACAGATTGCAGATTTGATGCAAGGAGGAATGGGATTCGTGCAACCGAACGACAAGCCGATAACTGGATTGCACGAAAAGGTGGAGAAGACGGCGGTAGAGGCGGCCCGGCGCAAGTTCTCACCAGAGTTTATGAATCGGTTGGACAAAGTCGTAGTGTTCCATCCCCTGAAGCGCGAGGAGCTCGACGATGTGCTGGAGATCGAGTTGAGCAATGTGCAGAAGCGCGTGCTGGACACTGCGACGCGACCATTCCTATTTCGCATTACCGAGGAGGGCCGGGAGTTCCTGCTGCAAGAAGGAACCGACCAGCGGTACGGAGCGCGCCACCTGAAGCGAGCCATTGAGCGGCATGTGGTTTACCCAATTGCTAGACTGCTGGCCACGGCGCAAGTCCATCAAGGCGATGTGCTCGTCATTGATCGGCACCCAGCCGATAAAGCCTTGGCTTTCATACGAGACCCGGAAAGACAGGCTCCAGATCCAAGCATCGTTTTAGCGGGCACGCACGCGGTTCATCTTACGCGGGAAGCGTTGGCGCGAACATAGGAGTGAAAATGAGCTCAGCTTCTAATTCCGTGATGCAAATTAACGAAAGAGCAGGAAACATGCCAATGAACGCCGTTATGTATCATACTGACGAGCTTCGCGCTCGCAGGGAGGAGCGCGAGGAACTTCCCTCCGTGGAGACAATCGTGGGTCGGCGTGGGAGTCTCCGCGGGATTCTCGCTCAAGTCGAAGCAGTTGCGCCCACCAGCACGACAGTTTTGATTGCCGGTGAAACTGGCACTGGCAAAGAAGTCATCGCTCGTGCGATTCACGAGTTCAGCCCCCGTCGGAACCGAAATCTGGTGAAGGTGAATTGCGCGGCAATTCCCGCCGGCCTTCTCGAAAGCGAGCTTTTCGGGCACGAACGCGGAGCTTTTACGGGCGCCATTAACTCTCATGTCGGGCGCTTCGCGTTGGCGGATCGCGGAACTCTGTTCCTCGATGAAATTGGAGACATGCCACTAGAGCTTCAACCCAAACTGCTCCGCGTCTTGCAGGAGCGAGAGTTTGAAGCGGTCGGCAGCACGCGCACAACGCGAGTCGATGTTCGCGTCGTCGCTGCAACCAACCAAGACTTGAAGCGAATGGCTCAGGATCGTGAATTCCGCGAAGACTTGTACTACCGGTTGAATGTTTTCCCGATTTATCTTCCGCCCCTGCGCGAAAGAAAAGCCGATATCCCCGAGCTTGTGGAATATTTCGTTCAACAGTTTGCTGCCTCGATGGACAAATCGATCGAATCGATTCCTCAGGAAACCATGCGATCCCTGGTCCGCCACCACTGGCCCGGAAATATTCGAGAGCTCCAAAATTACATCGCGCGCGGCGTCATTCTCTCGAATGAAGGCGTCTTTGAACCCGCGCCTCTAGAAGGCTATCAGCCGCCGGAGCCCGAGATTTCAAACCCCACCCTTGAAGACAAGGTGCGTAAAGAAATTCTCGCCGCTTGCCAGCGCTCCAATTGGAAGCTCGGAGGACCACGAGGAGCGGCTGCCAGACTTGGTTTGAAGCGGACCACCCTGTTTTACAAGATGAAGCGCCTCGGTATTGCGCCACCAGCAGATCATTGGCAGGACTGAGGTCACGCTATCGGCCGCGTGGCGATGGGTTTCCCACGCTTTGAATGCCAGGGCAACGACGCGTCCTGCGGTCGATGCTCCTTTCAGGTGGGTCGGCCCGACGTTTTTGCAGAACTCAAGTTCCTTTCAAACATTGCGAGTTTGCATACTCAAAATTCTGAGATCGGCCAATGGCAGAGTCGTCTTCACGCTCAGTGGCCGAATTGAGGCAGAAGATACCTATTCCTTATTATTGATCAGCGCCAACCGATCCCCGCGCTGCTCCGTATCCCGCTCGTCGCCGCTTTTGTTCGCTGCAGCTTTGGCAGCCTTCCCTCCAGGAGCTGAATTAAACTTCAGCAGACCAATGGCGGGAGACACGAAAACCAAGGAATTCGAAAAAGTCGCGACGTGACTCGTGAAACGTCCTTCCTCCACGTCGAATTCTCTTAACTGGAATTGCAGCATGCCCATATTGATGACATCTCCGGTAATGCCGGACACCTGTATTCGATCTCCAATTCTGATTCCACGCTTCCCCATCAATACGAGATAGCCGAGGCTCGCGAGAATTACATTTTGCAGAGCAACCGCCATTCCGGCCGTGAGAAGCCCAAAGTACGTTGCCAACGAACTCAAGTCTGAGGCAACGCTGAACAAGGCGACGACGGCTATGGCAAACAATGTCAGAATGCGGTGGACCATGCTTATAACCCGTCGTCGGTTTGGGTCCTGCATACGACTGAGAGCTAGTCGACGCGAAACCTCACCCATTCCAAATAGCAGCCCGACAATGAGCGCAACGATGAGAAGGCGGATCGCCATTTTTTTCCATGCCTGCCTGTATTGGCTGGCTACCGCTGTTCGCCACAGCAGCAGGTGTGACTGGTACTCTTCAAGCAACGCCTTTTGCTTATCAAGCGCCACGACGGCGGGAGAAAAGGCCTTGAGTTCGAGTGTAAGCGCATCGAGCTGAGACTTCTGTTCGCGCAATAACGAAAGATTGCTGGTCTGCAAATTGCTTGTGACGGCCTTCTGAAGAACCCGAGTAATGAAGCCGCTCATCGGAGTCCGGATATTCTTCGCGGAGAGCAAGAAGTTGTCAGTGAGAAGAATCTTTTCGTCAAGCACGCGAAGCTTGCGGTTTAGCGCAGAAACTTCCGATCCCAGCCCGAGGAGGCCGGTTTCTCGCCAGCTATAGCTGGTTTTGGAATTTGCATCTTGTGCTGGCAATTTCGACAAGGGAGTTGCCGGGCTGCTCAGCTCTGGTATCGATTGTGCAAGGTCGTCAATGGTTAAATCGAGAGTTGCGGTGTTGTCTTGCGCCGTCCTGGCAGTCTGTACGAACTGGATTAGATCATTGACGCCCTGCGAAACAGCGTGCAAGAGGTCTAATCGGCTCTGAGCGTCGTCGAGAGCGGCTTTCAGCTTCTCGCGATCGCCCTTGCGAGCCGAAGCAATTTTCTCGTTCAGTTTTCCGATCTCCGCGCTTGTTTGCTGGGTTACCTGGTCATTTCGATTCTTCAACTCGATAAAGTGCGCAAGGTCCGGAGAAGCGGGAGCCGGCGGTGTCGCGGGCGCGTTGTGCGGAGAAGTGCCCGTCTTTGCCAAAGCCGCATCCGCCTTGGCGAATTCGAACGAGAGCTTGAAAATCTGGCTTTCGATAGCTTGATTGTCATTCAAAAATACTAGGTCTCCCGGATCGCTTGCAACTTGCCGTTCGGTGTACACATGGCGGTACCAGTTCACCGATTGCAAGAGGTATCCGATAACTTGTGCCTCCGCCGGGAGCTGATACGAGCCTTGCGGGATGTCAGCGGAAAGTCCGCGAACCATTGCGGTCGCTAAAATCGCACAACAGGTTGCAATGCGCACACTCGATTTCATGTTATTGGCTCTGCTAGACATCGCTTGCCACAGCACCGACTGGGTAAGTATTGGCTCGAGCAAACATGAGGTCGGCCGACTCAAGCACAAGCAGTATCCAGATGCAAAGAGTTCTACTCAGGTGTGAGACCCATCGCGTGAATGAACTCGTCGTGAGCCTCCGAATAGTTTAGCTGTGACTGGAGGAGGAGCGCCTTGGCGTCATACTCCTGGGCGGTTGCCATTGCAGCTTGCGATTTGAGCGCGGCCCCTTGCAAGAGTTCTTGCTGCAGCACGCGGTTCGACTCGGTGCGCAGAACCACAACCTCTTCCGACACCTTCAGCATCTGCTGCGTCCTTTCTAGTTTGTTGTACGCAGTGTGGATAGCAAGCTCGACCTCGTCCGTCAGCTTTGCAAGGTTCTCCTTCGCTTGGGCCAATTGTGCTTCACGCTCACGCTTCACGGATCGCTTTCGCCCTCCGTCGAACAGGTCATAACCGAGATGAATACCAAGGGTGCCGAAATTGCGCGCCAGGAATGGGACATTATTCTGGTAGCTGTACCGGGCGAAAGCCTCCACATCGGGGAGCCAAATATCTGTCTTTGCCAGACGGACTGCAGCTTCCGCTTTCTCCACTTCGGCACGCGCCTCTAGGATTTCCGGATGCGAGGCCGTTGCGGTCGTAACGCACTCATTGAGCGGGCAAGTCTCCTGAGACTCCGTAAAGATCGGATCAAGATCCAGGACCGTTGTCAGAGGCAAGCCAATCAGGTCATTCAGTTTCAACGTGAGGTCCGCCAACTGAAGGTTCGTCGTCAGGAGTTCTTGCTTTGCTTGCAATAGCTGCGCACGGCTCTCGATCGATTCCTGTTCGAGAGAGCTCCCAAACTTCACCTGCTCGATGCGCTCGCCTTCGAGGTCCTGCGAAGCCTTAATCCGTGCCTCCGTGGCGCTGCGGTGCGCTTGAGCAATCAAAACTCTGTAATAAACTTCGTGTACAGCGAGCGCCACGTCGTTTCCGGTGAGTTGCGCTTTCTCTCGTGAAGCTTTTACCTCAGCTT
>Ga0207641_10004396_pt1 | contig 12210 bp, 8 predicted proteins | sample KBSSwiS62_FD_184306 | JGI IMG/M metagenome (GOLD analysis project Ga0207641, IMG submission 184306) | Switchgrass rhizosphere microbial communities from Kellogg Biological Station, Michigan, USA - KBS Switchgrass S6-2 (SPAdes) (version 2) | ecosystem: Host-associated > Plants > Roots >... | reverse complement strand
GTCGAGAACCGGGAGCCTTCCGGCGTTGGCGGCGAGGGTGGTGTGGTTCGCGATGGGCTGGTAGCTGGTGCCGGGATCGGGGCCGGGATCGGGGCCGGAATCGGGGCCGGAATCGGGGCCGGAATCGGGGCCGGAATCGGGGCCGGAATCACGGTTGAGGAAGACGTAGGCGGCAACCAGGTTGGACGGCTGAGGCCCTCGATGCGGGCCAACAGGTCCGGCCACCCGGGCAGCTCCCGCGTGCGAACGAAGTCGTCGTTGGTCGCTGCATCGGAAGCGACGCCCATCCCGGCAAGACGCTGGAGCATGATCAGCGCGTCGTGCGGGCGGCCGCTCAACGCTTGGGCGCGAGCGAGCAAGTACATCAGGGCCGGCTCGTTGCGTGGACCAGTCTGCACGGCGCGCCACGCCAGGTCGTGAAAGGTTTCGTACTCGCCGCGATCTGCGGCCGCGAGCGCCATCTCGCGGCACTGGTGCCACTCCGTGCAGCCGAAGTCTCGAGACTGTGGGGCTGCAGGTGAAGCCAAGGCCAATCGCGCGGCGAGGTACGCTAGCAGCGCGACAGCTCCGGTCGTCATACGAGCGGTTCCCCCCTTGCGGCCGTGTTGCTCCTCCTTATGTCAGGTTGGTGACATCACATACCTGAACCGTGACACCAGCGTCACACGCCGACGCTATCCTCGATGGTACCCCGATGACCATCCCGGTGCGTCAAGTGCGTAAGTCCCCCGCCTGCCCACGCTGCGGGGACACACGCATCGCGCTGCTGAGGAAAGATGCGTACCCTCGCGACTGGTGGCTCTCCTGCCACGTGTGCGGGGAAATGTGGCAAGTCACGATGTCAAGCCGACTCGACGAGAGTGCCTCATCTTCGCCGGCTTCGTTGAAGCCCGCGTGAAGGTCCCACCTTCGCACGGCGCCTCCGGGGAGTGACTGACGGTCAGGCTGTCGCTTTCCTCTGGGGAGTCCCCGTCCATTCGGTCACATTCGCGCTCGGCGATGATGAGCGTTCTTCCGTGGCAATAAAGCGGTAGACGGCCGCTCCCAGCACCGCCCCAACGATTGGAGCGATCCAGAACAACCACAGCTGGGCGACCGCCCAACCGCCGACGTAGATCGCCACGCCGGTGCTTCTGGCGGGGTTCACCGAGGCGTTGGTCACCGGGATGCTGATCAAGTGGATGAGAGTCAGGCCGAGGCCGATGGCAACCGGCGCCAATCCTTGCGGCGCACGCTTGTCGGTCGCTCCGAGAATGATGACGAGGAACATCATCGTCATGACAATCTCTGTAACGAGCGCGGCCGGCAGCGAGTAGCCTCCCGGAGAGTGGATGCCGTACCCATTCGAGGCGAACCCGGCCGAAACGTCGAAGCCAGCCTTGCCGCTGGCGATGAGGAATAGCACGCCGCCGGCGACAACGGCACCGAGAACCTGCGCGACGACGTATGGTGCCAGCTTGTGCGCCGGGAACCGGCCACCGGCCCACAGTCCGATGGAGACAGCGGGATTCAGATGGCAACCGGAAATGTGCCCGATCGCAAACGCCATCGTGAGCACGGTCAGGCCGAACGCGAGGGACACTCCAAGCAACCCGATGCCAACGTCTGGGAAGGCAGCCGACAGGACGGCGCTGCCGCATCCGCCGAGGACCAACCAGAAAGTCCCGACGAACTCCGCTGAATACACTCGCATAACGTTCCTCATGTGAACCGTCCGATTCAGAGCGATGACGTCCGCACTAATACGGTGCGTTCACGACGACGTATGTCGTGCCCGTGCCGACAAACTGCGGCTGATACCAGACGCTCCCGCACTGCTGATACGTGACCCCGCCCGCCATGACGACGGTGCAGCTGGGGGGAAGCGTCTGGACTCGCGTGCCGACGACAGCGGCCGTGACGGCAGCGGTCGTCGCCACCGCTGCGGCCACTCCGACGCCGCTGTGATAGCAGCAGCCTCCCAAGCCTCCCCGATCGACGTCGACGTCCACGTTGCGGTTGACGTTGACGTTGCGGTTCATGTTTGTGTTGCTGTTGACGTTCACGTCCCGGTTGACGTTCGCGTTCCGGTTGACGTTCGCGTTCCGATTGACGTTTGCGTTTCGGTTGACGTTTGCGCTGCCGCTGCGGTTGACACTGGTGCGAGCGCCGCCGCCGCCGCCGCGGCGCTGCGCATGCGCGGTGACCGGGCCGCACAGCAGGGCCGCTAGAGCGAGCGCCACGGGTGCACAAAATGCGCGGGCCATCATTTGCCTCCTTGCGGCTCGCCAACCGCGGCCAGGACGATCTTCCTGGCGCCGGCCGGCGGCACGAACGTGAACGACTCCTGGTTGAATGACGGCGCCAGATTCCATGTGTACGTGGCCGTGTGCTGCGGCCGCGCGGCTTCGGTCGTCGTGGTGATCACGAGCTTGCGCGGCAGCGGGTATTCGCCCTTCTGAATCCAGACCTGCCAGTCGACATCGTCCTGCCGGAAGGCATAGTGCTCGCAGGTGATTCCACCGACCTCGCTCGGACCGATGTCCGTGGCCGCCTTGATGTCGGCGCCTTTCCAGTCCGGAGAACCGAAGCGGAAGAGATCGGCGAGCGGCAGCTCGATGTCGTACTTCTCGCTCAGCGCGTCGTCGAGCTCGCGCAGTGTCGGCGGCGCGGGCACTGTGGCGTAGTAGCCGGCGCGCTGCGCAAACATGGTGAAGGTTTTGCCGTCGTAGATGAAGGTGCGCTCGTTCCGATCGCTGGAGGCGGTGGCCAGAAGCTTGTTGGGCATCTGGACGACGAAGTTGATCTTCGCCGTGTACTGAATGAGCTGCCCGTTGTCCTGCACCTCGTCCGTCGTGGTCGCGGACTCCACCTGAAACGCTTTCAGGTTGCGGAGGTACGAAGCCATGTCGTTGAGGGCCTTGATTGCGGCCGGATTGACCGCAGCCGAACTCTGCTGTGCCTCGGCGGACACCGCTAGCGCGGCGAATGCGAGAACCAGCGCAGGGCGCGTCAGGAAACGACGACAAATGTTGTGGTCCATCTTCGTCCTCCGGCAAATGCCGACACGAGGTGGCATTTCTCAAAGCACTAGCGGCTGCAAGTCAGGGACCCCCCAGCACGCCAGCCTTTGCTTCGGCGAACGAGACGGTTCCAACCGTCGCCAGTCGTGCTCACGGACAACGGTCCGTGATCACGAAGGGCCGTGTTCCTCCTGATAAGCCTCCGCGGAAGGGTCTAGAACGAGCCCTACTGTCTCGCCATCGCGAGATGGACGGCCACTTCCGGCGAGATCAGGTGATCGAGATTCTCTGCGGCCTCGGCGATGGCCAGCTGCACGCCCTTGACGCGTCCGTTGAAGGCGTTGCCCTGCGCGCCGTAATCCGGGGAGACGGGTGCGCCGCTGTCCTCGCCCACGTCGCAACCGTCGTCGGCGGAATAGACCATCGCCAGCGTGGCCCCAATCTCGCCCTCGCCAACCTTCTTGCCGTCGACGAACAGGGTTGCCTTGCCGCCCTTGCCCAGACCGCCGCCGGCGTACGCGAACTCCATGCGCACCTGATGATCGCCCGTCGGGATTGGAGTGCTGCCCTCGACAAAGAAGTACTTGAAACCGCCCCAGTTGTAGCAGTACTTCAGCTTCCCATCCTTCGCGTACAGGCTCCACCCGCCGATGTTGGCGCCTTGGGAGACGATGACCCCCTCTGCGCCCTTCTCCGGCACCACGATCTCGGCGGTGACGGAGTGCGATTTGTTCTTGAGGTTGAGGACGCAGTTCTCCAAGAGGCGCCCCATCCCGCCAAACAGGATCTGCGTCTTCCCCTTGATGAGCACCGGCCGTCCAGCGGTATCCGGATTCATTCTCTCAACCATCCGGTCGTCGAGGGGCAACACCTTGTAGCGCGTTGCTTCGATCAACCACAGGCGTTGCAACTCGTGCAGTTTCTCCGGCAATTGCTTGGACAGATCCTTCGCCTGGCTCCAATCCGTGGTCGTGTCGTAGAGCTCCCAGACGTCGTCGTCGAAGGCCGGAACCTTCGTCTCGAAGGACGCCCATGGAGTCCGGTGCTTCGTCACCGCCGTCCAGCCTTTGTGGTAGATGCCGCGGTTCCCGAACATCTCGAAATACTGCGTCTCGTGCCGCTCGGCGGCCTTGGCATCGTTGAAGGAGTACAGCATGCTGCCGCCTTCGAGCGGGTCCTGCTGGATGCCGTTCACCGAGGCCGGCTCCGGGAGGCCGGCCGCCTCCAGGATCGTGGGAGCCACGTCGATGACGTGGTGGAACTGCGAGCGGATCTCGCCCTTGCCCTTGATGCCTTTCGGCCAGTGGACAATCGCCCCGTTGCGCGTGCCGCCCCAGTGCGAGGCGACCTGCTTGGTCCACTGGTAGGGCGTGTTCATGGCGTGGGCCCAGCCCACGGCGTAGTGGTTGTAGGACTCCGGCCCGCCAAGTTTGTCGAGCCGCGCCGTGAGATACTCCGGCGTTTCGAGCGCCTGTAGGCCGTTGAAGTAGCTCATCTCGTTGAAGCAGCCGTTGAGACCGCCCTCGGCCGAGGCCCCGTTGTCGCCGATGATGTAGTACACGAGCGTGTCGTCGAAGATCTCGAGCTGTTTCAGTCCGTCGAGGATCCGGCCCACGTGGTAGTCGGTGTACTCCATGTAGCCCGCGTACACTTCCATCTCCCGGCGCAACACCGGCTTGAACGCCTCCGGCATCTCGTCCCAGGCCGGGATTTCCTTGTGGCGCGGGGTCAGCTGGCAGTCCGCCGGGATGACGCCGAGCTTCTTCTGTCGGGCGAACGTGTCTTCGCGTAGCTTGTCCCAGCCCTGGTCAAACTTGCCCTTGTACTTGTCGGCCCATTCCTTCGGGACGTGGTGCGGCGCATGGGTCGCGCCGGGCGCGAAGTAGACGAAGAAGGGCTTGTCGGGGGCGAGGGCTTTCTGCTGGGAAATCCAGGCCATCGCCTTGTCGGTCATGTCCTCCACGAGGTGGTAACCCTCTTCGGGCGTTTTCTTGGGCTCGACGGGAATCGTGCCTTCATAGAGCGTCGGATACCACTGGTTCGCCTCGCCACCGATGAAGCCGTAGAAATACTCGAAGCCGCCGCCCCCCGCGGGCCAGGCGTCGAACGGACCGGCGGGGCTCGTCTGCCAGACCGGCACTTCGTGGCACTTGCCGAACTGCGCGGTGGAGTAACCATTCAGTTTGAGCGTCTCCGCCAGCGGCGCCATGGAATTGGGCCGGACCGAGGAGTAACCGGGCGCGCCGGTAGCGACCTCGGTGATGCCGCCCATGCCGGCCGAGTGGTGGTTGCGTCCGGTCAGCAGCGCCTGCCGCGTCGGCGAGCAGAGCGCGGTGGTGTGGAAGCGCGTGTACTTCAGGCCGCCTGCCGCCAGCGCCTCCGCGCTTGGCGTCTGGCAGGGCCCGCCGAAGGCGCTCGACGATCCGAATCCTGCGTCGTCGATGAGCACGATCAGGACATTTGGTGCTCCTTTGGGTGGGCGCAGCTGCTCGATGGGCGGAAGCTTGCTCTCCGGGTCCTTCGCGTCATAGGCGATGGACTGGGGCCGCACGGTGTTCGGCATCGGGAGATGGGAACGGTGCGTGATCGGCGTGGTTGCCATCAGCTGTGATCTCCGGCGTTGAATGAAGGAACGGCTTGCAGTCGGACGTGACACATTACGCGCTGGTCTAATGGCAAATTGCACGCCGTTCGGCCGCCACAGGTGCCTGCCTGAAACATGAGTAGAGGAACCGATTCACGCGCCGACAGCAAAATGGGCTCACGACATCCAGTGGCGGCCGCGCAGGCCGCTGTGAGCATCACCAGGTGCGCACCTCGGCCGGGCCGAGGCGCCAGAGCAGCGTGTGCTCACGCTGGGCGTCTCGAAACATGCACGAGACGTGTCCGTCCTCTGAAGCTACGAAGACCACGCTGCCGGGGTGTTCGGAGGCATACGTCGCGCCCGCGTGATGGCGGGTCCCTCGACTGCCGAGATCGACCACGCTCGCGCGAAGTCCCTCGGCATCCGCCGCCTCGGCGAGCGCTGTGGGCCGCCCGAGCGGCAGCATCACGCCGAAGGCGACGAGGGCGAGGTGGCGGTTGAGCAGAATCGCGCCATCGATAGCGGTGAGCGCCCCAAGTTCCTCGGTGAGCCGTTCCGCTTCCGTCAGGAAGGCGTTGCGAAGCAGGCTGCCGAACGCGACATCGGCTGTCTGCGCGGATTCGTCTTTACTCTTCGCGCGACCGAGACGTCGCGCCAGCCGGAGCAGCGAGGCGACCGACGAGTCGACCGCCACTCGATAGGTTGCCGTCTCTGCCACCTGAGGCGACTCCTCGGTGCTGATGATGAGAATGCCGCCGCGGCCGTGCGCAGCCATCTCTCGCACCAACGAACGCACGGCATCCACGTAATCAGGGATGGCCTCGTCGTCTAGGTCGGCGGCATGCGCGGCTTCCTCGAGTGCGCGGCGCACCAGACCGGCGGTGAAGAGAATATCGTCCCCGCCGGTGAGAATGTCGCCCCGCTCGTACTCGAGCAGCGAATCCCGGCCGCTGCGAATGCTGAGGCAGCCCGGACGCGACGTGATGATCTTGACGAACGGATCGGACACCACGCTGACGCCCTCGCGAGCCAGCCCGGCGATCACGAGGCTGCCATCCGGCAGCACGTTGACCGCTGAATAGATGCGCCGGTCGGCGCCGGCGACGGCCAGCTTGACCAATTCGCCGACGGCGAAGGGTCTCGGCGACTTGAAATGCTGAACCTTCCATTGATAGAGAAACGGTGCGTCCGAACCGGCGACGTCGGACGTGACGACATCAACGCCACTGGTTCCAAGGAAGGCGACGCCAATCGGATGGCGCTCGCCCTCGTAGGTCTCGAGGCCCGCCCAGAAGACCGTCGTGAGCAACTGGACGAGCACGTGATCGGCAACTGCCACCAGACTTCCGGCCTTCGCCATCACCCGGTCGCGGAGGAGCGGCACGAGCGCCGGTGGAAACACGGATCTCCCTCAGTGGTGAAGCGTTCGGCCGAGAGGCTTTCGCCGGCGTCGCGCGAGGAGTTTTTTGGCGATGGACTCGAGATCGGCGAGGTCGAACGGCTTTTCCAGAAGCATGGCGTTGCCGCCCAGCGCCTTGACACGGGCGGAGAGCCCGTCGTCACGAAGGGCTGTCATCACAATGACCGGCGTGCCGACACCGGCGGTTCGCGCCGCATGAATCGCGCGCAGCCCTGTCATCCATGGCATCGCGATATCGGTGACGACGAGGTCGAAGGGGCCGTCCTCCGCCAGGCGGTCGATGAGCTCGGCGCCGTTGCTCGCCCGAATGACAGCGGCTCCAAGATGCGCGAGGCCCTCGGCCACAGCGTCGAGCAATTCTGGATCGTCATCCGCGACGAGGATGCGCGCATTGAGCGGCACGCCTACAGGTCGAGCAACCAACATGCCGAGCGGCGCCGGGGGGGACGATGGCTGCGGGCCGCGATCGTCCTTCTGGGACAGCACCGGTACGCCGTATTGAACTCTGGAGTTGCACTTGCAGCGACGGAGGTTGAAAACATTGGCGGAACACCCCGAACAAGAGGGCTCCGTAATGGGACCAACGACGGTCTGGCATCAGTTTCGTGATCGCATGACGCGTCGCATCAGCATCCTGTTGCAGAACACCATATTTCGGTATCTCTTCGGCATCGCCGCGGTGGCGAGCGTGTTTGCCCTCAGGCTATGGCTTATCCGGTTCACCGGAACCGGTGCTCCATTCGTGCTGTTCTTCGGGGCGGTTCTCGCGACCAGCCTGTTTGCGGGCGTTGGGCCGGCGATTTGCGCGGTATTGCTCAGCATGCTTCTCGGCGCCTACACATTCGTGGTGGGCGCCGGGTATTCCGTCGGTCAAGCATCCTTCCAGTCGCTCTTGTTCGGCGTTGACGGGATAGTCGTCATCTATCTGACATACATCACCAGAAGGGGCGCCCGGTCGCTCGAACACGCCAACCGGCAGGTGCGCGAGTCCGAGGAAAAGTACTGGGCTCTGTTTGATTCGATCGACGAAGGTTTCTGTGTGATCGAAGTCCTGTTCGATCACGCGGACAACCCGGTTGATTACCGCTTTCTAGACGTCAATCGTGTCTTTGAGGAGCAGACCGGCATCAGGAACGCGGTTGGACGCCGGATGCGCGAGATCGCGCCGGCGCACGAGGAGCACTGGTTCCAGATTTACGGCCAGATTGCTTTGACCGGGGTGCCGCGGCGGTTTGAGAACCCGGCTCATGCCCTCGGGCGGTTCTATGACGTCTACGCGTTCCGAGTCGGCAGGCCCGAGCAGCGGCACGTCGCCGTCCTCTTCAACGACATCACCGAGCGAAAACGGACTGAAGAGGCGTTGCGCGCCGTTTCCGCCGAACTGAGTCAAACCCTTCAGATCGCGGCCACCGGACTGACCCATTGCAGCCGCGACTTGCGCTATCTCTCGGCGAACCGCGCCTACGCCCAACTGATCGGGCTGCCCCAGGAACAGATCGTCGGTAAGCCGATCGTCGAGGTGATGGGCCAGGAGGCATTCGAGATCATTCGTCCGCGCATCGAGAAGGTGTTGAGTGGAGAGCGGGTCGAGTACGAAGACGAACTGCCGATCGGTGGCGAGCGCAAGAGCATCAAGGGTGTCTATACGCCGGACCGAGATGCCTCCGGCAATGTGGTCGGCTGGGTCGCTTCGATCATGGACATCAGCGAGCGCAAGCGCATCGAGAAAGAACTCAAGGATGCCAACGCATTCCTCGACGCGATCATCGAACACATTCCCATCGTGTTGTTCCTCAAGGATGCCCAGTCGTTGCGGTACGTCAGGCTCAATCGTGCCGGTGAAGAGTTGCTCGGCTGGCCCAAGGGAACGTTCATTGGAAAGAACGACTACGACTTATGGCCACGGACGCAAGCCGAGTCTTTTGTCGAGAAAGATCGCGAGACCCTGAAAGGCCAGCTGATCGACGTCGCGGAAGAATCGATCCAGACGCACTATCAAGGCATTCGCATCCTGCACACGAAGAAAGTTCCGATCCTCGACGCGGCCGGTCACCCGGTGTATCTGCTCGGTATCTCGGAGGACATTACAGAGCGCAGGCGGATTGAAAAGGAACAGCAGTTTCTGGCTGAGGTCAGCGTCGCGCTGTCTGCTTCGCTCGAATACGAGGAGACGCTGGCGAACGTGGCTCAGCTAGCGGTTCGGAATTTCGCCGACTGGTCTGCCGTTGACGTGTTGGACGAGGAGGGAAAACTCAGCCGACTGAAAGTCGCGAGCGCGGACCCTGATCAGGCGGCGCTGTGCGCGGTTCTCGAGCAGATGCCGCGAGACCGCGATCTTCCTCATCTCATGCAGTCTGTGATTGAGAGCAAACGGCCGATCGTCGTCGAGCAGGTGACGCGAGCGTATATCGAATCGCATGCGCGGGGGCCTGGACACCTCCAAGCACTCCTGGCCACCGGTGTCACTTCGTTCGTCGCGGTGCCGCTCTTGGTGCGGGGACAGGCCCTGGGCGCGCTATTTCTCGGCTCCTCGAGCCTGTCTCACCTGATCGGACAGGGTGACCTTCGTTTGGCACAAGCGCTGGCGGACCGAGCGGCTGCGGCGATAGAGAATGCGCGTCTCTATCGCTCCTCTGTCCAGGCCGCGCACCTCCGCGATCAAGTACTCGGCGTCGTGGCGCATGACCTGCGGAATCCGCTGTCCGCAATCCTGGCGCAATTGTGGGCACTGCGGCCTCACCGCGGGGAATCCGAACGGCGATCGGTGAAGCCGGCGGAGGTTATCAATCGCGCGGCCAAGCGCATGAACCGCTTGATTCAAGATCTCCTGGATGTCGCGGTCGCGGAGTCAGGGCAGTTGACCATCGAAGGAGCGCCCCTGGCTGCGCGCGACCTGATCGTTGGGGCGGTGGAAATGCAAAGACCGCTCGCCGCCTCCTCCTCGATCGAACTTCGGGTCGACTTGGACGGTGATCTTCCCGATATCTGGGGTGATAAGGATCGACTGCTTCAAGTGTTCGAGAACCTGATCGGCAATGCGATCAAGTTCACGAAGGCTGGAGGCTCCATCACGGTAGGGGCGGCGTCGCGGGATCACGAGGTCACCTTCCGGGTTGCGGATACGGGCTGTGGTATCGCGCCCGAGAACCTGCCTCATATCTTTGACCGATTCTGGCAGGCATCACGGTCCGGCCGTGCCGGCGCCGGGCTCGGACTTCCCATCACCAAAGGCATCGTCCAGGCTCACCGGGGACGCATCTGGGTCGAAAGCGCAGCGGGAAGCGGGAGTACTTTTTTCTTCACGATTCCCACAGCGTTTGCCGCGCAGGATCGACCCTTCGATCGCGATCGACCTGATCCTGTGGCGGTGCACTAGCCCCGCGCGAAGGTTTGGGCCCAGCAGGACTCGAACCTGCGACCTCCTGGTTCGTAGCCAGACGCTCTATCCAACTGAGCTATGGGCCCCCGAGGAAGGTCAGAACTTCAAATCCTACCATTGTTCGATCCGCTCGTGAAACAGCCGCTCGTCGCGTAGGAGCGCGCCGAGGCGCCGGCGCATTTCCTGCACCGAGCGCGCCGCGTGCGGATCGAGGCGCGTCGCCGACGCCCCGCGTCCGGCCAGCCACGAATACACGATCGGCGCGAGCGGCCGATCGGACATAAGGGCTCGACGGAGCGCCGAGTTGAAGAACCGCCACAGCCGGTTCGCGTGCACCGCGAGATCGGCGCCGTTGCGCCGCGTTCGCTGAATCATCCAGCCGCCATCGTCCACGCGCGCCGCGATCAATTCGACCGAGTCGTCCTCGACCGATGGCGCGACGACGATGGCGTCGCGAAGAAGCGCTTGGGGAATGGCGCGGTCATCGAGCTGCGGCGAGGCGGTCTGGACGTTCACGGTCGGTTTCAGTTCGTCAATGAGCGCCGCCTCGCGGAGCAACGCCTCGAGCTCCGAGCCCACCTCCCGCCATTCCGCGTCGGCGGCGCGGGCGAACGCCGGCTTGATGGCCTTCCAGCGCCGATCCGCGAAGTGCGCGCGAAGCCTCCGTCGCAGATTGACCGCCTTGCCGACGTAGAGCGGACGGTCGCCTTCGTCCTTCAGCACGTAGACGCCTGGTGTCGAGGGCGCTCGGCCGCAAATGCGTTCGCCCGCGCGGCGCCACGCGTCGCGTCGATCCTCGACCACCAGCGCCTGCGCCACGAGTCGCTTCGCCAGCTCGGGCGGCGCGCCGCGGATGCCGAGCACTTCTGCCGCCAGCCGTTGATGATCGACCGCGTCACCCATCTCGGCGAGACGGGCGATCAGGCGGTCTCGGAGAAGCGTACCAGTCATCAGTCACCAGTCATCAGTCGTCAGTCACAAGTCTTCCGTCGTCAGTCTGCGTCGTCAGTCTCAGTCGTCAGTCATCAGTTTCAGTCTCCGTCGTCAGTCATCGGTTTCAGTCTTGAGTCGTCAGCCTTCGTGTCGCGTCTGATAACTGTGACTGGCAACTGAGACTTGTGACCGGCGACTGTGACTGCTGACTGGCGACTTGCGACAGATGACTGACGACCGGCGACTGAAGATTACTTGCGTTCCAGTCCAAACCCGACCGGCATCGTAGTTGACAGCGCAATCGGCAGCTTGCCGCCGATGGCCGCTTCCCCCGCGATCGCCCGGACGGCGGCCGCTTCAGGCATGTCGTAGAAATCGTATGTGAGCAGCACCGCCGGCAGCTCCGGAATCGCCGCCGCGACATAGGGATTCCCGAAGAACGTCGTCACCATCGGCGTGCCGGCCTGCGAGGCCGCGCGTCCGACATCCCGCAGCAACCGGACGAGCGGCTCCGCCAGGTCCAGCCGGCCGCTGCCAGACGACGCCCGAACGTAGACGGACACGATGATGGCGCCGTAGCGCGAGGCGGTGGAGCGGACGAGAGCAAGCTCGGCCAGCGGCGTGTGATCTGACAGCTCGATGGCCGTCACCTGCGGCCAGCGTTTCTTCAGTTCCGGAATGAACGTGCGGCCCGGCGCAGCGATCTGCCAGCCGGACGAGTAATCGAGAACCGACAGATACAGGACGGCGGTGTCGCGGGGAATGGCGAGCGGCACCTGGCGGCGCTCGTCTTTGACGAGCGTGATCGAACGGGTGAATGCCTCCTGAGCGACCGCCTGATGCCTACGGCTGCCGACGCTCTCCGGCACGGCGTCGAGGTCGATCGCGCGCC
>Ga0207641_10004395_pt1 | contig 12220 bp, 7 predicted proteins | sample KBSSwiS62_FD_184306 | JGI IMG/M metagenome (GOLD analysis project Ga0207641, IMG submission 184306) | Switchgrass rhizosphere microbial communities from Kellogg Biological Station, Michigan, USA - KBS Switchgrass S6-2 (SPAdes) (version 2) | ecosystem: Host-associated > Plants > Roots >... | reverse complement strand
GGCATCCCCTCGGGCGCCACATCGCCGGTGTGCACCACTTTCAGGTCCGGAAAGTAGGCGAAGGTATCGCCCCGCGTGTGGCCGGTGGCGAAATGGTGCATCTCCACCGTCACTCCACCGAGGTGGATCGTGCCGAAGTCGCCGAACGTCACCTGCGGAGAGCCTCCCTCCGGTTTGCTCAGGTCATACGCATCGCGCAGGCTGTCGTTGACGACCACCGTCGCTCCCAACTTGATCATCTCGCCGATCCCGCCGTTGTGGTCGCCATGGTAATGGCTGGCCAGGACGTACTTGATTGGTTTGTCGGAGATGGACCTGATCACCGTGAGAAGTTCGGGGATGTTGTACGCGAATTTGGTGTCGACGAGGATCAGCCCCTCGGACGTGACCCGCACGGCCACGTCACCGGGTTCGTGCAGTAATCCATCGGGATTGACCGGCGTCGGTACCGCCGGGCAGGGCATCGGGAGACAAGGGCCCAGAGGGCCACGGATCACATAGAGACCTTCCTTGACCTTGCTCGCCCACATCGGACGGGCACTGAGTTCGCTGTACGGCTTCCGCAATTCCTCTGCGGGAGCCTGCGCGCCGACGCTCCGCACGGCCATGACCGCGGCCGCGACGATGACGCCACAGGGTACCTTCGCGATGCGTCTCATCGAAAGCTTACTCCTTGCTATTCCTTCCATCCTGCAGGTGGTTCACTGAGACCCACATAGCGCGCCTTGTACAGCCACTGACCCTTCACCTTGACCCAGGTGGCGAACTCCTTACCCTGTACCGTCATCCTCACGGGATCCCCCTTTTTCTCCGGCCGGTATTCGGTATAGATGACCTGCGAGGTCGCCGTATCGCCATGCACGAAGATCAGTGCATTATCGACGGTCATGTTGAAGGGGATTCTCTCGCGAGGCGCAGCGGGTGCCTCCCCAGCCGCCGGCACCGGGCGCGCACCGCCACCGTAGGCCGATTGGATCGCTTCCCTGCCGTCGTAGCGGCGGGTGCCGAGAATCAGCGCACCGTCTTCGGCGTAGAAACTGGATTCGGGGGCTTTCGTTTCCTTTCCGAAGTTGTAGTAGTAGCGGGTGATCTGATCGAGGATCAACTGCCGATCGATCAGCGACTGCACAGTCATTGTGTCTTCGGCAATTGCCGCCGTACTCGTCATCACGATGAAGCAGAGCCCCGCGGCAGCCGCCCCAGCTGCCAGCTGACGACGAAGCGAAATCACGGTCATAGTCATCTCCCACATTCCTGCTGATACGGTGTTCCGATGTCGGACCCGCGCGCGATGCCCGGCGATCCCACTTTATAGACTGCGGTTTGCTTGTGAAGCAAACTCTTGCCGAGGAGACGCCCGGGCCAGGAACGTAGTCCAGACGTCGTCCAATTGCGCGCAAACACCGGGGAAGACGTGCGCGTTCTTTCGATGTCGGGTTGATAATCCCGCGCTCCCTCCTACCCTGCATTGGCGAGCAGCCGCGTCACGCGGATCAGAAGTCGAACTGCACGCTGAACCTCATGAGCCGGGCGTCCATGATGTTTAACGGCGCCTGCCAGCTGGTTCCATACGAATTGTTGACGGCGAGTACATCGCTCGAGTTCAGCGCGTTGTTCAGATCGAAGTTGATCGACGTGCGATACCCGCCCCCGAAGCGAAAGATCTTCGAGAACCGCAGGTCCAACTGGTTTGCCCGGCTCACGTATTCCGTGGATCCGGCGATGTTGGGCGCCGTGGCGGTGGTGAAGCCTTGCGGCTGCGTAATCGGGATCAGGTTGATCAGGCGAACCCCCGCTGCGGAGAACGAGGGTAGTCCCACCTGAAAGGGCAGCACGAACTGGTTCGCGGCAAGCGGCGGTCCTGGCGAACTCTGGAACGTGACGCCGAACTGGACGTCGATCTTCGGCACCAGATAGGTCCCGAGCAGCTTGCCCTGCGTGAGGAACGACTCGTCGACGTGGCAGTAGCTACGCGGAACCGCAAAGATTCCGAAGACCAACTGCGTTTCCGGCAACTTTTGCTGGATCTCGCAGACGTCGGCCGACCGACGACCGGTGCTGATCCCGCCCTGAATCGTGAAGCCGTTACGAGGACGGGCATTGAACGTGATGTCCACGCCGTTCCAGTGCTCCGTCATCTTGCCGACGTTGTCGGACAACGTCGTGTAGTTGTCCACGAGGCCAGCCTTGGACGGAATCACCTCGTACAACCCGCTGATAACCTGGCCGCTGTTCTCCAGTCGGCTGTCGACCGGCACCGTGAGGCTGTACTCGAAGAAGTCAGCGGCGGTGACGGCCCGGTTGTCCACGACCTGGAAGTTTCCGTACCAGCGGCGGAAGTACCCCACATCGACCGACACGCGCGGAAGTATCTCCCGCTGCACACTCGCCGAGAATTCCTGGCTCCAGAAGCGGTGCCCCCAGCCCGTATGAATGTCGGGATCGATCGCCGCGCTGGGCGTCAATTGACCGAACAACTGATTATCGAGCGCCCCGCAGTCGCCGTTGGCCAACGGGTTCAGCAGGTTGCACTGCGGCACATAGTAGTTGGGATGTCCGAACGGCAGACTCGGCGTCCAGCTCCGGCTCGCGCGCGTCGCCAGGTTGTTGATTGGATTTCCCTCTGCGGCATTACCGCCGCTGACGTACTTGCCCCAGGCTGCCTTCAGCGCCGTCCTCCCGTCGCCGGTGAGATCGTAGGCGAACCCGACCCGCGGCGAAATGTCCTTCATGTTGTTGTAGTCCTGCGCCGGAATGGTGATGTCGCGCGTCGGCGTCCAGGCCGTCGGCCCGAGATGCTGATCGGGAAAATTGTTCTTGAAGTAGTCGAACCGCAGCCCGCCGTTGACCGTCGCGCGTCCGAGCGTCCACTTGTCCTGGGCATAGATGCCCATCTCCGCAGACAGGTGCGTGGTGGCGCAGTACGGCAGCGCGTGCTGCTCGATTGCGACCGGTGTCAATGAACGTCCGGCCGAATCCGTCACACCGCCCCCAAAGCTAAACCTCATGGCTCCGGTGTTGTCGTATTGGCAGCTCGTGGAGGTGCCGAAGTCGTTCATCCAGCCGAATTTCATCGCATGCGCGCCCGTCACGTACGACAGCGACGACTGCGCCTGCATGATGTGCGGTGCGTCCTGCGTCCCGTAGATCGCAAACCCCGAGCAACAGTAGCCGTTCCCGTGATACAGGAGTCCAGTGTTCAGATCCTGGACGACGATTGCATCGACGAGTTTCCTCGACGACGGCCCATACCCCGCGCATGCCGCGTTCACCGACGGGGCACAGTCGTCGACGAACCCTTCGCCATGGTGGCCGAACTTCGCCTCCACCAGCAGCTTGTTCGTGACCGGTGATGCATAAGTGACAGTTGTCATCGACTCGCGCTGGAACGACCAGCTCGAATAGATTTCGGGCGCCTGGTTCGCGGAAGCGGTCTGCCAGTATCGCGATTGCGGCTCGAAGGAAAAGCCGAACTTGTTACGGGGTGTCGCCTGAGCCGTGAGGCGAATGCTGGCGGTCGGGGTCATCTTCTTGATGTCCTCGCCGGGCGCGCTCAGGTCTGGCTCGTAATTCCACTTCGTCGGGTCACCGAGGTTCTTGTTCTGGAACGCGCCAGCGTAGTTGAAGGTGCTCTCCTGCCACCGCATGGAACCGAAGAACCACAGGCGGTTTCTCAGGATCGGGCCGCCGATGGCGGGGTTGATATCGTAGATGCGTTTGAGTTCGTTCGGCGAGGCCAGCCCCTTCGCCTGGAGCTCGGAGGTGTAGTTGTTGCCCTGGAACGAACTGTTTGCGCCTGTAGCGAATATCGATCCCCTGAACACGTTGCCGCCTTCCTTGGGGATTACGTTGATGACGAAGCCGGATCCGATGGCTTCCGCCGACCCCGACGAAGTCTCCATCGCCACTTCGGCGGCCGTACCCATATCGGGGACGAAGTTGCTCGCCCACCCCGACGACAGCAGGTTCCTGGCTGACAGCCCGTTGATCATGAGCCGTCCGTCGAGCGGGCGGCTGCCATGCACCGAGAAGACGGTGATGTTCATGTTCCCCGTGCCCCCTACATCCTGCTGGTTGCCTCCGCTGAAGCTGTTCAACGTCACGCCCGGAACGAGCACGGCGACCGCGTACTGACTCCGGCCACTGGGGAGCGCCGACACGACCTGATCGCTGATGACCGTGTTCTTCTGTGTGTTCTGGATGTCTACCGTCGGAGACTCGCCGGTCACGGTCAGCGTCTCTGTCACATTGCCGACGGTCAGGTCGGCGTTGACGGTCACGGTGTTCGAGCCGGTCAACTCGATGTTTTCGCGCCTGACGGTGGTAAATCCTGACAGGGTGAACGTCACACTGTAGAGACCGGGCCGAAGATTGACGATCTGATACTGGCCGGAGCCGTCAGTCGAAACGGATCGAACCCTTTCGATGAGCACAGGGCTAGAGGCTTCGACGGTTGCGCCGGGCAGCACGGCCCCGGATGCGTCTCTGACCACTCCAGCGATGGATGCCTGTGCAAGCGCAATCGATGGCGCAAGCACCAGACACGCGAAGGCGCACGCTCCTACTACCCCACACAATCGGTTCATAGCGGTCTCCTAGGGAAGATCCGAAGCCAGTACGAAGGCGACCAACGTGGGCGGTTAAACGAGGCCGCACGCTAGCACGGTGGCCGGTCAAAAACAATGGATTCGCGGTTGTGGCTACCAGATTGCGGTGATTGAAGTTAGGAGTGTTCTCGCCCTGCAAGCTGTGGCTATCGAAAAGTCGATGCGGGGGCAGATCAGGATGTCGCGACTTGAAAGTCGATTTGGTCCAACGGGCCGTACTATGCTGTGATAATCGGCGCCGGGACGCTCGACACCAAGGGCGGCCGGAAGATCAACGCTTCGGCGCAAGTCCTCGATACCGACGACCGTCCGATCGCCGGCTTGTACGGGGCCGGCAACTGTATCGGTTCGCCGGCTGGGCAGGGTATTGGGCGGGCCGATCGACGCTCGGTCCGGCGCTCACATTTGGCGCGCTGGCTGGAAGGCACGCCGCCGGGTCACGGCCGAAGGAGCTCACATCAACGGCGCAACGATTCTCGTCACCGGGTGCTCCAGCGGCTTCGGCGAGCTGGCGGCGCAGACCCTGGCCAGGAAAGGTCATCGCGTGTTTGCCTCGATGCGCGGCGTCGCCTCGAAGAACGCTGCCGCCGCTAGTCGACTCCTCGGCTGGGCGAACGAGCGTGCTCTTGCCCTTGAAGTCGCTGACATGGACGTGACTGATGACCGGTCGGTCCACGCGTGTGTTGATGGCGTCCTGCGCGCGGCTGGACATATCGACGTCGTCATCAATAATGCCGGGCGCGGCTCGATAGGCCCGATCGAAGCGTTTTCCATGACACAGATTGAGCAGCTGATGAGCACCAACGCCCTTGGTCCGATCCGCGTCGACCGCGCGGTGCTTCCATCTATGCGGCGTCGAGGCGCCGGCCTGCTCGTTCATATCTCAAGCACCGTCGGCCGTGTCCTGCCAGGTCCCGGCGGCGTGTACGGCGCGACCAAGTGGGCCTTGGAAGCATTCGCGGAGTCGTTGAGCCATGAGGTGAAGCCATTCGGCATCGATGTCGCAATCCTCGAGCCAGGTGCATATCCGGCGACCGCCACGATGGCGCGAGCCGTGATGCCCGAGCATAAAGACATCGCCGGTGAGTACGCGAAGGTCGCAGCGCCATTTCGGCTCACGGTTCGCGACGACTCTCCCCAGGATGTCGCCGATGCGATCGCGAAATTGATCGACACGCCCGCCGGATACCGCCCGTTGAGAACCGTGGTTGGACGCGTAATGACGGAAGGTGTAGCTGAATTCAACGCCGTTTACGAGCGCACGAAGACGCGGCTCATCGAGAGCTTCGAATGAAACGAACTCGGTGCTCTTGCCGGTCTGCATCATTGCTGGTATGACGGCATCGCTCGCGGCGTGACAGACAACTAAATGAATCGAACACTTGCGGTCGCGACGGCATCCGGGGCTCTCATCGTCGGCATTGGCGTGTCGGTGTTCCGCGGTCAGTCACAGGAGCCGGCTTCCGCGCTTCCGTTCAGGCCTGCGTTCAAGAACCAGACGCGGGCCCCGCAGCCGCCGCAACGATCAGCTTACGCGGTCGAGCCCGTCACCTCCGGACTGGATCATCCCTGGTCGCTCGCGTTTTTGCCGAACGGTCACAAGCTGGTCACCGAGCGAAATGGCACGATGCGCATTATCGACCAGGCCGGGCGCGTGTCGGAGCCGTTGAAAGGGTTGCCTCCGTTCCTGCTGGCTGGCGGCCACGGGCTGGCGGATGTTCTGCTCGATCCTGAATTCGCGCGGAACCGGTTCATCTACTTCTCGTATCTGGCGCCGCCGGCTGGGAAACCTGCCCGATCGATGCCGAACGACGAGATGAATTCCTGGCTGAATCGGCCGCTCGAAGACCGGCTGAAGGATCCGATGGGGATCCCGCGGGTGGCGCGGGCGCATCTGGCGGAGGACGAGCAGCGGATCGAAAACCTCTCGATCATTCTCGAAGGCGGCGATCGCCGGATGGCTTTGGCGAACGACGGAACCCTGTTCGTCATGGCCGAGACTCAGACGAGCGGCGGTGTGACGTTCGTCGACGACTTGCCGCAGCGTCTCGACCAGCCGTGGGGGAAAGTTCTCCGCGTGACTCGAGACGGCACGATCCCAAGGGACAATCCATTTGTTGGCAAGCCGGGCGTGCTTCCGCAGATCTATGCGTACGGGGTGCGCGATCCAGAGGGTGCTGCGATCGAACCACGTACAGGCAGGCTCTGGATAAACGAGCACGGCGTGAAAGGCGGCGATGAATTGAACGTGATCCTGCCAGGCCGAAACTATGGGTTTCCGGTGATCACGTATGGCCTGCAGTACAACGATCAACCGATCGGTGGTGGACAGACGGCAAAAGCGGGCATGGAACAGCCTGTGTACTTTTGGAATCCCGATATCGCACCTTCCGGTCTGCTCTTCTACACAGGCTCGCGCTTCCCGGACTGGACCGGCGACCTCTTCCTCGGCGCGCTGCTCGGCAAGCATCTGATCCGCCTTCGGATCCGTGAGGATCGCGTTGTCTTCGAAGAAAAGCTGCTCACCGAGCTCGATGCCCGCATCCGCGACGTGCGCCAGGGTCCCGATGGGTTGATTTACCTGTTGAGCGATGAGGATAACGGCCGGCTGTTCCGACTGGTGCCAATCGAGCACTGATCTGTGCGAGGTCCAGCGGCCGGATGAAGTGTTGCACCTGGGGACAATCGGGTGCCGTTGTACTGCTCAGAAAATCTGCCGCGAATCAACTACGCCGCTTTTTCGATGGTGACCTGAAACCCTAAGGCCTCGAGTTGCCGGACATGGCGACGGACGGCGCGTTCGGCATGGCGTTTGTCAAAATAGTCAGCCCCGAGTTCGTGATAGGTGCGACCGTCGCGCATGATGTAGTACGCGATGGCGAGGATGCTGTGGCCGACCGCGATCACCGCCTTCTTGTGGCCACGATGTCGCTTGACTCGATGATATCGGGCTTGGAGGGCTGTTCCATTACTACGGCTCGCCGCCAAGCCCGCTTGGACCAATGTCCCGCGTAAGTAGCGATTGCCTTGGCGTGTCTTCCCGCTGCGCCGCTTCCCGGCACTCTCGTTCTGGCCGGGGCAGATCGCGGCCCAACTACACAAGTGTTCGGCTGACGGAAATCGGCTCATATCTCCGCCCGTCTCGGCCACGATGCTGATCGCCCCGACCCGATCGATACCAGGAATCGTGTCGAGGGCCGCCAGCGTGGCCTCGAATGGCGCCAATCGCCGATCGATTTCCGCCGTTACCCGTTCGACGGTCTCATCGAGGAAGTCGATCTTCGTCAGGATCTGCTGGAGGAGAAACGCATGGTGCGCTCGAAAGCGCCCCTGCAGGGCCCGCTGGAGGGCGGGGAGTTTCTGGCGCAGCTTCCCTCGGGCCAAGTCGGCCAAGACCCCCGGATCGGTCGTGCCCGCGACGAGGGCCCGGAGCATCGCGCGGCCGCTGACGCCCATCACATCGGTGATGACGGTCGTCAGTTTTAGCCCGGCATCTTCTAACACCTTACAGAGGCGATTCACCTCTTGGGCGCGATCACGCACCTGCTGCAGCCGATAACGCGTGAGGTCCCGCAATTCCCGGATTGGCGGCGGCGGCACGAAGCTCGATTTCAGTAACCCGCATTCGAGCAACTGGGCCAGCCACTCACTGTCGCGGACGTCGGTCTTGCGACCGGGTACGCGCTTCAGGTCCTGCATGTTGATCAAGAGCAGCGTAAACGCGTCCTCCAACACGTAGTAGACCGGTTTCCAGTACACGCCCGTGCTCTCGAGGGCTACATGCGTCACCCCATGCGCCTGCAACCACTCGCGCAGCGCCAGGAGATCGGGTGTCATCGTGCCGAACGTTTCGGTCGTCCGTCGACGCCCACCGCGATCATCCGGCGTGCGCACCGTCGCGACCACTGTCGCTTGATGCACATCCAGACCGGCACACCGCGCAATCACGAGGTCCATCGTGTCTCTCCTTCTGGTTCGAAGGAGCTCGACGTCACAGACTCTGCTCGACGTGCTCGCAGCAACAATACGGGGTTCCTCAAGCTCCCGCGTCAGACTCCGCACCGGACTTGCCAGTACCAATTACAGGCCGACGTCCTCGAACCAGGCGCACAGAGTACATGTCCTTTTCATGCTACGGGGTGAGCGCAGCTCATGATGACTCCGCAAAAATTTACTCGGCGACCGATTGCAGCAGGTAGTCATGATGCAGGCCGCGCCCATAGCATTCGATCTGCGGAGGTCAAAGGAAGACGCTGACGGCCTGATCGATTGACCACGGCGAGCTGTTGTCGAAGCGCGAGGATTTCCAGGTGCAGCGCGGCGCGTGACCGGACCAACAACCAGAACGAGTGGAGCAGCAAGACGACGACGGACACGATGAGCCGAGCCTATTCCGAGCGGCTCACAACTTCAATCGTCCCAAGGCGTACCGCGTTTTGGTAGGCACAACATCAGGGCAGTGTACGCTTGGCGTCGGCCAGCATCGCGATCAGCGCCGCGCGCGCCTCCTCCAGCGCACTAACCGGCGCGGCGAATGCCAGACGGACCGGACGCGGCCCCTCCTTCGTCCGTGCCGACATCTCGAACCCATACCGGTCGATGCCGGTCATGGTCGCTGACGTGATGTCGGCGGCCTTCGAAAAAGCCCTGCAATAGAGCACGAGCGCGTCCGCGTGATCGGCATTCATATGGGCGATGATGCCGGCGGCCGAGGGACCGAGCGGATCCGGCTCGGCCGCCCGCCACGCGGCCTCGTCGACCCACGACATCCGCCCGTAGCCTCCGATGTAGCGGACCGACTCCACCTGCAGCCGCCAGAACGCGAAGTCGCGAAAGTCCGCGTAGTACTTCGAGTTCGGATGCGCGGCGAAGAACGCGGCCCGGGCACCGTCGGCGTCTCCCTCGACGCGCGTGCATGGACCGAGCATGGTGACGCGACCATTGGCGAGCGGATCGCCGTATCCGCTCTCGGCCACCAGCAGCGAGGCGCGCGGATCGCGCATCAGGTTCTTCGTGTGTTCGGCTAGCTGGCTGATCAGGAGGATGGGGTCTCCATCCTCGAACGCGACAGTCACGAACGAGCCGTAGGGGTAGCCATCGGGATCGACGGCCAGGGTGCAGAGCGTGCCGGTCGAGATCTGCGCGACCAGGGTTCGCGCGCGTTCCGCGTGCGAGGGCGTTGGAACGTCGACGTCGTACAACGGTTCCGGCGCATCGTCCGAGGACCGCGCGTGTGCGTCTTCGCTCATCGTTCTCCTGTGCCGATTATCCCTCAGAGGCACGCGACGGGCCCTCTTGGCGCGTCGTCATTACCACATCTACTACGCGCCGCTCGACATCCAACTTTTCGTTCCGGGAGTGTGGCACGCCAGCGGCGGAAGTGGACCACCACTTCGGCTCACGTAGACGTCCCCGGCCCCGTCTCGGGGGCGATCCGACATTCAGGCACTCGAGACTGCGATCGCCCACGGCGTCTGCTTTGCCATCCACGTGGTCTCAGCCGCCTTTGCATTGTCCACCAAGCATCCTTGGAGTGGTGCGCTTTGGATGCTGTTGCCGGCGGTCATCCCTCATTTTTACCCCGTGCTCCTGCAGCGCTCCATCCTGCTTCGACTCCAGCCTCTGCTGGACAATGCTGCCGCTCGTCGCCCTATCGCAGACTGAGACACCACCGAAATCCAACGTGAGCGCCGCGCCGGGGCGATAATTTCAAACTGACCCACTACCCGCGGCTGGAGGCGTCACTCTTCCCGCAGATGTCCCCGGCATTTTCTGCCTGACGCCGTAACCAGCCGGAGCCTCCCGCCCTCGGTGCCACAACGAACTTTCAAGGCGCGAACTAACGAGGGATCGGCCCGTAGGCGACGCGGTCGCCGTTGAAGGAACTGAGCCAGATCTCGCCATCTATCGGAATGGCCGTCGCGGTACCGGAATACGGCGGGGTCGCGGGGAAACGCGCAAGGTCGCTGACGACGAGCGTCTTCGGGTCGATGGCTTGTGCCGCAAAGCCGCGGGGACACGGCGTGGCGGCGACACACGATGGGTCGGCGATCGCCATTCCAGCCGCCACCAGACGCGTGCCGACCATCCGGACGTTGTCGGGGGTGAAGCCAGTGAGCTGCGCGAAGCCGATCGGTTTCGAGGGATCGGCGCGCGAGAAGGCGACAATCTGTCTCAGTCCCATCGACACGACGAAGAACTCGCGATCGTCGGCGGAGGTCTCGATGCCGTTGTTGACCGGGAGCTCCGTGCCATCCAGCCGATGGAAGAGGCTCTCGCCGGGCGTCCACATGAAGACCGCGCCGGTGTTGCGCCCGTCCGGGGAGGTCTTTCCAGGCAGGGAGACGACGGTGGACACTAGGGCGCCGTCGCCGAACGCCGCCACGCTGTTGGCCGCGAGCTTGTCGGGCATTAACACGCAGCCCACCCAGGTGGCCGACGGTGTGGCGCCCTGTCCTTCGATGTCGAACGCTTCGATGGACTCGCGGCCGCCGTGGTTCGTCGCGTAAAGCGTGTAATGGCCGGCCTGTGCGGGACGCAGGCTCAGCCCGTGCAGGACCGCCTGACGCGGATCGAGCGGACCCGGGCAACTGGCGAAACGATTCCGGTCCGGGCGCGCCAGCGTGCCACTCGCATAGAGCGGCTGCGCCCGTTTCGCTCGTGTGTCGATGAGGTGCAGTCCAGCGCCCGGATCCATGCCGCTGGCGATGAGCCAGCCCGTGCCGGGGATGAGAACCAGATCCTCTGGTTTCTGTAAGCCGCAGATGAAGTTCAGCCCGTTCGATGGAGTGCAAGCGGGCGACTGGGCGCTGATGGACGGCGTCGCCGCCAGGGCCAAGCACGCGAGTGCCAGAAGGGCCTGTTTCATATGCGATCTCCTGGGTGGAGTCTACTTCAGCGGCCATGCCTTCCCGGCCCCTGATACACCATAGCATTCGAGGCCTCTCGGCGGCGGAGAAAGGCACGCAAGCGCACTGGGCGAGAGCTGCGTCAGCCGCATCAACTCTGCGACGCGGCGCGCGCGCGCCTTCCCAGGCGTTCGGGCTTGTTCACTCCGTAGGGAGTCAGGCTCGGTGCGCATTGGAGCAGCATGAGCGTGGACGCATGACGCGCGCACCCCAGGACCCTCTGTGCCGAGCCAGACTCCATCACTCGTCCCGTCGTCGAGTGCCAGCTTCAGAACCGGCCTTTCGTACACGGACTTGTGCTCTAGTGGCTCATGACAGGCGCGACCTGGAGAAGTAATGTGTAGTCGGCAGTGGCGACCGACCCGCATTGGGTGAATCGGTTGCCGCATCGCCGTTTATCGTGACCTAAGCTAAGCTGCGTGCGATGAATTCCACGCTCCGCGATCTCATTGACCACCAGCTCTGGGCAGACGCCCAGCACTGGGAGGCGATCGAGGCGCACGCGCCCGCAGCCGCCGATACGGCGATCCTAGAACGGCTTCATCACCTGCACCTGGCGCAGCGTGCCTTTGTGTGGGTCGTCAGCGACCGCTCCACGGCGTTTGTGCGCAGTGTGCCCGGAGGCTTCGCATCGATTGCGGATCTGCGCGCGTTCGCCCGCGGCAGCCACGAGCGGATCATCGGCTGCCGTGACGGCGTCTCTGA
>Ga0207641_10004393_pt1 | contig 12221 bp, 26 predicted proteins | sample KBSSwiS62_FD_184306 | JGI IMG/M metagenome (GOLD analysis project Ga0207641, IMG submission 184306) | Switchgrass rhizosphere microbial communities from Kellogg Biological Station, Michigan, USA - KBS Switchgrass S6-2 (SPAdes) (version 2) | ecosystem: Host-associated > Plants > Roots >... | reverse complement strand
CTCGATATAATCAATTGGCGTTCTGGTGTCGATAACTTGCTGGGAGGTCATGGCGTGTGCCGAGTTCGCTTTCAAGCATGGCAACTACATCGTGCAAAGGTTTAAGGGAACAAAGAAGATCGTAAACTTCTTCGGTTTGCCAGGACTTGAGTGGGCGCCGTTGTAAGTAATGCGTGAATAATCCGACCAAGTTTTGCTCAAGGCGAACCGCTTGCGAGTGGAAGTTGGGCTCGTGTAATTGCTGCGGCTCAGTGCCGTTGCTGGAATTCGGCAAGACCAGAACGTAAGCATCAGTAAGATTCGTCAGGTTGGCGATTTTCTCTTTGTTCTCGAAACAAGACATGTAACGCTCGGCAGTTTTAATCGAGAACGGTGCGAACTCTTTAATCCACGGCAACCATTCGCCATGTTTAACCGCGCCTTTGACCTGTGTTAGGATCTCGCCAATACGGATTGCGTTATTGAGCGATTGCCGGGCGTGTCCGAGAATGTCGTGGTGAAGCAGTATGATCTCATCGACAGGCCCGACCCATAACGCTTTATCCCTCGCTTCGCCTAAGATTGCCACTTAGGGAATTGCTTTTACGGCAGCGCGGAAATCTTGTCAACGCTTATTCTTCAACTCGTTATTCAGTTGTGCGCTGAGTTCACGGATCTTTGTTTGTTGTTGTTGTCGGAATTTCTCGGCTTCACGCTTCGCAATATCGGCCACGCTTTTCCATTCGGAATCAGGAACGTTGCGCGCCGGCGGCAGGTGATTGTAGTAAACTTTTTTCTTCAACGCCTTCGGCTTCGGCGAATCCTCAAATCGTCGCTGATTAAGAAATGTCGCCGGGTATGGGATGAATTGCCCATCATCTTTTAGCCAACTCTCTGACTGTTTCCATGCTGCAATTCCGCGCATCACTTCTTCACGCTCATCCGGTTTGATCTTTAGCCATGCGCGCTTCGCTGCGATCTTCGATTGCTTATTCGGATACTCATTCCAAAACAAATCGAAACCGTCACATTCCCCCTTTAGGGGGTTAGGGGGTTTCTTCTTATCTGCTTCTGCCTCTGCTTCTGCATCTGCATGTGTCGACACCGTCGACATTTTGCTACGCGAGTCTACAGTTGTCGACGGTTGTCTACGTTTGTCCGCGATCCACTTCGCTTTGTATTCGCGGCGCTCCTCCTCGTTGAGCATCCGGCGATATTTCTGATAGTTGAGAATGCGCCACCCGCCGTCGATTTCTTCTACGCGCCGGCCTTCGTGGTCTTTGGTGCGCGAGTATTCGTCCGGCGCGAGCAGATTCTTAATCGCCTTGTCCCCGGCTTCGGTTGATACATTAGCGACCGACGCGAGGCCTGGAATAGACGCGCTCACTACACCCTCAGCGTCCGCAATTGCGAGCATTGTGATCCAGACGATGCGCGTCTTGTCGTCCTCCTGCCAGATTGTCGACGTTACGATGGTGTTGAATAGCTTCGTGAACCCTCTATGCATGTCGACATTTGTAGACATTGGCTTTCGACATTGCAACCGAAATCTTTTCACCTTGCTAAAATAATTCCGAACGGTTAGCGTGTAGCCATGCCCGAAGCATTGAGACTCACCGACGACGAAGTGATCCGGGTCGCCATGCGCCTGCTCGGCGAGCGCACGAGCGCGAAGAAAGCGCGTGCCAGCCGCGCGAATGGCAAGCTGGGCGGGAGGCCAAAGAAATCAAAGCGCGTGCCAACTCAGGCAAATGACGAAAAATAAATATTCTTTTTTCGTTTGCATATCCCAACGGATAGCCTCAAATTGATCGCATGAATGAAACCCAAATAGCAATAGATTGCGATGAGGCGAGATTGGAGCAATACCATCGATGCGTTGAACCCGGCCAGAGCGCGATGGTTTGTTGCGGCGGCTACGCAATCGCGCAGGAAAAAAGCGTGGGCGTTCGGCCTAATGATTTCAAGCATGGAAAGCACCATGCTTTCAACTTCTCGACTTCTGAGATTATTTACTCAGGTTCGTTTGAGGATTGCGTGCGAGCAATCGACCGACAACTCAGGGCGGACAAAATGAAACCGAGTGACTTCAAAGAAGTTTAATGAACCCCTACCCCGAAACCCCCGACAACTGGATCGAGCGCCGCGAAGAATACGCGCCACCCGAAGGCGCAATCTGGTGCTCCGATTGCGGCGCATGGATCGAGGAACCGTGCGAGCATTTGGCGGATGAGCGCGAGGCCGACTACAACCGCAGCCAATTTGGTCGCGTCGGACAATGACCCCCTTCCACGCCTTCCTAATTCGGCAGCGCCAATGGTGCGAGCACCAAAGCGATTACCAGCTTTGCTACGAGCGGGCTACAGCCGTCCGGCAAGTTTACGGCAGAGACACCGTTCTCTGCGCAGAACACGCGAAGCGCATTGATGCGGTTCGCAAATCAGACAAGAAACAAGAAACCCAAATCAAATGACTGAAACCCCGAAAGACAAAACATTAACTACAATTCCCAAAGCGCCAGTGCTGGCCGGAGACCGCGGTCTGCATTTCAGCGATCTAGAAAGCATGTATCGCTTCTGCAACGCCGTAGTGAATAGCGGCACATTCAAAGACATTAACACGCCGGAGATCGCGCTGATTCGGTTGCAGGCAGGCCTTGAACTTGGCCTGACCCCGATATGGTCGCTGACTAACATCATGGTCACAAATGGCCGCCCCTCAGTTTGGGGCGACGCCTTGCTCGGATTGGTGCTTGCGCGGCCCGATTGCGAAGATGTGATCGAAACCTTTGAAGGCGAAGGCGACCAGCTAACCGCGGTTTGCGAAGTGCACCGCCGCGGTCGACAACCGATCGTGCGTAAATTCAGCGTGTCGGACGCGAAGCGCGCGGGTTTGCATGGTCGCAACGTCCACAACGCTTACCCTTCACGTATGCTACAGATGCGCGCCAGGTCGTGGGCTTGCCGTGATGCCTTTGCCGACGCGCTGCGCGGCTTGGGCGTGATTGAAGAACTCCGCGATATAGAACCGCGCACGGCAGCGCCAGAGCATCTTAAACCGGCGATTGTGCTGCCGGATGAGGTCGAGGAGAAACCAATCACAGAACCAGTGGGAGGCGTTACTGGTATGAAGCTACAAGATGCCAAGAAGGGAATGAGGGTCGTCTATATTCCCGACCACGCGAACGGCGATCCCAAGCACCCGGATTCGGAATCGGGAATCATATCGAGCGTAAATAACAAATACGTGTTCGTTCGATTCGGAGTGTCCGATGTGGGTTTGTCTTGCCATCCTTCAACATTAAAACCGTTATGATTGAATCCGATCTAAGCCCTGGCATCCATAGCCTACCCGCCGAGCGATATTTCTCGTCTGCCGGCGTGTCTAAATCAATGCTCGATATTCTCGCCGAGAAAACACCAGCGCATTTGAAGTGCTACATCGAAGGCGAGCGCGAACCGGAAACACCGGCCATGCAATTCGGCACGGTGCTGCACCGCGCATTGCTAGAACCCGACACGTTTAACGATAGCTTTTACGTGCGACCGGAAGGGATGCGCTTCACAACCAAAGACGGAATCGCGTGGAAAGAGGCGCACAGTGACAAACCGATTCTTACCGAGGATGAATCGGCGTCGATCTTCGCAATGCTGAGTTCGGTTCACATGCACCCATTCTCAAAGCGCCTTCTCGCCGGCGGAATCTGCGAGCAATCAATCTTCGTGATCGACCAAGACGGCACGCTGCGAAAGTCGCGCCTCGATATGCTGACCGCAGGCACGGTGATCCCCGACATTAAAACGTGCGACAGCGCGGCACTGGATAACTTCGAGCGCAATATCTCGCGTTACCGTTGGCACGTTCAAGCGGCTTATTACATCGACAACTGCAAACTTGCCGGGATCGACAAGCAAACGTTTTTCTTTATCGCGGTCGAGAAGTCGCCGCCGTATGCGGTGCGCTGTTTGCAGCTTGACGACGAATCTGTTGGGATCGGGCGCACGCTATACCGGCGGGACTTGGCGATATACCGGCAATGCGTTGAAAGCGGGATCTGGCCGGCGTGGTCGGACGGATTTGAAACGTGCTCGCTTCCTGCCTGGGAGCTTCGCAAAATGGAGATGGCGGCATGATCACGATGCTCGGTCAAGGCTTGCTTTACGATCTACACCGGCAGCGCGCGGAACTCATGGTTCGTCATGAGAAGCGCAAGGCGATGGTCTATTGCTGCTTGATCACGGTATGCTTTACGGTTTCGGTTTTACTTTGGATCTTGAAATGATTGGACCGCTTATCCCGATCTACTTATTTCTGTTCGCAATCTATTGCGCTTTGATAATTCACGTGGCTCGGCACTGGCATGACAAATTATGAAACGCAATCCTGGCAATCCCCAACGCCGCACCGAGGCTCAAGCCCGGAAAACTGCGGAGCGCATCGAAGAATATCTTTGGGTCAGGGAATTACTCAGGACATGGGAACTCCAACCGATGGCCGTGCAATGCCGGGAGCACGACTACATTCTGCGGCTGCGGGCGCGTGAACGGATGGTCAAAAATCTGTTGGCGCACCGCAGCGGTCCCGATGCTGACATAACATGAAAGTCCTGATTGCATGTGAAGAAAGCGGGATTGTTCGTGATGCCTTTGAAGGAAAAGGTCACGACGCTTATTCATGCGATCTACTGGATCGTTCTGGTAAACATATCTGCTGGGATGCGCGAGAACATTTAGATGAGGGATGGGATTTGATGGTAGCCCACCCACCCTGCACACGCCTGTGTAATTCCGGAGTATGCTGGCTGGAGAAACGTAATCTCTGGAAGGAAATGGAAGAAGCCGCACAGTTCTTTGTTGAGTTACTGAACGCTCCGATTCCACGAAAAGCTGTCGAGAATCCAATCCCTCACAAATACGCATTGGAAATCATTGGAAGGAAATACGATCAGATCATTCAACTCTACGAGTTCGGACACCCGGAACGCAAGGCAACCTGCCTCTGGCTCGAAGGACTGCCGCCGCTAATGGCTACGGCACTAATGGAACTGCCTAGAGATAAATCCAAAGCCCAACGTCTGCACTATTTACCACCATCACCGGAACGCGCAATGCTACGATCAAAAACTTACACAGGAATTGCAAAAGCAATGGCCGAACAATGGGGATGATTTGTTACGGGGGTAACAGCGTGGCGGGGAGCGAAGTCTTTTGTCTGTTTTCAACTTCCTCCTCGCCCGCAAACCTTATGAGCAGCGGCGGCGAGCGATCAACTGAGGAAACGAGGTGTGCGAAAGCATTGTCTCCCGCACCTCAGTCGCCATGACCCGCTACTGCTCGCCTTTTCGAGATTGGACGCGATTGCTCCCACGTAAGGAAGGCAGCACTAGACACGAACGAACAGTTTACTTGGTGGATTTCATCTTACACCGGCGCGGATCGCGCATTGCGGTGAACAAAGCAGCCAAAGAACTAATGGAACTGAATAAATTATGAGCGTACGACACTACCCTGATATTCAACAGGAGTGGGTGACTCGCGGAATCGAGCGGAAAGAATGGCAGCAACGCTTCGAGCAAGCCGCAGCCGATTCCTACGCTTACGCACAGCAACTCCTCGCGGCTGAGGCGGCGATAGCAGTTAAAGATGAGGCGTTAAATCGCGCGTTGCAGCAATTAAATACAAGTCCGTTTGCTTACGGGGTTGTTAAAGCCGCAACAGATATAACCATTGACCTCTCCGCGCTCGACAAATATGTGGCGGAAAAGACTCGACCATTAGAGGATGCGCTGCAAAAGGCGTTACTTCCGATTGCAGCATGGAAACTCACGGACAAATCCAACCCGTATAAGGAAATCGGGCCTGATTTACGCCAAGGATTTACAGACGCTCACGACGCAATCATGCATGTACTGTCGAAATGAATGTACGACTTTATTTATTGAGTTTCAAAATCGGAGAAAACGATTACGGGTGCAGAATGCCAGCAAGATCACAGTCTCACGCCGAAGAACTAGCGATTGCAATAGGTGGAAAGGTGTTGGGTGACAACGTCCACGAAGTATCGGCGATACCTCCAGAGCAATTGATGGAATTTTGTAACGCAATCGCGGATGAGCCAATCAAGTGGAAATACAATGCCGCTGAGCAGCTACAATCGTTCCTCACGATGTCGTGGCCGGTCAAGCCTGAAAGTTATGATGAAATATGAAAGAATGGCGTCCAGTCGTAGGATTTGAGTCGTGCTACCGCGTGAGCAATTACGGAGACATTGAAAGCCTACATTGGCGTAAACCGAAACTGTTGCGACCACACGCAAGCCACCAAGGCTATCTCAGGGTGTTCTTGATGGACGGCAAAAAGCTAAAACGAAAGTTTGTTCACAGGATTGTGCTTGAGGCGTTTGTCGGCCCCTGTCCAGAAGGATTAGAAACCGCGCACGGAGACAATAACCCACGCAATAATCGGTTGACCAATTTGGAGTGGACTACTCGTAAAACTAACCATTCCCATAAAAAGATATTTGGAACACACCTGATCGGTTCGCAAAGCCCGAACGCCAAACTTACTGAGCAGAAGGTATCCGAAATCAGAAATCGTAAACTCGAAGGTCAAAGCCTTCCATCAATCGCTAAAGATTTGGGAATAGATTTTCACACTATTCACAGAATCATCTACCGAAAAGTATGGAAACACGTCACATGAAATGTCCACATTGCCAGTCCGAAATAGACCTCGACAAGCACGACGCAGAAGTGCGAAAGCCGTTGGTGGATGCGCTGGAACAAGTCAATGATTGGGTTTTGTGGATAACAGAGCCACAGTTAATGGACGAAGATAAGCGTGCCGCCAAAATCGCGGGAATCATCGACGACGTATTGTCTAGTCTCGATGCGAAAACTGATCGCGCTTCGGCCTGAACACTTCGGCAAGGATGATTATGGCGGCGAGAATCGTAAAAAGCAGGAACTTAATCACGCTGGTTGGAGATGATATTGGGTTCCGTTCACGATTGCCGGAACCCCAGGAAAAATCACATACTCGATTGTGTGGGATTCTTCGCCGCCCGAAGTAGGGCTGGGATTAACCCCAATAGCCGCAGCGCACGCGCAACTGATCTCGCCCAGCTTCTTACGTGGCCCTACATCGGCCACAACTGCCGCTGTATGCTTTCCGTTCTTCGTATTGGTCACATGGGCAAGGCAACCCATTACGACGCCTTTAACGCCATTCCTGATCGCTGGCGGGACTACCACGTAAGGAACCGTCGCAGCATCGACATATTTGAACGGGTCTGCTTTAGGTAATGGTGCTCCGTTTGCGCCCAGTATGAAAAGAGCCGTTGCCGAAATGTACGCCCCAGGGCAGGGATCGTTGCGACCCTGAACAATCGGAATGCCCATCGCGCTTGTAACCAATCCATACCAGTTTCCGGGTTCACCAGCATTAGCTAAAACATCGAGAGTTTTTCCCCTGTAGCCTTGCGCTGGATCAGCATAAGCGGGCAGTCCGCCAAATTGACCGTTTGCCCCATCGGCATCAATCGCCGCTTTCGCACGGAAATGCACGCTCTGATCGTCATGCTCCGTGATTTGCTCCCCCTCAATCGTGGCAATTAGTCTCATCCAGAATTATAAAAACTGCTCATGCTGGAAGATTCAGAGCATGGCGGCGTGCAGTTCGGGTCAGGTTTGGGCGGGTGCGCGTCATACCACGTTTGATCGTTGCAACCGAATAAGAAAAGTGCAGCGATGATTAAAACAATTCTCATCGCATTGATCGAAGGACTTTGGCTTCATCATCGAAAAGTTTAGCCAGATATTTCATCCAATAATATCCACGAGTTTTGCCAAGCAATCTTATTCCTTTTGCGATTCTCTTGAAACTCGCAGCTCTAGCGTCGTGCTGTTTATTGTGCCTCTTTTCTCTCACGTATTTACTCATAAAGACATTTCCCAATCAACCCGAAAATCACCGAGAGCGCCAGAACCGCAATCGTAATCGTGACGAGAATTCTAATCATTGACCTGCCAAGCCGGATCGTTTCGTAACGCTTGGGTTTCTGCGTCGAACTGTGCCTCCTCTGCCTCAGTCCAAATCTTGTCGCGCTTGAAGATGTTCTTGAGACCGGAAATGAACCCTGTGATTTCAGGGATTGATCCTGCCGCTTGAACGAGGAGCGGAAGATATTTTAGCACCAAGGCTAAGATTGCGGTCATAGATAGTTTGGATCTTTCATGGTTGGGCTACCTTTCTTGCTTCAGCGATGTATTTGTTGGTCTGCGCAACAGCGTTGGTTAACGTGCTTATCCATGTGCTCAAGTTCGCTTGATTTTCTGGAGTCCTGTTTGCTTTGAACGCTTTGGTCGCGTCCCGCAGCGAAGTTATCCAATCCAATCCATGCGTTCTGATTGTGTTTGCGTAGGTGTGAATAGACGGGCTTACCTGTTTCAGGATCGCTTCGTTATCCCGCTCCAAGTGAACGAAAGTATTGAAGGTGAGCCGTGCGGTTTGAGCCGTTTGTTCCGCGCGGAGAATTACCTGGTCAGTCGCCGCAACCGACATTGAAGTCGGCGCGGTGCTGACACAGCCTTGGAATGCAATCGGAGTAGTGATTAACGCGACACCAATGCAAAATGAGGCGAGGATTTTCTTCACGGTTTCGGCGTAGGATCGCCTGCGACGAGACCTAGTGCTGCAGCCTGGGCCCCGGCAACGTGCAACTGGATAATGTCCGAGATTGGCACTACGCCCTGACCCAAGTCCGCATCGGCTTCGACCAGAACTACCGTGTCACCGGGAGTATCTGAACTGATTAGATCAGCAGACATACCGTCTGTCGCAGCAGTGACCGTTGAGTCTCCACTCTGGACCGTCCATATAGGCGCACCGTCCACGGGTGCGGGTCTTCCGGTCGCCGTGACGGGATGCAGGGTAACATTTACCTGCTGTTCGTTTGTGACGTTAATTTCCAACATTTGTTTTTGTCTTTCTTGGTTTGTTTTTTACTGGCCCGACTGAGAAGTTGAATCGGTTAGGATGCTTTTGCCGAAGTTGAATACTGATACCGATCGCCACCACTAGAATCAGAAATAAAAGTAAATCGGTCATTCACGGCTGGTCGGATTTCGGCGGCTCCGGTGTGGGTTCGCAACCCATAACTGCGAGCAGTAGATCCGCAATCAAACCGCAATGCGGGCCATGCGTCCGCAGTTCGTCGGCTTTCGCCCGGACCCTGTCGCAATCAAATGTCGGCCGCGGCGGTGGTGTCGGTCTTGGTTTGGGTTTGGGTGTCGGTCTGGTTACTGGCATAACGTCACCTCCTTATATCAACGATAACAGAAAGATCACGATAAAGTAAAGCGCAATCAGTGCACAGAGGACCCCGATTAGCTTTGCGATCACTGCCGGCGCCCCGAGCATCCCGATTACCCAGACCAACAGGTAATAGACGATTGCGATCACGATCAGGACAATGATCAGATGAATTAGTCCAGCCAAAAGCCCGGATGCCGCCGCAGAACTAGCCGCAAGAAACAGTGTTTCCATCATAGAAGAAAATAATGTCAAATCCTACGGTTTGGTTTCCTCGGTGTGAACAGGGTCCTGCACCGAGCTGACCACGGCGACCGGAGTCGGCGCATCAGGATTTGGCGGCTTAACGGTTTCAGTTGGCGAAGTCTTTACCAGCATAGCGGTCAGCGCACCCACGAGGCCGCCAGCGAGCGTATTTAGTTCCGGTGGGATCTCGATGCCGTAAAACGCCAGGACGCAAATAGACGCCACGCAGGACACAGCCATGATCGCTATTGTGCTGGTAATAACCGTGATCGCAGCCTGGTTCGTGGTCGTGTTCATACGTTCGGACCTTCCGAGCGTTCACGGACGACAACAACAATCGTCGGTTCGGGTGGATCACCGCGGCCTTCCTGCCAAAGAATGTGTTCCACGACTAATGATGGACTCTCCGCGTTTCGGTTGCGCAACCGGATGCTTTCACCGACGCGAGGCACACCCGCCAACAGCACTTCTTGTCGGTTGCCGTTTGGAAAAGCGATTGTCACATTTATCACGTCAGGGGAGAAACTACTTTTTGATCTGCAAGTTGCGTTTGTCTGAGTCTATCGTTCAACGTGGATGTTAATTCGCCAATCTTGATTTCGACGTCCCTGATCGCCTGCAATGCTTCCGGCAGGACCTTGATGTTGTCGGCCTTATCTCGATCAACGATTTGTCGCATCAACGACAGTTTTTCAATCGTGGCAGCCAACGTTTCCCGCATGGCCGCGGTCATATTGCTGTTCACTAGCGTATGAATCTGGTCGAGTTTGCCATTGGTCACCGCAGCGGTCTTGGCTACACGCTCGTTTGCGGCCAGTAACAGTCTGGCGGCTTCTTCGGCTTTCCGCGCGACCTCATCCTCCCGATCCCAATCGAATTTCTTCTCGGCTCTGCGTTGGCGAGCCGATAGATAATTCGAGATTATCGCCAGGATTGCCGGACTAATTACTGTCGCCAATAGCGCTATCAATAAGGCCTGGGTATTCATATAGGCGCGCCACCGAGCGTTCAATCTTTACCTAAATGTCACTTGGGCTGCGGCGGCTGTGGGCGAGCATTTACCGAAATTGCTACGGTTTGACCTTCTGTGATCTTGGCAATTGCTTCCTCCGGCGTTGCGGCTTCGACTTGTATTTGTTTTGTGATGATGAACGTCATGTTTGGTTCTCCTTTTTGTTTTCTGATTTTATCTGCTGCGAAGAAACTATAAAAAGCGTTCGCGTATTGACCTCGGTTTAACATTTCCTTGCGCTTTGAACAACCGCTTTCCGGGCGAAGTTGTTGCGTAACGGGATCGATGCACGGCATATGCAAAGCCCGTGCTATCGGCGTTGCAACACTGGCAATCGCATTACCTAATTTCATTTGTTAGCAATTACTACAACACAAGTCGCAAACCGAATTAGGACACGAAGTAAATCCGCCGAGATACGCCCCTCCGAGTCCAACGCAAACCGAATAAGTTTCTACGCTGCAAATTCCATCATGGCAACATGCTCCTGATTCGCATTCGTATCCGCAGACTCCGCAGCCAATCCCCGGAGTCAAGGCGCATTGGCAATCCTCTTTCCAGCAAGTTCCTCCGAAGCCAAAGCAATCAGTTTCCAAAATACCGTCGAGACAATTACAAGATTCGTCGCAGCACATTCCTAAACCGGAACCCATACAGCAATTTGAGAACACACAGGGGTCTTGGCCTGCACATAGACCTGCTTCGACCCACCGGGTGGTATATCCAAATGGAACATAAGATTCGCATTGGCGCTCGGTTAAATCATCAATGCATGAATATCCTCCATCATTGCAAATCTTGCATAACTGACAGCTTCCGGTAGGTCCGGTGGCGCAATCATCACCTCCGCCGCAATCCTCACACGGGCCAGAGCGTTCCGAACAATCGCAGCAGCTATTTCCCGGGTCCGGCTGCGGCATGTATGCAGCCATAAAGTTACCGCGTGATTACAAACGTGTGAGGCGTCGCTACATTATTGATACAAACACTAACATTCAATAAGTTCGATGCAGGCAAACTACCGAGGAACGTTCCCATTTTGGTTCCAGGGCAATTTGCTTTGGCGGTCGTTTGCTCTTCATATTTCATCCCAACGCCTGGAATCACCCGCAACACGCCAGACTCGTAATCTTCGAGCATCTTTTCGATGCGTGCCCACGTTTCGTCGCTGAGTAAGACGGGCATATTACGGAGGAACTATTGAAACGAAATTGGCTGCAAACATGATGTAAGAGGTCCGCCATTCTTCCTCGATGTCGTAGAACGAAGCGGCTGCAACGGGATCGGATTTTAACCGGACAAGCTGCCAGCCGAGCACTTGCGGTCTATATTCGAGGTTGAAAGTTATCGTCTTACGAACGGTCACAGGACCGACCGTGACAAACGCCGATCCGTTGTAATAGGTAACGCTTCCTCCAATATCTATCGGGAACGTGATCGGCAAAAATATCGTCGGGGTTGCCGGGAATCCACTGGCATTCGTGCTGCCCGGTAAAGCATAGAGTTGGGACAGACCCCCGCTGCCGATTCCCGGCCGCGTGCTTGAATTGTATTTGACCGTGACGACCGGCTCAGGAAATCCGAGCGGAGTAAAAGTTGTCTCGAATGAAGTGCCGCCGCTTAGCCCATAAATCAGCAGATATTGTTTAGACAACGGGCTATCGTAATTGATT
>Ga0207641_10004389_pt1 | contig 12225 bp, 7 predicted proteins | sample KBSSwiS62_FD_184306 | JGI IMG/M metagenome (GOLD analysis project Ga0207641, IMG submission 184306) | Switchgrass rhizosphere microbial communities from Kellogg Biological Station, Michigan, USA - KBS Switchgrass S6-2 (SPAdes) (version 2) | ecosystem: Host-associated > Plants > Roots >... | reverse complement strand
GAGGGACGTTCGGTTTTGACCCTGGAGGCGGACGCGGCTCGCGAACGTTTTCAGAAGATCCGCGCACGTTTCTCGCAATCGGCGCCGCAGATCGACCTGAACGCGCTCCACGTGCATCGTACAGGGCGGGAACTGGACTGCGTCGTCAGGGAAGGCGGCGAAAGCATCCTCGATCGCTTACGTCAGCACGAGCCGGAGACCCTGACGTCGGAGTCGCTGACGCTCGAAGAAATCTTTGTGGCCGTTCTTCAACACTAGGAGGAAGACATGAGCAGGACCCGCCTTGCCGTTGAAGGACGCATGCTGTTTTGGCCATGGGTTTGTGTGGCAGCGTCTGCGGTTGTTCCGGCCCTCGGTAGTGGACGATTTCCTAAGCCTTTCCTGGATGGTATCGATGTGCTGGGCCTCTGGGTCGGCATCCCAACTCTCGCCACGCTGGCCTTCGGGACCGAACTTCAGTACGGAACCCTTGCGTCTCTTCTCGGGCAACCGCAATCGCGGTCGCGAATCTGGCTCGAAAAGACGACAGCAATGGCTCTGGCGGTTTTTACCGCAACAGCGGTTCACACCCTGATCTGGTTGCGGAACGGAAACCCCTCTGAGGCTCTGGTGGTGATTCTTTGGCTCGCCATCGCCTCATGCTCGGCAACCTACTGGACGCTCACGGCCCGCTCCATTATCGGCGGACTCACGTTCAGCGGCCTGCAACTGGTTGTTCTCGGGTTGACATCGTCGTTGCCGACCTTTTTGAAGCGGCCATTGACCAGCGGGGAGTTCACGGCGATTGGCGGCCTCGCGCTCGCCTATTGTTTGCTCATGTTGGTTTTGGGACGACGGAAGCTTCTTAACTTCGAAGCTTCAGGACACTCGTCCGCGTTGAACATATCCGTTGGTGAGTCCCGATCAAGCTTCCTGCGTTGCTCGGCGTCCAGCCCAACGTTGAATCTGGTCCGCAAGGAAATCCAACTGCTGAAGCCAGTGCTTCTTCTGATGGGCATCGCAGTCGTCGTACTCGCTGCGCTGACGCCGGCGCAGTTCGCGTCACGCACTCCTGAGTGGGTCCCGGGAACGGTGCTACTCATTGTGCTACTTCACGGGTTTTTGTCGGCGCTCGTGGCAGGGAGCATCTCTCTAGGCGAAGAGAAACTCTCGGGCGTTCATATATGGAACATCACGCTGCCGATCTCTATACGGCGGCAATGGATCATCAAGCTCCTGGCTGCTGTGGTTATCGCCGGCGTCTGCTCCTTTTTCGTCTACGGCACGGCACGCTTGCTGTTTGGCGCAGCGTTTAGCAAAGAACTGAACGCCACGTACGAAGGCGAGGGCATGCCGCCCTACCTCGCCTTAATCGCCGGCGCCGTGACATTTGCGGCGTTTTGGTGCGCTTCAGCCCTAAAAGGAACTGTGAGAACGGTGTTTTGGACTATTCCCGTGGCGGCGGGAATACGGGCGGTCTACGGCATCTGCGCTCACCTCGGCGGCGGTATGTTCCTTGGGGGCGGAACACCTGCCACTGCGGTCGTAGACTATTTGTTGACGAGGTTTCATTCGTATCCATACGACCCCGCAAGCCCGCCGTGGTGGGCTTCGAGGTACATGAGGCCCGACAACCTGATGTTCGCATGGTTGGCTCTCGCCATCTTCCCAACCGCAGCGGTCCAGAGCTATAGGCTGTGGCGCTCCTATACCAGCAATGACGTATCCACACTCCTTCGACGCGCGGTAGTTCTGGCCTTGGTCGCCGGGATCGGCGCCTTCTTGAGTTTCAACCCTGTAGGCGTAATCCACCGCTCGGAGATGCTAACGGTGGAGACGCTTCAGGATGTGGTTCGAAGCGTAGATGCCATGCGCCTCGATCCCGCCACTCTTGATGCTCCGGGTGGCTTGACCGCGAAATTGGCCGACATCCAGACTGCGCGTCCGCTGTCGCCGCGGACTTTGGCGTGGCTCAAAGACGCGCCGATCACCGTATCCAGGGCGACGGGCGCCACGCGTTTCGTCGGAGGCGTACGACAGTTCGAAGCCTATCGGTTTCGAGTCGACGTGAAACTGGACGGAGGCTGGACCTGCCAGGCGGTCGACCTCGTCGTGCAACGGCCGTATCTATTCAAATGCGCCTCACCACAGGGCAGAATTGGGCCGCTCACCTTCGAGCACTGAAGTAAGCTCCTGGGCGTCGCGCAGACGTCTTGAAACCACTCGCCGCCTCCGATGAAATCGCATTCGATTTGAAACACACGGACCAATGCTTGCTGCGATAGCCAATCCGGATATACTGCCCCTAATTTAAGGAGCCTCAATTCCTAATGGCTCATCAGTTCGTCTCCGCACACAAACGTTGTTCCCCAGGCAGATTGCCTCTCGACGCGGCACGATCGGGTTCGAACTCGGAGCACCAAAAAGTTGAGTAAAGACAAATTACAGCCAATTACAACGACGCAGCTTCCATCAATCTTCCTCTCGTACGCGCGTGTAGACGACGAAGACGGCTTCGTTAAGGCGCTCTATGACGAACTGGTGCAGCAGAACTTCACCGTATGGTGGGACAAGGTTTCCATGCCGAGCCGGGGCCTCACGTTCCTGCACGAGATCGCACACGCCATCGACGTCTCAGACAGAGTGCTGTTAGTTCTCAGTCCGACGGCCGCGAAGTCAGAGTATGTACGCGCCGAGTGGCAATATGCGCTGGTGTCCGACAAAATCGTGACGCCGGTATTGCGTGGGGGCGAGTTCGCGCTGTTGCCGCCGGAACTCAAGGGTTCGCATTGCGAAGATGCACGGGCCAGGCGCGACCCACGAGAGGCGTTCGATGCTGTCCTGCGGCTCGCGAAGGCCGCTCCGCCCGCGCTTGCCAGTGTTGAGACGGTGCCGATAGCGCCGCCGCACTATCGTCCGCGCCCCGACCAATTGACGCGGGTGGCGGAGAAACTCGCGCTGGAACGGCCGGAGCAACTGGCGGTGCCGGCGGAAAAGCGCACGTTCCTGGTTCACGGCATGGGCGGCGTCGGGAAATCGGTGCTCGCGGCGGGTGTCGCTCGCTCAACAGCCACGCGTCGCGTTTTCTCAAATGGCGTGATCTGGGTGCCTGTCGGTCCCGACGCGCAACCGTTGGCGGTCCTGCAGCAGATCGCGCGTGGATTGGGTGACGATCTCGCCAGGTACGACACAGAGCAGACTGCGCGCGCGCAGCTGCATGAGCGGCTCAAAAGCGCCGCCGTGCTGATCATTCTCGACAACATCTGGAGCAAGAGCGCTGTGGAACCCGTACGCGAGGCGCTGGGCGCGCGCTGTCGTCTTCTGATCACTGCCCGCGAGCCGGGCGTGATAGATACCGGCACACCGTTGGTCGACCTCGAGCCATTCAGTCCAGACGAAGCTATAGCCTATCTCGCGGATCGCGCGCGGGCGGAGAGTCGTGAGGTCGCGCCCGAGATAGCGGAGGTTGCTCGCGAGTGTGGGTATCTCCCATTCGCGCTCGCGCTTGCGGGAACGATGATCGCGAGCACGTCGTGGGAACGACTGCTGCAGCGTTTGAAAGCGGCAGACCTCAAATTTATGGAGGCGAAGATCCCCGGGTATCCCTATACCAATCTACTTCGCGCCCTTCAGGTAAGCATCGATCACCTGCGAGAGCCCGACGACGCGGACGGACGCGAGGCCGATGGCGCCCGCGGACGCGACGCTGTGGCTCGCTATCTCGAGATCGCGGCGTTCCGCTGGGAAGCGGGTGTGCCCGAGGCTGCGCTTTTGACGCTGTGGCGCGCGCGAGGCCTCGACGAGTTTGCGGGGGAGGACGTGCTCACACTGCTCGCGCGTCATGGTCTTGTGCGGACGGAAGGCCAGGCGCCGGCGCGCCTGGTCCGCCTTCATGACCTGCAACAGGACTACCTCTGGGCGCATGTTGCCGATCGGTCGCGTGCGCATGCCTCGATCCTGGACGCCTACGCGCGTTGCTTTCCCGCGGCCCCGATGGTCGCGCACGATGACGGCTACTACCTCGACAATTTTTTCCATCACCTCGAACAGGCGAATCGCGCGAGCGATATGCACGCGATCCTAGATCGCGAGGACGCCGAGGGCCACAATGCGTGGTGGGCGACGCGTATTGCGCACGGCCAGGTGATGGGCTTCGTGTCGGATGTCCGTCGTGCCTGGGCTAGTGCCTGGTCCGGCGTCCTCGACGGTCATCCACCGACTGTAGACGTCGTCGCACGCTCAGCGCGATATGCACTGATGATCGGTTCGGCGCGCGCAGCCGTGAGCGACGTGCCGCTCGCCCTGGTGAGCCAACTGCTCGACAGAAAGCTGTGGAATGCGAACCAGGCGATAGCCGTGCTCGAGTGGGCAGGCCACGGCAACGGGTTACTCGATTCGTTCGCCGCGGTGTATCCTCACCTGCCTCTTACGCGCCAGCGCGAAGCGATTGAAGAGGCGCTCCAACGCGCTCGAGGACAAGCAGAGCTGCAGGATTGCAGTCGTCGCTTGCTGGAGATCGCTCCTTTCCTGGACGCCCACCGCCGTGCGTACGTCATCGACGAAGCGCTTTCGCTGCAAGGCGCCCAAAAAACTTATTCTCTTCTCAATGCGTTGAAACTCACACCCGAACGAAGCGATCTCTTGAATCGAGCTATCGATGCGGCTCGGAACGAGACACGTCCGTTCTCGCGGAAAACAGCGCTGCAGGAACTCGCGCCAGCTCTGCCGGCGGATCGCATAAATGAAGTCCTTCCGCTGGTCAGTGGCGCCGGCTCTGACGAAGATCAGGCCGAAGTACTGCGTGAACTGGCCTTCAGAATACCGGAGAAACAGCAGGAAGAATTGGCCGCGCGCGCATTCGAGCTGCTGGCCGATGGAGAGAATTTCAAGGGCGCGGGCGTGACCGCGATTAAAGCCCGTGCCGGCATCGTACGGCTGCTGCGCGCTTCAGAACGCGGTGCAGCGGCACGAGGCGTGATAGGAGAAATCACCCGCCTTAAATGGCGTCGTCATCGGCTTGCGGCCATCGCGGACGTGGTTCTGTTCCTTGAAGGTGCTGAGCGCACGCGTGCTGAGGCACTGGCGTACGAATTGGCGCGCGGCGTCACCGCCTCCGATATCGAAGATTTCGTCAAGGAAGGCGGGCGCGGCGCATGGCTTGCGCAGTCCGCATCAGCGTTCTTTCAGCCACTGCTGACGGCACTATTGAATGTCGCAAGAAAGGAAAGTGACAGTTACAAGCGGATCTCGGCTATCGCCGCGCTTCTTCCCCTCCTCGACGACGAGCGCGCGCGGGAAGTGCTGAAAGAGGAAAATCAGCGCTCTCAGCTCATCAACGATGTCGAGGCTCGCGCGAAATGCATCGGCGCACTCGCTAAACTTCTTCCGGAAGATTCCCGCGACGCCATAGTAGCAAGGATGCTCGGCGCCATCCTGGACCGGCCCGGGCATGCTCCTTCCGGTCGCGACCTCAGCGCTTTGGCGCCCGTCGTCACCGGAGACCAACTGGATGCGATCGTGGCTGTGCTCCCCCGTATCGACGAGTTCTCACGAGGCGAAACCGTCTGCGCTGTATTTGCCGCGTATGCGCGTCTCGGCCGATGGAAATCCGCGTTAGACCTCCTGCCGCAGTTCGACGGAGCGTGGCGCCTGAAGCTGGCGCTTGAAAAGCTGCCACCGCAGATTCCTGAAGACGTAGCTCGCTCGATCATCGCGAGGGCAGTCAATACCCAGGATGCCGAGTTCGGCGCAGCCGCGATTCCGCCACTGTGCCGGCACCTGCCGGCGGATCAATATGACAGGACATGCGAAGTCGGCCTCGAGGCAGCGCGCACTCTGGAACGTGATCACGACCGCTACGTACTTCTGGAGAAGCTGATTCCTTCGCTTCCCTGCCACCGGCTTTCCGCCGCGTCGGAACTGATCAAGGACGATGAGGATGAAGCCACAATGGAACGTGATGCGGCACTCGTCGCACTGGCGCGGCGTCGCGGTGAGTGCCGTGAACTCCAGCAGGCAATTGACACCTTGAAACGAATGACCTACGCCGATGCCGGCTCTCGAGCGTGTGTTGCGCTGAGCAGCCTTGACTCTGTCCCGGAGCCGTTGAGAACGACACTTCTCGAGCGCGCCGAAGAGTTTGCTGACGTCGAATCCAGCTATACCCGCGTACAGCTGCTGGCCGAAATCGCCAGAAGGCGCGCTGAACCACACAAGACGCGATTGGTGGAAAAAGCGCTGGCCCTTGCTCGTGGGCTGGATGAGAGTAGCTCCTACATATCGACCGAAGAGGCGAAGGCGCGTGCACTGACCAGTATCGCGCCGTTGCTCGATGTAAAGCGCCGCTCCGACGTCGTCCTCGAGACGTGGCGCTATGCTGCCCGTCGTGGCTTAAGTGGAACACAGCCGCTGGAAGCCCTTGTCCCGCTTATCGCAGAGCTCGAGCCGGGCAGAATAGCGCCACAATGGCGCGAGCAGCTGGACCTTTCATCGGCAAGGCGCAACATAGTTCTCGAGGAACTGGAAGTCCTTGCGCCCGTCATCGCTCGCCTCGGTGCCAAGGACGCGGTCCTCGCGGTGATCCAGGCGGTGGAGAACGTGGCGAGTTGGTGGCCGTAGTCGCTCTCGCTCGACGCACATTGCGAGAAGAAACGAAATAATCGCGTTAAAGAGCAATGCGTTGCCGACGCGGAATGCCGGCTTTAGGAGCCGTGCGAGTACGCAGGTTCACCCGGGCTGGAGCCGGTGCTATGTGAAGAACTGCTACTCATTTGATAGAGCGCGTACCACGCCGGAATTGTCCACAACTGTATAAGAGCGCTAAAGCTACCGATGTCCATCAACATCAGCAGGATCGTGGCGGCAAAGTAGCCCAGGGCCACGGGGTGCGAAGGCTTTGGCTGCCGGGATCTGCTCGCGCTGACCTGAATAACGAGCGGCAACAGAATAATCTGATCATATACACGTCCATAGGGTGTCGCCGCCAACGATACAAACATCAGCATTGGCAGTCTGGCTTTCCACTCCCAATCCTTGTGATGTCGACGCCAGTAAACGATCAGCCAGATAAAGGCTGCGACCAAAGGGGACGCCTCAAGCCAGGGCCGGCTGGGCCGGCTGCCAAGCAATTGACGAATCAGAGCTGGAATTGTCGTGGTGATCCACAGCTGGTCGGGCGGCCACTCCCGCAACAAAGTGGAATAGGATTCCCAAATTTCGGGGTTGATAATCATGATGGGAATAATCATTCCGAACGTGGCAATACCAAAACCCAGCAGGATACGTAGATTGCGGTGCGCCAGCGTCCAGAGCAATAGAGCGGGCCACAACAAGAAAACCAGATGGGGCTTGGCCGCAACCAAAAGAAGAGCAACACCGGCGGCTACGAACTTTCCACGTGTGACGAAAACGAGAAAAGCGGTGATCCCAGCGACTATTAAGGGACCAATCTGCCCAATCGACAAAACAAACAACGAAGGTAGAAAAGTAATCCCCAGTATCCAGCCGAACCAACGTTGTTCAGGATCGCCACCATATAATTTCCAGCACGCGTCGCAGGAGACCACCACAAGGACGAGGCTGACCAACATCCAGATCAGCCGTCCTTCAGCGTAGGGGAACACGGAAAACGGAACGATCAGCGGAATCGTCCATGGAGGATTAAACATCGGCAGAGGTCCAGTTCCTGTGAAACCCGCAATACGTTCCAGATTCCATATCTGTTGAGGTGAATAAGGATTCTGCCCAGACAGGAAAAGCTTGCCAGCCGCCCAATATTCGACAAAGTCGTCCACCGGAATCGAATTCTTGAGAAGTCCCGACGCGCACCAAGTACAGGACGCGGCAACAACAACCGCGATCACAAGAATTCGCCACCGGTTTAGTCGGAGGCGAAGACTGTTCGTCACCGGCCGCATCATGCCAACCAAAATCCCCTTTTCTCGTCCGGCAACGGGAGCGAATGAGCACGGACTTAGTCGAGGTACCTCAGATTATTTCCTCGATAGGGTGGGCATCTTGGCCGACGGATGTACTTCCGTCAAGTCTCGATCTCTGATTTTTTAAGATTCCGCCCCAGGCGCCGTATGATCCAGAGCTCCGAGGCGACTATTGGACCGGGATATCGACGAAGCACCCACTCGTCGCAGCTTTCATCTTCAGTGATGCCAGCTCGCCGAGCAGTGTCGCTCGCGGCGCGGCCTGTCGAGTATCGCCGTAAAGATTGGTGGTTTCCCACGGATCGCTTTGGAGATCGAACATTTCCCACGCCGTTCCGGTGTACAGAAGCTTGTAGCGTTGATCGCGAATGGCGAATTGCTTTGTTCCAGGCCCTGTGTTCGGGCAGAGTTCGGCGAAAGAATACTTTCTGCCGGTTGTGGCCTGACTGCTGGTCAGAAGCGGCACGATGCTGTAGCTATTGTTGATGGAGTTGCTTGTGAGCGGGACTCCGGCCAGCTGCGCAATTGTCGCGTACATATCCGGAACGGTCACCAGGTGAGTCTCGCGGCCGGTTCGTGTGACACCAGGGCCCGCAACAATCAACGGCACGCGTACGCCTCCCTCATAGACGGAGCCTTTGGACCCACGGATCCTCGATGCCGCTCTGTCCTTAACAGAAAAGGGCGTGCCGTTATCACCCATGAAAAGAATCACCGTATTGTTAAGCTGCCCCGTCTGGTCCAACGCGCGGAACAGACGGCCGATCTCCGTATCGAGGGCCTGAATCACAGCCTGATAAACCGTGATGTCTCCGTTATAGATGGTGGGACTCCCGGGAGGACGCGCGCCGACATCTATTGAAAAGAGATTCGCCGGCGGCACCTGAAATCCATCATTCGGAGCAGTGCCGTGCGGCGCGTTGTAGGGCAAGTATAGAAACCACGGTTCATTTGCACTCTGATCTCGAATGAAATCGATGGCGAAGTCCGTTAGCGCTGTCGTCGAATAGACGGCTGTGTTCACGGATGGAGCGGTGCTGCTCTCCAAATTCCAACTGTAGTAGTTCGAGATAAGCCCACCGAGAAAACCCTTGAACAGAGGAACGCCTGTTTCATGCACGACGTGATTTACGTCGTTTCCGAGATGCCATTTTCCGAACACCGCCATTTTGTAACGAGGAGACGTGTTCGATGCTGCGAGGAGTTCGAATATCGATTTGGTACTGCCGGGAAGAACGTTCCCGACTGTGGTCACGCTAGTGTTGTGACCGTACAACCCGGTCAAAAGCGCACCGCGCGTCGGCGAGCACACGGGTGCGGCCCAAGTCGTATCGAACACGACGCCTCGGGCGGCAAGTGCGCTTAGCGTTGGAGTCGCGACCTGGCCGTGACCGCCCGAAACACTGGCTTTGTACAGGCTGGGATAAATCGATGAAGCCTCCGCTCCGAAATCGTCGGCCAGAATAAAGAGAATGTTGCGCACCAGCGCACCAGCGTTTCCCTGAGTGCCGCGTTGCGCTTGCGCGCGCGGGGCTGTCTGTATGAACGCCTGAACCAGCACGATCAGGGTTACCAGGCCAAGTCGTTTCATCGAGCACTCCTCGGAAGTTGGACGCTATCTTATCGCGAAATCGATGCGGCTTGGGGTGGAGGTTCCGCAGGAACTGCACTTCGTTGGAGATTGCTGCGCATGGTACGACCCGGGTCGACTATTTCTTCGTGCTCGCTCGGATCGGCAAGAGCTGTCGAAGACGCTTATCGAGCTTCGGAAGCGGCATTCAGGAAGCGGCATTCAGAATGAATGGTATCGAAAGCCTGCCTCATCTATATTTGTTCCACGTTCCCTGGAGGTTCGCATGAAAGTCCCATTCGCGATTGCGGCCGCTTTGCTAAGCATGATCGTGGGTTTGCCTGCATCGGCTCATCACTCATTCGCGGCCGAATTTGATGCGAGTAAAGCCATTCGCGTCAGCGGCACTCTGACCAAGATTGATTGGGCGAATCCGCACATCTACTTTTACCTCGATGTGAAAGAGGATGGCGGTAATGTGGTGAAATGGAGTTGTGAAGCGGGTTCTCCCGGAGCGTTATCCCGGCGGGGCTTTAAGAAAGGCGACCTCAAGCTGGGAGATACCCTGATTGTCGATGGCTACCGCGCGAAGGATGGCTCGCGATTGATGGATGCGCGGCGTGTGACTCTTCCCGACGGTCGAGTCGTATCCGGCGCATCGGTCGGAGACGGCGGTCCCGGGTCCCAGAATCAATAACGAGAGACAACCAATGCTTCGTCTATACATTGCCTCAATCCTGCTCGTCGCTTTCTCCGAGCCGCTGGCGGCACAAGACAACCCTCTAACAGTCGTCGACGTGAAATCTGCCAAACCCAGGCCCACGCCCCGAATGTCGGATGGACATCCGGACCTGAGCGGCTACTGGAAAGGGACGCGCGATACCGTACCTGGTGGGAATATCGCAAAGGACTTGCCGGGGTTGAAGCTGCCGTTGACGGCCGCCGGCGAGGCGGCCTTACAGCACAACCTGACGGCAACCATTGATCCGGAAAGTTTGTGCATTATCGGGGGAATTCCGAGGCACAACGCCAGCGGCTTGCCGTTCGAAATTTTGCAGGGCGCCAAAAAGGTGGCGTTTCTCTACTGGTACAGCTACTACCGTCTTATCCCGATCGACGCCAAACGCAAGCATACGGAAGATCCCGACCCCTCTTTTTTCGGCGAAGAAATCGGACGTTGGGAAGGAGACGCGCTGGTGATTGATTCGATCGGATTCAAGGATGAGAAAGTCTGGATCGATGAAAACGCGAACCCCCACAGTGACGCACTACACGTCGTCGAGCGTTGGACGAGACCCGATGCGGATCACATCCACGTCGAAACTCTGATCGAAGATCCGAAGTTCTACACAAAATCTTTCAAATACTCGCGAACCTGGGTGCTCGGCAAACCGGACGAAGAAATTCAGGAGTACTCCTGCAGCGAAAACAACGTGGATAAGGACCACCTCGGCTTCGGCCCGGGTCCGATTCGTCCTGATGGCACACGCGGCTATCTCGACCCTGCGCCACTGCCGCCTCCTGTTCAGAAACCGCCGGCGAATAAATGATCACGGCGTGTGTAGAGCGGCAGCTACGGCCCGGTTCGACTATTTCTTCGTGCTCGTTCGGATCGGAACTAGCTGTCGAAGACGTTTATCGCGGAGCCAGATTCCCAGCCATGCGAGCATCGCTGTCGTCAGCGGAAGCAAGGGTGGGTAGAGCGCTCCGATCCGGACATAAGATGCGATGGCGCCACCAAGATAGCCGGTAAGGAGAATGGCGCCGAGCACCGAGGTTCGCGGTATCACATAGAGGAGAATCGCGCCGAGTTGAAGGGACGCGATAAACGGCAGATCTTTTACCTGCCAGCCTATTCGGCCCCACTCGCGCACATAAAATGGGCTTTCCGTCAGCTTCCATCGCGAACTGATGAGCACGATCAGCACCGGCAATACAGAGACAATACGGCCAGTCCATACTAGCCACGGTTCCCATCGGCTCGACTCCTGCGCTTGAACGACAGCGGTCTTCATGCTTCTCCTCCTGACGCCGAGATTTAGGATTGTGGGCAGACCTTAACCTATCGATCCCACGACATCAAGCACTCTCGGTAGTAACATACGGCTCAATTCCAATGGGCGCCATCTATGACACGTTCGAGCGCGACCTTGCAGACTGGGGGCGGCGCTATGCCGACGCGCCGCACCGCGAAATGGTTGCGCTTTGCCTCCTCGCTCTTGAGCGCGAGGAGCTCGTTGCTGTGGGCTACCGCGAAGATCTTATCCGGGAGCGTGTGTCAAAGATGTCCCTCGCGACCGAAGTTCAGGACATCATCCGGCACGCGCTGATCTGGGCCTGGAAAGATGAAGAAATGCACGCAATCTATGTTCGCGGAATGCTCCTCCGACTCGGGACATTCGGCCTGCGGCTCCAAACATTCGCGCGGCAGACTGGCGGGGTCATCGGAGGCTGGGCTGCATCCGTTCGCCAGCACGTGCCCTGGAGTGCTGCGCCTCTGTGTCGCGCAACGGCAACGACAATCGCCGGCATGGGCGCGTTGACTGGAAAAGTTCCTGCAGAGATTCGCCGGCATCTGACGCTTGGACCATTTCGAAATTTCTGCGCGTTCAACGTCGATGCGGAGAAAACCGCTTGGCTCTGCTGGAAACGTATGGCGGATCTCGCTGAAAAAATTCCCGGTCTACCCGTGGGTACCGTCTCTGACTTTCGCCGTGTCCAGGCTGATGAGGACCGGCA
>Ga0207641_10004386_pt1 | contig 12231 bp, 8 predicted proteins | sample KBSSwiS62_FD_184306 | JGI IMG/M metagenome (GOLD analysis project Ga0207641, IMG submission 184306) | Switchgrass rhizosphere microbial communities from Kellogg Biological Station, Michigan, USA - KBS Switchgrass S6-2 (SPAdes) (version 2) | ecosystem: Host-associated > Plants > Roots >... | reverse complement strand
TCTGGTGGACGTCCGACATCGGGCGCGCCAGCTGCAGCCCTAGTTGGAGGTCGGTCGGGGGATGGTCGGTCAGGAGGAAGCTCGTCGCCGACGGCTGCAGGGGGACGGTCGCGAGACGGTATTCCTTACCGCCAAGAGTGATCGTCCGCACCGACTGTCCGGTCTGGTTCTGCGCGATGGCGACGTCCGCGCTGTCGATGGGCAGCGCGACGCTGTAGAGCTTGTTGTACGGCGGGACTGGCTGGCCGTCGGACCGCACTACCTGGAGCGGCAGGCCGATGCCGGGGGTGAGGACAAGGAGCTTGTGGCCGTCCGCCACAAAGAACTGCGTGGTGTTGGCGGCGACCTCGGCCTGCTGCAACAGTTGGGTGTCGATCGAGTTGCGCAGCACAAGATTGGTCGCGGCCAGTGCGACACCCGCGACGACCGCGATTCCGCAGGTCACCGCGATCCCGACCAGCACGGCCATCCGGTTACGCAGCGCCAGCCTGGAGAACCAGTGCCGGCGCCTGCGGCGGCCATGTCCGGTCGCGGCCCGCGAGCCGCCGACGGTAGGCCCGCCCGCGGCGGTCGCCACGGCGGCGGGCGCCGGCCGGGACTCGCCGACGAGGTCGAGCCCGCCGGTCACGGCGACGGCTCGCGAGGCGGCGAGGCGGACTGCTCGCGCAGGACATAGCCGACGCCACGGACGGTGTGCAGCAGGCGGGGCTCGCCGCCGGCCTCCAGCTTGCGGCGCAGGTAGCTGACGAACACCTCCAGCGAGTTCGACGACGGGCCGAAGTCGTAGCCCCAGACCCGCTCCATGATCATGGAACGGGACAGCACCTGCCGCGGGTGGGTGAGGAAGAGTTCGAGCAGCTCGTACTCGGTCTTGGTCAGCGTCAGCTCGCGGCCGTCGCGGTTCACCTGCCGGCTGCTCTGGTCGAGGGTCACCCCGCCGTAGCTGAGCGGCGCCGGGCCGCCGCCGGCCGTCACCGCGCCCCGGCTGCCCCCGATGCGGGCGGCGAGCGCCGAACGCCGGGCCAGCGCGCGCAGCCGGGCGAACAGCTCCTCCAGCGCGAACGGCTTGACCAGGTAGTCGTCGGCTCCGACGTCCAGGCCGGAGACCCGGTCGGCGAGACCGTCGCGGGCGGTGAGCATGAGCACGGGCAGGTCGTCGCCGCGGGCCCGCAACTGGCGACAGGCCTCCAGGCCGTCCATCCGCGGCATCATGACGTCGAGCACGGCGATGTCCGGCCGGTCCCTGGAGATCACCTCGAGCGCGGCCAGCCCGTCGGCGGCGGTGGCCACCTCGTATCCCTCGAACCTCAGCGACCGCTCCAGCGACTGTCGGACCGCCGCGTCATCGTCCACAACCAGTACCCGCACACGCCCAGTCTGCCTTGACCCGCGGCCAGGCTGGCCGGACCGGACGAAGGCTCAGGGACATCTGCGCCCCCGTTCAGGATCTCTTCAGCCGGTGCCGCCGGCCGGCGCGCCCGGGCCTCCGGCGGCGCCGCCCGACCCGGTCGCAGCGTTGGAACCGCTCGGGCCGCCGGACGCCGCGCGCGACGGGGTGGCGGGCGGGTAGCCCGCCCTGGGACCCGTGGACGGCGGCCCGGGCTGAGCCGGCGGGTCGATCCGCGGCGGCGTGTCCTCGCCGAACTGGCCGGGGCCGGACGTGTCGTCGTCGCTGGGGCTGGCCGCGTCCTCCTCGTCGTCGTCCATGACGACCACGCTGCGCTGCATCGCGCCGAGGGTGATCCCCGCGGCGCCGAGCGCGAGGCGCACTCGTTCCCGCAGCTCGCGGGCGACGTCCCACTGCTTGAGCGGCTGGGTCTTGATCGCGACTCGCAGGTCGTAGCCGTCGGCCGTCATGGCCTCGATGCCCCAGACCTCCGGCTCGGCGAGGATGACGGCGGCCCAGTGGTCGTCACGCCACATGTCCCGCGCCGTCTCCAACAGCAGCGTCTTCGCCGTACTCACGTCGGTGTCGTAGTCCAACGGGACGTCGAGCACGGCACGCGCCCACTGCTGGCTCTTGTTCCCGATTCTGGTGATCTCACCGTTGCGGACGTACCAGACGGTGCCCTCGACGTCACGCAGCCGGGTCATCCGGAACGTGACCGCCTCGACGGTCCCGGACACGGCACCGACGTCGACCACGTCGCCGACGCCGTACTGGTCCTCCAGGAGCATGAAGACTCCCGAAAGAAAGTCCTTGACCAGGTTCTGCGCGCCGAATCCGACCGCGATTCCCAGAACTCCTGCGCTGGCCACGATCGGCGCGAGATTGATCCCGAGTTCACCGAGTATGAGGATGAAGGCGATCCCGAGCACCACGATCGAGACGATGCTGCGCAGCAGTGATCCGACGGTCTCGGCCCGCTGGCGGCGCCGTTCCAGCAGGATCGCGGTGTCCCCGAACGCTCCGAGCAGGTTTCCGCGCAGCAGGCTGCCGTGGCTCGCCAGCCGGCTCGTCGTCCGGCGGATCACCCGATGCATGAGGGTCCGCAGCACCGCGGCGGTGACCAGGATCAGCAGGATCGTCAGCGGCGTGCCGAGGAAGACCTCGGCCCCGGACGCGATATAGGTGCTGTGGGTGGTGTCGTAGACGGTCCGGCACAGGAAGCCCGGCGTCTGGCCGCAGGCATCCAGCAGGGCGCCCTTCACGCTCGCCAGGGTGACGTCCGGGAGGCCGCCCGAGGTCGAGGTCGGACTCGGCGTCACGCTGGGCAGCACGCTCGAGGCTGACGGCGAGGCCGCGGGCGAGGGCGTGGAACTGGTAACGGCGAGCAGCGACAGGGACAAAGCCTGGGTCCTCCTCGTCGGAACGGGCGGCGGGATGCGCGGGCCGGCCGGGCCGACCCGCCGGTGATGCACGCGACGGAGCCGCTCGAGCGCGTCATCTGGTGGCATCGCGGGCCGGCTCGCCGCGCGAGCAGGCCTCCCCCGTCGCGAGATCCGCCACCGGAGCGCGGGCGCGAGACGATGGGCTCCCGGCGCGGGACGGCGCCTCGCGACGCTCGATTCCGCGCCGCTCGCCCTGCGCCCCTTACGGGCCCACGGGCAGTCACCTTATAGGGCGCTCCGGACCCCTCGGACCGGCCGGGACCGCGTTGGCCACGGATGACACGGTCAGCCACGGACGGCCAACGCCGGGAGGACACAGCGCGACAGCGACGTCATCCGCCCGACATGCGTCGGTGACAAAGGCGACCAGATATGCCCATCGCCACTCTCGCACAGCAGATGACCATGCAAACACGCTCGCGTTCCGCGCCGGAACACGCTTGACTATCCATTGTCACCGGAGACGCTGGTTAGAACGGGCTCCCGAGGGCGCCCGCCTCGACTCGGCTGAGGAGGTCGGCGCGTGGCAGAGGCGCTGGTTCTCAATGCCACGTACGAGCCTCTGTGCGTGGTCTCTCAACGTAGGGCACTGATCCTGGTCCTGACGGACAAGGCGGTGATGGTCGAGGCCGGCGGGCAGGTGCTGCACTCCGTGGCCACGTCCGTCGAGGTTCCCGTCGTCGTCCGGTTAGCGCGGTTCGTGCGGGTGCCGTACCGCTCGCAGGTGCCGCTGACCCGTAAGGGCGTGCTCGCCCGCGACCACCACCGGTGCGTGTACTGCGGCGCTCCGGCCACGTCGCTCGACCACGTGATCCCAAAATCCCGCGGCGGCCCGCACGTCTGGGAGAACGTGGTGGCCGCCTGCGGCCGTTGCAACCATCTGAAAGCGGACCGCGCCGTCGCTGATCTCGGCTGGCGGCTCCGCACGGCGCCCCGCGCGCCGAGCGGAGCCGCCTGGCGCATTCTGGGGAGCCGTCGGATGGATCCGCGCTGGTCGCGGTACCTGAACACGGACCTCGGCGAGGCGGCCTCGGCCTAACCGCCGGGGTCGGCAGGGCTCGGGCGCAGCAGGTCGAGGTCGAACCAGACCCGCTTGCCGTCCGGCGTTGTCTGCACCCCCCAGGCGTCCGCGAGCGCCTCCACCAGCAGCAGCCCCCAGCCGGACTCGGCCTCCGGGTCGCCCCTGGCGGCCTTCCCCGGCCGCGGCAGCGTCGCGCCTTCTCTGTCCTCGACGCTGATCCGCAGCCGGGCCGGCTCGGCCCACAGCCGGACGGTCAGCTCGCTGCGCGCGTGCTTGATCGCGTTCGTGCAGATCTCGCTGACCAGCAGCGCCGCGTCGTCCGCCCGGCCCAGCGCCCCCTGCTCGATGGCCGCGCGGATGGCGGCGCGCGCCTGCCCGGCGGCGGCCGCGACCGGCGGCAGTGCCAGCTCCAGCAGCGGCGGACCGGCCGCCTGGGTGGTCAGCACCAGCAGCGCCGTGTCGTCGTCGGTGTCCTCGGGCAGGTCCGCGGCGAGCAGGCTGAGCTCCAGCAGCGCGCGGGCCGCGTTCTCCGACCAGCGGTCGTCGTCGAGGTCCACCGTGTCCGGCCCCGACCAGCTGCGGACCGAGAACCCGCCCCGGTTGCGGCGGCGCCGGTCCCCGCCGCGTCGGCGCTCGATGCCGCCGGGGGGCCGGCCGGGGCCGGGCGCCCGGCGTTCCCGCTGGCCGCGCCGGTCGCCGCCGGTCCGCCGCTCCGCGCCGGTCCAGTCCCCCGGCCCGGGCGCCCGGCGGTCGGCGGCCGGCTCGTCGGCGGTCGCCGGCCCGGGGTGCCCCGTCGCCGCGGCCCCGGCAGCCGGCCACCCGACGGGCGCCGCGCCGCCCGAGGCCGCCATGCTCGTCGCCGCGCCCGTACCCGCCGCGACCTCGGGCGCCGCAATCTCCCTGGCCGCCGTGTCCCTGCCTGCAGCATCCGTGCCGGTGACGTCCGTGCCCGGGGCGGCTGTGCTCGTCCCGGCGTCGCCCGGCGCGATCGTGGACGGGGGCTGGAGCTCGGCGCCGGCGGGATGACGCCGGCGGGCGGCGGTCTGCTGGGCGCGGCGCTCGGCCGACCTGCGGCGCTCCAGGTACTCACCGACGCGGGTACGCATCAGGTCGAGCCCCTCGGACAGCGGCCGGTGCCGGGATTCGACCAGGCCGTCGGTGAAGAAGACCAGGCTCGACCCGGGCGGCAGTTCGATGACCGTCTCGGCGAACTGGGTCCCGTCGCCCACGCCGAGCGGCAGCCCCGGATCCAGCTCGACGTAACGCGGCTCCAGGTCCGGGCAGACGAGCAGTGGCGCGGGATGGCCGGCGCCGGCCAGCAGCACCCGGGCGGGGCGGCCGGCTGTCCCGGCGTCGAACCCGCCGTCGCCGAACACCCCGTCGCCGAGCACCCTGTCGTCGAGCGAGCCGGCCGCGGGCTGCGCCGGGACCGCCGGCTCGTAGATCGCGTACAGGCAGGTCGCGAGCGCGAGGCCTGGCAGCGACGCGACCATCACGTCCAGCCTGGCCAGCAGCTCGGCCGGCGCCCACTCCTCCAGCGCGTAGGCCCGCAACGCCGCGCGCAGCTGGCCCATCACCGCGGCGGCGCGCAGCCCACGGCCCATCACGTCGCCGATCGCGAGCCCGACGCGGCCGCCGGACAGCACGATCACGTCGTAGAAATCGCCGCCGACCTCGGTGCCGGCCGTGCCCGGCCGGTACTCCATCGCCACCTCGGCGCCGTCGAGGGCCGGCGGGTGCGCGGGCAGCAGCGAGCGCTGCAGGGCCCGGCCGGCGTCCTGGGCCTCCCGGAACATCTGGGCGTTGTCGAGGGCCAGCGCCGCCCGGCGGGCCAGGTTCTCCGCGACCGTCGCCTCGACGCGGGTGTAGGCGGGCGCGCCGGGCCGCCGGCTGATCGTGAGCGCTCCGGCGACGCGCCCGCCGCGGACCAACGGCACGGTGACCGCCTGCCCCCAGTCCAGCGGGCGCCGGTCGTCCTCGGCGGCGTCCGGGAACAGCGGCCGGCGCAGCACCGTGGCAAGGTCGTCGATCCACACCGGCTGCCCGGTGCGCACGACGACGCCCGGGGTGTAGTCGTCGGTGATCCGCGCCGGGTGGGTGGCGACGAGGGCGCGCAGGTAGGCGGCGGCGGCCGGCTCCACGTGGTCTACGGCAGCCAGGTCGATGATGTCGCCGTCGGGTGAGCGCAGCCACAGCATGGCGCCGTCGCCCAGTCGCCTGGCCAGCTCCACGGTCATCTCGATGATCTTGTAGGGCTCCAGTGAGCCGCCGAGCCGCAGGCTCGCCTCGGACAGGAACGACAGGCCGTCAAGAGCCGCGCGCTCGTCGGCGTGGCGGCCGCGCGCCTGGCGCACCGTGCGCACGGCGTTCCACAGGCTCGCCACGAGTCCCATCTGGCGGACGGGCCGGGCCGCGGCGCCCGTGGCCGCGGCGCGCGGCGACACGCCGTCGAGACCGGGCGCGACCCCGTGCATGGTCAGGGCCGCCGCGCTGGTCGTGTTCCCAGGTGTGGCGGTGCTCCCAGCCTCCGCCCGGTCGCCGGGGTCCGCGGGGCCACCGGCCTGCGCACGGTCGTCCCTCCTGGTCCAGTCGGTCGCCCTCGCGCTCTCGGACGCCTTCGCTCCGGATGTCTTCGGTCGGTGGGATGCCCGCCCCAGCCGGAGCGGCGAACGCCCACCCGGCCGCCGGCCGCCCGGCTCGGTCCGCGACGGCGCCAGGCATCCGATCACCGCCGGCCCCATTCCCGTCCGAGCGCCGGCCGCGGCGCCACCGCGTGCGCCGTCGCGGGCGTCGGTCGGTCCCGCCGACGACGCCACCGGGCCCACCTGGTTCTCCCGGCGGGACTCCCTCGGAGGGGACTGATTACTGGCAGTCACCTCATCCACCCGTGAAGTGTAGTTCAGCCATCCCAAAGCCCGCCCGGTGAACCCATCGCCCGCGGCACATCACACCGTGACGTCACCCTCCGGAGGGAACGCGAGCCCGCGAAGGCGCCCGACACCGCGTCGTGCGCCCGACCCGCCGATCCGGGCCCAGATCGACGCGATCGCCCCGGGCGCGAACACCGCCGAAACCACGGCCGCCCCCACCACTGACGAGACACTGACCGGACCGCTGACGGTGGGCGCCCGACCGCCGTCCCGCCTGACACTCGGGTCCCGACCGATGGAGGGCGGATCTCGCGGACAAGGCCCGCCGGGACCGGTTGAATGGCGCAGTGGCCCCGAACGGAGCAGGAGCGAGGCAGTGGCCCTCAGCGGAGGAGGACGCGAGCGGACGGGGTCCCTGCCGGATCCGCGAAGCGGATCTGGGAGGTCGTCCCGTCCGGAGCTTGCGGAGGACGGGGCCGGAGCTCGCGGCGGACGCAGCGAAGCAGGTGCCATCCGCGCAGGAGCGGCGCGCAGCAGCGGCTGGTGGCGCGACGCCGTCTTCTACGAGGTGTATGTCCGCAGCTTCGCGGACGCGGACGGCGACGGGGTCGGCGACCTGGACGGCGTCCGCGGCCGGCTGCCCGAGCTCGTCGAGCTCGGGATCGACGGGTTGTGGCTCACCCCGTTCTACCGCTCGCCGATGGCCGACCACGGCTACGACGTCGCCGACCACCGGGACGTCGACCCCTTGTTCGGTGACCTGGCCGCGTTCGACGCCCTGCTGGCCGAGGCGCACCGGCTGGGGCTCGCGGTGCTCGTCGACCTCGTGCCGAACCACTCCAGCGACGCGCATCCGGCGTTCCAGACGGCTCTGGCCGCCAGGCCAGGGGATCCGGCGCGCCATCGGTACCTGATCCGGCCGGGCCGCGGCGAGGGCGGCGAGCGGCCGCCGAACAACTGGACTTCGGTGTTCGGTGGCCCCGCCTGGACCCGCCTCGACGAGGCCCGCCGGTTTGCCCACCCGGCGCCGGACGCCGTCGGCGAGCCGGCAGGTGGTGAGACCGCCGGCCGGGTGCCCGCGGCCGGGCCCGCCGAGTGGTACCTGCACCTGTTCGCGCCCGAGCAGCCGGACTGGAACTGGTCGGATCCGGCGGTGCGCGCCGATCACGAGCAGACGCTGCGGTTCTGGCTGGACCGGGGCGTCGACGGCTTCCGGATCGACGTCTCGCACGGCCTGGTCAAGGACGAGGAGCTACGCGACAACCCGGACGGGCCCGTCGCCACCCCCGAGACAGGCTTCCGGGAGAAGCTGGAGCCGCACAGCTGGGACCAGGACGGCGTCCACGAGGTCTACCGCTCGTGGCGCCGGCTGGTCGACGGCTACCGCCGGCGCGATCGGCAGGACCGCATCCTCATCGGCGAGACCTGGGTCGAGGACCCGGAGCGGCTGGCCCGTTATGTCCGCCCGGACGAGCTGCACCTGACCTTCTCGTTCTCGCTGCTGTCCGTCGAGTGGTCGGCGGCGGCCTGGCGGCGGGCCATCGCCGAGGCGTTCACGGCCACCGGCGCCGCCGGCACCCAGCCGACCTGGGTGCTCGCGAACCACGACGTGGTCCGCCCGGTGACCCGGTATGGCGGCGGGGAGGCCGGCCTTCGGCGGGCCAGGGCCGCGCTGCTCACCGTGCTCGCGCTGCCCGGCGTGGTCTTCCTCTACCAGGGCGACGAGCTGGGCCTGCCACAGGTCGACGTTCCGTCGGCGGCCCGCCGGGACCCGGTCTGGGAGCGCTCGGGGCACACGTCCCCCGGCCGCGACGGCTCCCGGGTGCCGATCCCCTGGTCGGGCACCGAACCGCCGTTCGGCTTCGCGCCGGACGGCGTCGCCCCCTGGCTGCCGCAGCCCGGCGACTGGGCGGCGCTGACCGTCGAGGCACAGCGCGCCGACCCGGCGTCGACCTGGCGGCTCGTCCAGGCCGGGTTGGCCTTCCGGCACTCCCACCTGCGGGTCACCGACGTCGGCTCACGCATGACGCGATGGCGCGCCGGGGTCCCGGACGGGGTGCTCGCCTTCGACCGGATCGCGCTCGCCCCGGGTGGACGGCTGCCCCGCGGGCCGTGGACCGTGCCGGGTCGCGGCGTGGGCGCCAGGGCCGGCGGGCGTGGCCGGCCGGGCGCCGGCGCCGAGCCGCGCCCCACCGAGGCCGGGCTGCTGACCTGCGTGCTCGCGGCCGGGACAGGGGCAACGCTGGCCATGCCGGGACGGGTGATGCTGGCCAGCGGCCCGGTCGAGCACGACGGCCAGACGCTCGCCCTGCCGCCGGACACCGCGGCCTGGGTTGTCCGCGGCAGCGGTCCCCGTGGCCTTTCGGCCCGCCGTTAGGCCGCGCCGGGCGACGGTCGGAGCCGGAGTTTCGCACGGTACCCGCCGAGGCGGCGGCCGCCGGTGGGCAGAATAGACGCGTGACTCAGCCGTCGCCCGCCCAGCCGACCCCGCCGCGGACGATCCAGCCGTTCTCGGCGACACCGCCGGAAACGTTCTTCGAGACCGTCGGGGGTGAGGACACCTTCCGGCGGCTGGTCGCCCGGTTCTACGAGGGCGTCGCGGCCGATCCGGTGCTGCGGCCGCTGTACCCGGAGGACGACCTCGGCCCGGCCGAGGAGCGGCTGCGGCTCTTCCTGATCCAGTACTGGGGCGGCCCGACGACGTACCACGAGCAGCGCGGCCATCCCCGGCTGCGGATGCGGCACGTCCCGTTCGCCATCGGCCCGGCCGAGCGCGACGCCTGGCTCACCCACATGCGCGCCGCCGTCGACTCGCTCGATCTGCCAGCCGAGCAGGAGCAGACCCTCTGGGAGTACCTCGTCTACGCGGCCCACTCGATGCAGAACCGGCCGTAGCCAGCGCCGCGGCGGCGCTGGCGGTCAGACGTCGCCCGGGAACGGGCCGCGGATTCTTGGGCGGTCCCAGAGTGGCAGCAGGGTAGGCAGGGCCCGCCAGGCGTCGTCGGCGCGGAAGTCGCGCCAGGTGCCGTCGAACGGGAAGCGGCGCGCCACGACGTCCCGGATCACCCGCTCGCCCTCGGCGCGCACCGCCGCCGCGTCGCGGACCCAGTAGCGGTCCGGGAACGCGAGCCGCTCGGCGAGCTCGTCCTCGTCCTTCCAGTGCCAGGAGTGGTCCGGCCAGACCCAGACGTCGAGATCCTGGTCGCAGCCGTCGATGCCGCGAGTCTCGCCGTCACGCCAGTGGGTGACCGGCTCCTCCAGGTTCACGTACCAGCCGCTGAAGCGGCCGACGGAGTCCCAGAACCACCAGACGGTGTGCGCCCGGCCGGTCGGCAGGAACATGAAGACGTCCGGGCCCCACCAGGTCGTGTCGACGAGGAGGGTCCGCTGCTCGAGCCATTCGGCGAAGGGCATGTCGCGGATGCCGCGTCCGTCGTCGCTGTCGCGGCGCACCGCCGGGCTGCCGTGCGGGATCCACAGCCGCAGGCCGAGCTCGTCCTGGCCGACGACCACGCCGCAGCGGACGAGGACCAGCTCGTCGTCGGTGAACATCCGGTGCAGCACGACCTCGCCCGCCACGAAGGTCGGGGCGAGGTCCACGCCATCGACGATAGCCTCCGGGCCCGGCCTTGCGGCCGAACCGCGCGAACCGCCGTCGGGCGGCCGCTGCGCGACACCGCCGCGGGACCGGCAGAACACGACGAGCCCCGCTCCGATCACCGCGTCGGCCGGTCCGGCGCGCGGACCAATAGGGTTGAGACATGGCGCAGTACGTCTTCCAGATGCGCAAGGTGCGCAAGGCCCACGGTGACAAGGTCGTCCTCGACGACGTGACCCTGGCTTTCCTGCCCGGGGCCAAGATCGGCGTGGTTGGCCCGAACGGGGCGGGGAAGTCGTCCCTTCTCAAACTCATGGCCGGTCTTGACCAGCCCAGCAACGGCGATGCGATCCTCTCGCCCGGCTACACGGTCGGCATGCTCGCGCAGGAGCCGATCCTCGACGAGGCCAAGGACGTCCGGGGCAACGTCGAGGACGGGGTCCGCGAGATCCGCCAGGTGCTCGCCGACTACGAGGCCATCAACGAGAAGATGGCCGACCCGGACGCGGACTTCGACACCCTGCTCGCCGACCAGGCCGCCCTGATCGACAAGATCGAGGCGGCGAACGCCTGGGAGCTGGACAGCCAGATCGACCAGGCGATGGACGCGCTGCGGCTACCGCCGGGCGACGCGGACGTCAGCAAGCTCTCCGGTGGCGAGCGCCGCCGGGTCGCGCTGTGCCGGCTGCTGCTGGAGGCCCCCGACCTGCTGCTGCTCGACGAGCCCACCAACCACCTGGACGCCGAGTCGGTGCTCTGGCTGGAGCAGCACCTGGCCCGCTACGCCGGCGCCGTGCTGGCCGTCACCCACGACCGGTACTTCCTGGACAACGTGGCCGGCTGGATCCTGGAGCTCGACCGGGGCCGGGCGATCCCGTACGAGGGCAACTACTCGACCTACCTGGAGAACAAGGCCGCCCGGCTGAAGGTCGAAGGCCAGAAGGACGCCAAGCGGCGCAGGATGCTCTCCCAGGAGCTGGAGTGGGTCCGCTCCAACCCCAAGGCGCGCCAGGCCAAGAGCAAGGCCCGCCTCTCCCGCTACGAGGAGCTCGCCGCCGAGGCCGACAAGGCCAGGCCGCGCGACTTCGACGAGATCCAGATCCCGCCGGGCCCGCGGCTGGGCAACCTGGTGATCGAGGCGAAGGGCCTCACGAAGGGCTTCGGCGACCGGGTGCTGATCGACAACCTGTCGTTCAGCCTGCCGCGCGGTGGCATCGTCGGCATCATCGGCCCGAACGGCGTCGGCAAGACCACGCTGTTCACGATGCTCACCGGCCTCGCGCAGCCCGACTCGGGCCAGCTCGCCGTCGGCGACACCGTCGACATCTCCTACGTCGACCAGTCGCGCAGCGGCCTGGACGGCAAGAAGAACGTCTGGGAGGTCGTCTCCGACGGGCTCGACCACATCATCGTCGGCAAGGTCGACTTCCCGAGCCGGGCGTACGTGTCGTCGTTCGGCTTCAAGGGCCCCGACCAGCAGAAGCCGGTCGGCGTGCTCTCCGGCGGTGAGCGAAACCGGCTGAACCTGGCGCTCACGCTCAAGCACGGCGGCAACGTGCTGCTACTCGACGAGCCGACCAACGACCTCGACGTCGAGACGCTGCGCTCGCTGGAGGACGCGCTGCTGGAGTTCGCCGGCTGCGCCGTGGTGATCTCCCACGACCGGTGGTTCCTCGACCGGGTCGCGACGCACATCCTCGCCTGGGAGGGCGACGACGAGAACCCGGCCAAGTGGTTCTGGTTCGAGGGCAACTTCGTTGACTACGAGGCCAACAAGGTCGAGCGTCTCGGCCAGGAGGCCGCCTGCCCGCACCGCGTCACCTACCGCAAGCTCACCCGCGACTGACCCACGGCGAAGCCGCCTGCTGCTGTCCTGGGCCGCCGTCTACCTCGGCGGCCCGGCGGCGACG
>Ga0207641_10004379_pt1 | contig 12241 bp, 10 predicted proteins | sample KBSSwiS62_FD_184306 | JGI IMG/M metagenome (GOLD analysis project Ga0207641, IMG submission 184306) | Switchgrass rhizosphere microbial communities from Kellogg Biological Station, Michigan, USA - KBS Switchgrass S6-2 (SPAdes) (version 2) | ecosystem: Host-associated > Plants > Roots >... | reverse complement strand
TTCAACATCTCCACAATTTTATTGTAAAATCCTCCTCGTAAATGGCCGAAACCGATATGAAAAAAACTGGTATCTGAAACAGGCATTGATTATATTTGATCTGTATCTGGAAACAGAATGAAATCTCACCAAAACCGAACCGCTAAATTCAAACACTTTTCAAAGACCTTTCTCTTTGTGTTTGTTTTTTTAATTATCGAGGCCCCTTCATTTTGCCAGTATCCTGATACTTTAATAACCCTCAACTGGGATTCGGATAAATATTTCTTAAAAGGAATTCCAGCAGGTTTTGTTCCAAGATCTTTTAGTGTTGAAACCAATTACGATGCAAATGTTTTGTCCCGGGATCCTTTTAAGATCACCCATGTTACAGCTTCAAATGCTTCAAAAAAACTACTTGCTCGTTTTTCAGTAGCAAACAACTCTGATGCACCGGACAGTCTTTATTTTTTTCCTGACCTGTATTTTGACAATGTAATTCTATATAAAGTAGAGAACAATAAAGCCACAGCCTTGCCTGTGATCGCTCCTGCTATCCGGGATAGTATTTCTTATCGATTATTCAATGTACCACCGCATGATACACTTACTATTCTTGCTGAATGTTATCCATTAAGAACATATACAAGTTCGTTTTATCCCTATATATTCAGGCAAAATTATATAGAACCGTTCGAGGCAAAATTACAAACGGAACATGCTGATGTCAAACTTTTCACTTATGTATTTTGCGGCTTATTCCTGATGATGATCCTTTTTTCACTTGCTAACTTTTTACAGGGAAGAAACAGGGAATTTCTCTATTATGCCGGCTTTGCTTTTTTTCTTGGGCTCATGCTTTTTACAAAACAATTTTATTACAATCGATCTACTGAAAGTAATTTTTTCTTTGAATCGTACATGGATTTTGTACTCCAGATCCTTGGGATCAGTTTTTATATGGCTTTTATGATCCGCTTCCTGGAAACAAAAAGAAATTTTCCATTTCTTCACAAGCTTTATATTGGTGGCATCGTTTTTTTAGCGGCAGTCATCCTGTTGTATTCATACATTCATTATAGTTCTATTGATTATTACTGGGAAAATTTCCTGGAAAACATGATCACAAAGAATATCCTGGTAATAATGATCATAGTCTTTCTTGTTTATGCAGTAAATAACTGGCGACATAAACTCTTGCGTTATTTGTTTTGGGGCAATCTCCTGTATTTAGTTTTTTCTCTTTTATCGCTGCTATCAATATTAGGAGGTCGCAGATTAAGTTTACCAGGAATACTTAGTAATTCATTGATCCTTTATGAGATCGGGCTTTTGATAGAACTTATCTTTTTCTTGATGGGCCTTACCTATAAGAATAGAACTCAATTGATAGAACAAACAACAGAGAGAGAAAGATTGAAAATGGAAAACGAAAGAAAAGAACTGGAAAAACAAGTAGCGGTGATGCAGGCTCACCAGGAAGAAAGAGAAAGAATATCTGCAGATATTCATGATGAGCTGGGCTCTGGTATGACAACTATCCGTTTGATGAGTGAGATCGCAAAAAATAAAATGAAAGAAAACATTCCTGTTGAAATTGAAAAAATATCCAACTCCGCCAATGAAGTACTGAATAAAATGAATGCGATCGTCTGGAGTATGAATAGTAGCAATGATACACTTGATAGTCTTATTTCTTATATCAGGGCTTATACATTTGAATTTTTTGACGGTACGCAAATAGAATGTAAAGTCAATATGCCAGAAGAAATTCCCTTTCATGAAATAAGCGGCGACAAAAGAAGAAATATTTTTTTATGTGTAAAAGAGTCATTGAACAACGTGTTAAAGCACTCGAAGGCAAGCAGGATAAAAATTGATATCGAGGTAAATCATAAACTCAAAATAAAAATTGCAGATAACGGTGTAGGGATCGAGCAGGAAAAAATTCGCCGGTTTGGGAACGGTCTTAAAAATATTGAAAGACGAATGAAAGGAATTGGAGGAGGCTATACCATCGCTAATAACAATGGCACTGAAACAAAACTTGAATTGTCATTATGAGCTTTCGCTTTTTTTCATTGCTGCAACAAATAAAAATACCCAGCCAGCTATAAAAGCAACACCACCAAATGGTGTTATAATCCCTGCCTTATCAAATGAAGCGGTTTCCGCAGCCCTCCCTGTAGTTAGCAAGTACAACGATCCTGAAAAAAGGATTATTCCAATTATAAATAATACTCCCGCTATTTGTACAAATTTTTGAGAACATTTTTCATAAAGCATACCCGTGAGTAGTAAAGCAAGAGCATGATACATTTGATATTGAACTCCTGTTTGAAATGTTTGTACTGTTTCTGCCGGAACGATTTTTTTTAAGCCATGAGCACCAAAAGCACCAAGCGCAACTGCAATAGCGCCAAGTAATGCGCCGGTGGTAACAAATTTTTTATGCATGAAATAATTTTTCTACGATCTTTTCCAGGCTTTTCTCATCTTCCTCCACTACCATTTCTGCCTGCTCGTAATATATTTTCCTGTCGGAGAATTTTTTAATGATAAACCCTTTTAATTGCGCATCATCCAGGTTTTTTATCAAAGGCCGCTGAGTCTTTTCTTTTAATAATCTTTCATGAAGAAGATCAATGGGTGTGTTTATCCAAACGGCTGTGCCGCTTTTATTCATGAAATCGATATTATTAAAATAACAGGGCGTGCCTCCACCAGTCGCCATTATAAATGAATCATGGCTTTCGGAGATAATATGCAGTGTGTCTTTTTCAATCAACCGAAAATATTCTTCTCCTTCCTCTGCAAATATTTGACTGATCGTTTTTCCTTCACTCGATTCTATCTGTTCATCCAGGTCAAAAAAAGGTAGCCTGAGTTTCTCACTCAGTTTTCTGCCCCAGTAGCTTTTACCAGAACCCATGAATCCTATTAGGAAAATTTTCATTTTCTAAATATGCAAATTTGCCAGTATGCCGATGTGCTGATAACTATTACTTCATTCGCAAATTTGCACATCGTCTCATTGGCACATTATTTAAACGCATTCAACCCCGTCACATCCATTCCCGTTATCAATAAATGAATATCGTGTGTGCCTTCGTATGTTATCACACTCTCCAAATTCATCATGTGACGCATTATAGGATATTCGCCGGTGATACCCATACCGCCAAGCATCTGTCTTGCATCACGACAAATATTAGTTGCCACTTCACATGCATTTCTTTTTGCCATACTTACTTGTTGTGGCGTTGCACGGCCTTCACTCATTAATACACCCAATCTCCAATTTAATAATTGCGCCTTTGTAATTTCAGTGATCATCTCCGCCAGCTTCTTTTGCTGTAATTGAAATCCGCCGATCGGTTTTCCAAATTGCTCTCTTTCTTTTGAGTAACGCAAGGCAGTATCATAACAATCCATTGCAGCCCCAATAGTTCCCCATGCAATTCCATAACGAGCTTTTGTCAAACAACCCAGGGGACCTTTCAATCCTTTTACGTTTGGAAAAATATTTTCTTTCGGAACTTTTACATTATCAAAAACAAGTTCACCAGTTGATGATGCCCGCAAACTCCATTTGCCATGGGTTGTTGGTGTAGTAAACCCATTCATTCCTCTTTCAACGATCAATCCTTGTATATCACCTGCTTCGTTTTTTGCCCACACAACCGCCACTTGTGAAAATGGCGCATTACTGATCCACATCTTTGCACCATTTAAAATTACATGATCACCTGCTTCTTTAAAATTTGTCAGCATGCTTGATGGATCACTTCCATGATTTGGCTCTGTCAATCCAAAACAACCTAACCATTCTCCGCTTGCGAGCTTTGGTAAAAACTTTTTTCGTTGTGCTTCGCTTCCATAAGCATAAATAGGAAACATAACCAGCGAACCTTGCACAGATGCAGTAGAACGAACTCCACTATCGCCACGTTCCAGTTCCTGCATCATCAACCCATAGGAAATATAATCAAGGCCGCCACCGCCATACTCAATTGGAATTGTGGGCCCGAAACATCCAAGATCACCTAACTGTTTTACAATTTGCTGTGGAAACTCGGCCCGCTGTGCATAATCTTCAATGATGGGAGAAATTTCTTTCTTCACATAATTTCTTACCGACTCACGAATTAATTTTTGTTCTTCAGAGAGCAATTCATCTACCAAAAAATAATCCGGGCTTTGAAAAACATCAGTACGGGCAGCCATTCGATTGAAGATTTTAGATTTAAGATTTCAGCCCCGATAACTATCGGGAGTCCCAAAGTTAAGGGATTGAAGAATGAATAAGTTTTCAGCTTCCTCCTTACTATTAAGCAACTGTTGCGTCGCACTCTTGTACCGCAACAATTCTATTCAGCTTAATTCACGCAAAGAGGTTCAACTTGAAACGTTATTGGCTGGTATTCTTAAAAAAGGACCAAACCGTAACCAGGATAACATCAGTGCTGAAAAAATTTAAGCTGCACACTTGGCAACTATCAATAGTCTTGCTAAAGAAATAATGGCCGGTCCTATCATGACATATTATCAATGGTGGTGCAAAAGGGAAAATATATTTTCAAATAAAAAGAAAGCAGCTCCAATAATGGAGTTGCTTTAAAATTCAAATCAACTTGAAATATTCTTAATTCTTTTTTCCGGGTCCACTCTGATCAGTGTCCCTGTTTATTTCTTCTATATCTACACTCCTCTCCGAGTTATCACCTAAAAGATATTTAGCGAAATGATCAGCAGTTTTCCAGAACCAATACTCCGTCATATCGCCAAAGCCGTGACGTTGTGTTGGCAATATCAGCATTTCAAATCTTTTATTTGCCTTGATCAAAGCATTTACTACTCGCAATGTATTTCCTGGAGAAACATTATTGTCGATCTCCCCATGTATAAGCAACAATCGTCCTTTTAAATTCTTAGCAAGATCCTGGTTTCGTTCTATTGCATACACAAAGGTCGTGTCGCCTTTTTCACTGATCTCTTCTTTTACTCCATTGTGCTTTTCACTCCACCATCGGTTGTAAATAGTATTATCATGATTGCCTGCATTGCTTACAGCTACTTTAAAGAAATCCGGGTACACTAGCATTGCCGCTGTGCTCATGAAACCGCCACCGCTATGCCCATGTATCCCCACACGATTGATATCAATATAAGAATAGCGACTTGCTAATTGCTCTGCAGCAGTTTTTTTATCAGCCAATCCATAATCTCGGAGGTCACCATATCCATAGTTGTGATACCACTTGCTCCTGCCAGGACTTCCTCCCCTATTGCCTACTGTTATTACAATAAATCCAAGTTGTGCTAAACGATCAATTCTATCCATTCCTCTTCCCCATGATTTATTTACAGACTCTGTTTGTGGTCCTGGGTAAACGTATTCGATCAATGGGTATTTTTTTGTAGTATCAAAATCAAATGGCTTATACATCACGCCATATAGATCGGTAATACCATCATCAGCTTTTACTTTGAATATTTCAGGGAACTTATAGCCAGATTCCGATAAGCGGCTGAAATCTGCCGTTTCCAATTTTAAAATTGGTTTTCCATTATTATCCAGCAATGCAGACTCAGGGATTGTGTTTACTCGAGAATAATTATTTACAAAGAACTGCTCATCATCATCCATCATAAAGAAGTTGTCATAATTTCCTTCGTTGAGTAATTTCAGTCCTGTACCATCGAAATTGACCTTATATAAGTGCAAATAATATGGATCTTCTTTTTCTGATGAAGTTCCTTTCTTCTTATCCGCCAGCACCATTTCTTTTCCACTAGCAGAGAAATAAAGTATTCTTTTCTTTTCATCAATACCTACAATTCCCTCACAATGGAATGGCCCTGATGTGACCTGGTTTTTTAACTTACCTGCATCATCATAGAGATAAAAATGTCCCCAGCCATCTCTTTCACTCCATTCAATTATTTCTTTACCATCATTTACCAATCCAGGAGTTCTTATCTCCACATAAGTATTCATTCTTTCTTCAATAACAGGGGTCAATTGAGTGGTTGCAACATCTACCCTGCAGATATCAATTCGTTTCAGATCACGACTTGTACGGCTAAGAAAGAACTGGTTATTATTTCCCAGCCAAAGATTTGGCGAGAAATCATCATCCCTGTTTTTTCTTAATGATGGTTTACGAAACAGGTCAACAGATTGGTCTTTAAATAAACTAATAGCCAGCTTCCTTGGCTTCTTTGTAGCAACATCAAATAACAACACTTCCTCGATAGGCGCTTCTTTTTCTCCTGGCATCCAGTATTTGTAAGTTTCAAGTGTTGGACGTGGATCAGCAATACTATTAATTACCCAGAGGTCTTTTACTTTTCTTTCATCTGTTCTGTTCATTACAAAATATTTTGAATCAGGCGACCAAAGAACACCGACTGCTTTACGGTCCTTTTTATTTTTTTCCGCATCTACATTTGTTTCTCCAGATGTGTTTAAATGATAACTATAATCTTTAACTCCATCTGTTGTGATTGCGTGTTCAACAATAGTAGAATCTTTATCATTTACCTGCGCTTTTTTATAATTTTCGAAATCCATCCAGTAGAGGTTATAATTTCTGCCGAAAAGAACGATTGAACTATCTGGCGCTACTGATGCCCATAGTGCTTTTCGCAATGGTCTTTTGAATTCAGTAAGATTGGTGATAGCGCCGGTATTAAGGTTATATTCAAAATAAAACACCTTTTTTTCTTTTTTCGGTGGTGCTTCTTTTTTCGCCGTGGTGTCTTTTATTATTACATCGATTGAGCTTTTAACCTGGAAGCGAATCATTGTTTCATCTCCTATGAATTGCAAACTGTCTAATTCAAGATGCTGTCCATCAATTGGATCTTTTATAATACTTGTGAGCAATGCAGCCAATTTATCTTTATCAAATAAAAATTTTTTCTCTGGCTTCACGGGATCAACTATGTACCAGTTTCTTCCTTCCGTCGTTTGATAAGAATACCAGAAACGGTTTGATCTTTTTAGCCAGTGCGGATCAACGCTTGTAGAAAAAACCATTTTATCCAGCTTAGCCGGTGAAAATTTAGATGCCAGCAAATAATTTGCTTTTACTTCTTTGTTACTTTGAGCGGCTGAGAATAGAAATAGATTGATTAATAACAAAAAGAGGGTCGTCCTTTGCATGTTTAGTTGTTTTGGTATATAAAAATATCTGTTAAGATAAGTAACTCTTCATTTCAAATGATATTGTTGAGCAATGGCGCTTGCTTCTTTATCTAAATCATTTTTTTCACTGGCATAAATGATGGCACGGCTTGCATTTACCAATATACCGCAATCTTTTATCATTGCCTTTTCCGAGGGCCCTTTCAAACTACAACCCTGTGTAGGCAACACCGGTAACAAGATAGAAATGTACAGAAGTTATCTTCCTTATGCTTGTAAACTCATCAGCCTGTATTGCCCAACTTCAAATATTATGTTCTCAGGGTGCATCACGAAGAAACTATTTTCAAACCGTGAAGCTTCTCTTGCATCGCACTCTCGTAATGTAATAATTCTATTCAACAATTTCAACACTTCAAATAAATTGCCCGGCCCTTTAGGGGAGAGACTAAGGAAAGAGTAACCCCCTGATCTAATTTCTCCCTGGCCACGGGCGAGGCAATGAAAGAAACTCCTGATAAGAAAAATCCCTAGTCACAAAATCCTATCTTGAGAAAAATATCTACATGAAAATTTTATTTTTCATTTTAATTATTGGATGTATTGCAACAGGATGCGGCAATGATCACCAATCAACTTTTGTTTCAACGACACAACCAGAAAAATATGATGTAACTAAAGACACGACTGTTACAGGTGGTGAAATGAAACGTTATTGGTTAGTGTTATTACAAAAAGGGCCCAACAGAAATCAAGATAGTATCAGTGCAGAAAAAATTCAAGCTGCACACATGTCGAATATCAGCCGTCTTGCAAAAGAAGGCAAACTAGTAATGGCCGGGCCAATTGGAGTTGAAAATGATCTTCGTGGAATTTTTCTTATGAACTGCGCTGACTCAACAGAAGTAGAGAATTTTGTAAAAACTGATAGTGCCGTGATCACAGGCAGGCTTATCATGAAATATTATCCATGGTGGACAATGAAGGGAAAATATATTTTTAAATAAAAATACTCACAGAACTTGTAGCACTTCATTCTCTTTAAGAATTTCAGAATGATTTATTGGCTGTAAGATGCAGCCAAAAATATGATCGCTAAACCGGGGCTTAAATTTAAAATTTGTCGTTTCAATTCGCTTTGGCATATCGATCCCTGTAATTTTCCACCGATGACCAGCCATGCTTTCCAGGATCGTCCCGATTCTTGGCGTTGTCTTTTCTGTAAAATCCATTATTGTAATTATACCACCAGCGGTATTAAATACTTCATAGACACAGCCTAACTGAAAAATGTTTTTTTCAGGCAGATATTCATTCATCTCGTGTTGATATTGCTCAGCTATAGCCCTTGCTTCTTCTGCAAAATTTTCTTTTTCACTAGCATAAATAATGGCACGGCTTGCGTTCACCAACAACCCGCAATCTCTTATCATTGCCTTTTCAGAGATCTCTTTCAAACTGCCACCTTGAGCCCCCACACCGGGAACAAGATAAAAATGATGCGGAGTTAATTTTCTTATATCACTAAATTCATCAACTTGAGTAGCGCCAATAACAAACATTAAATTCTCCAATGTGCCCCAATTTGATACCGTCTTCAATACTTTCACATAAAGAAATTCATCAACTCCATGTCTTGTATCTTCACGAACCAACTTTTTGAACTCGAAATCATTTGCTCCTTTATTTGAGGTTAGGCCCAGGACAATTGCCCATTTACCATCATAATTTAAAAATGGCTCTACACTATCTTTTCCCATATACGGTGCAACCGTTATAGCATCAAAAGGCAGTGTTTCGAAAAAAGCTTTTGCATACTGATCCGATGTATTTCCAATATCACCTCGTTTTGCATCAGCGATCTTAAAATGCTCATCTCCTATATAGCGAACAGTTTTTTCCATTACTTCCCACCCTTTTACTCCTATTGCCTCATAAAAAGCTGTGTTGATCTTATAGGCAACGCATAAGTCTTTTGTTGCATCAATTATGGCTTTATTAAAAGTAAAAACAGGATCTGATCCAGATAAAAGATGTTTTGGGATCTTAGTGATATCAGTATCCAACCCAATACAGAGATAAGATCGCTTTTTGAAGATTTGTTCAACGAGTTGTTGACGGGTCATACAGCGAAGATAAGAACCATGACTTATTTGATTTAAAAAGATTATAAGGAAAATTTGGAAACACGATCAACCAATTAATTTCTTTAATGCGTCAGCAAACATCCTTACTTCTTCAAAACTATTATATAACGGCACTGGCGCAAGCCGAATAACATTTGGTTCCCGCCAATCTGTAAAAATTCCTTCTTTCATCAATTCATTATAAATATTTTTTCCATTCTCAAGCATCAGCATTGAAACCTGGCAGCCTCTCTCGTTCTCATTTCGAGGCGTGAGAAATTCAATACTTTTTTTAGGAGATGAATTATTTATTTCTTCTAACAAAAACCATAAATAACCTGTCAGCAATTTTTGTTTAGCCAAAATTTTATCCCATCCTGCTTCTTCAACAATTTCCAATGCTGCACGATGTGCAGCATATAAAAACATTCCAGGAGTACTTAATTGCCAGCCTTCGGCACCGGGCATTGCCTTAAATCCTTTTTCCATTTTAAACCTTGTCTGCTTATCATATCCCCACCAGCCGGCAAATCTTGGCATGCTTTCCTTGTGATGTTTTTCATGAATAAATGCTCCCCCTATTGCACCGGGTCCTGAGTTCAAATATTTATAAGTACACCAGCAAGCAAAATCAACATCCCAGTCATGCAAGTGCAATTCAACATTGCTGGCAGCATGAGCAAGATCAAAACCAACCTTTGCTCCTGCAACTTTTGCAGCCCGGGTAATTTTTTCAAGATCGAAAAATTGACCGGTGTAATAATTTATTCCGCCAAACAATACTAAGGCCGTTTCGTCTCCATGTTTTTCAATTGTCGAAATAATATCTTCTGTTCGCAAAGTATATTCAGCACTTCGGGGAGCCACTTCAATAATTACAGTGGCTGGATCAAACCCTTTATTTCTTACATGCGTTTCAAAAGCATACTGATCGCTTGGAAAAGCCTTTGCTTCACAAATTATTTTATACCGTTTTGCATTCGGATTATAAAAACTTACCAGCATCAGGTGAAGATTGACAGTAAGCTGGTTCATTGCCACAACTTCATTTGGTAGAGCACCGACAATTTTCGACAAAGGATGAGCTAGCTTTTCGTGATAATCCATCCATGGTTCCTTTGCATGAAAAAAAGATTCAACGCCCAATGCACCCCAGTCGTCGAGTATTTGTTGAATATGTCCTTTTGCTGATTTAGGTTGCAGGCCCAATGAGTTTCCTAAAAAATAGATCTTCTGTTTACCACCAGCTTCAGGAATAATGAACTTATCTCTGAAACTTTTTAAGGGATCGGCAGCGTCTAATTGTTGTGCAAAAGATAAACCGGTTTCAAAATTCATATTGCATTTGGTTTTCGCCGAACTATCATCTTAATTTTTGATCAGGTCGGGATAATCAGTTATGATCCCATCCACTCCCATCTTCTTCAGTTTTCTTACCTGTTTTGCATCATTCACTGTCCATGGAATAATTTTCATTCCTTTATCATGACACTGTTTTACTAATTTATCATCCACTAATGTCTGATTTGGACTATAATATTCCGGAGTATATCCAAGTTTATTCAATTGGCCCTCAAAATCATTTACATCTGAATCTTCGATCAGCATCGATGTCTTAATTGAAGTATATTCTTCATGAATATATTTTAATGATCGGAAATCGAATGACTGAATAATCACCCTGTCTCCAATTTTCTTTTCTTTGATCACTGCGATTAATAATTCAGCGAATTCTGAAGGAACAGGATGAAACTTGTTATCACCGGCGGGTAAACTTTTTGTTTCAATATTATACCTAACCTTTGGTAAATTCTTTTTTACAAGATATGCCTCCACACTGTCTATTAGATCACTCAGCAACGGCTTTACTACTTTCATTTTTTGCTGCTGAGGAAAACGTGGATGCGGTTTCATTCCTACATCATATTTCAAAACTTCGTCATAGCTCATTTGATAAATATTAAGTTGCATCGCTTCCACAGGATTGACAAATGAGCCATCCGGCTTTGTCGTTATTTCTGTTTCAAACCAAGGCTCATGCGATACAACAACTTTATTATCCTTTGTAATTACTACATCCATTTCCAAAGTAGTTACGCCAAGATCAATTGCCGTCAGCATGGCAGGTATTGTATTCTCCGGCATAAGGCCACGACAACCACGATGACCTTCCACATCAAAGGCTGGTTTTTGAAAATTTCCTCCATTCATAAAGAAGAAAAGTATAATAAGTGATGAAAAGTATTTCATTTACCAAATAGTTGATGTTGTATTTTTTTCATTTCAGCAGCAATAAACTTACCATCACTTCCCTGTTCGTTTAGTTTGTCCATAATATTTTGAAAGCTCTTTTCGTTGCGATTCTGGCTTAATTTAAAAACATTATCTATCGACACCACTTCTACTTCAAATGCAACAATGGCTTTCAATAATGGCTCTGTGTACTCTGACGTTAAGTTATCGAATACAGTTGTAGATGCAGTATTATTATTTTCATAATGAAGTGTCAATCGCTTAAGTATTGCTATAAGATCTTCTTTATTTCCAAACCTGATAGTTCCTTTGGCATGCACACTCATATAATTCCATGTGCTTGCCTGGTGAGGATTGTCATACCATGTGGCACTTACATAAACATGTGGGCTTGTAAAGACAGCAAGAATATTTGGGTTTTTTTCAAATGCTTTGTGATGATCATTGCTCCTCATGATATGGCCGGTAAGAAATAATTTACCATCTCTCTCATCGATAAAAACAGGTACTTGTGTTGCAACGGGTTTGTTTTCTTCATTTACCCCCGTTAAAAAAACAAAAGGATGCTTACGCATAAACTCAAGCACCACTTCCTGGTCCCTTTCTTTAAAATAAGGTAGATTATACATGAAGCGAATTTAGTATTTACCATTCATTATTGTTATAAACAAATGATTAAAAAAGCCCTATCTTTTGAACCCAAAACTTTACTAATGAAACCGATCATTCT
>Ga0207641_10004376_pt1 | contig 12242 bp, 9 predicted proteins | sample KBSSwiS62_FD_184306 | JGI IMG/M metagenome (GOLD analysis project Ga0207641, IMG submission 184306) | Switchgrass rhizosphere microbial communities from Kellogg Biological Station, Michigan, USA - KBS Switchgrass S6-2 (SPAdes) (version 2) | ecosystem: Host-associated > Plants > Roots >... | reverse complement strand
CCCGGCAGGCCCGACCACCGCGACCCGCATGGACAAGTTCACCGAGATGATGCTCGCCGAAACCGGCCTGATCGCGATGGTCGGCAAGGCCGAGCGCGGACCGGTCGCGATCGAGGCGATCAAGAAGCACAAGGCCGCCTATCTGATGGCGGTGGGCGGCGCGGCCTATCTGGTCGCGCGGGCGATCAAGGGTGCTGAGGTCGTCGGTTTCGCCGATCTCGGCATGGAGGCGATCTACGAATTCGACGTCAAGGATATGCCGGTGACGGTGGCGGTCGATGCTACGGGTGAGAGCGTCCACCACACCGGACCGATGGTCTGGCGCGAGAAGATCGCGCGGGAGAAGCTGCTCGAGAACGCGTGATCTCGTCTCTCCTCCTGCTCGCTAAACATCCCCAAGTCGTTGAAAGGCGATGCAGGGTTGATGCGATGTCCTTTGGATAGGAGGACGCGATCGAATTGAGAAGGCTACTTCTCGAGCAGTCTCGGGAACAGCTCGACGAAATTGCAGGGCATGTGGCGGCTATCGAGCTGGAAGACGAGAATGTCGTCCCAGCCGTCCCTCACCGCGCCGGTCGATCCCGGCAGCGCGAAGATATAAGTGCCGCGCGCGACGCAGGCGGTGGCGCGGGACTGGATCGTCGAGGTGCCGATCTTGGCGTAGCTCAGCCAGCGGAACAGTTCGCCGAAGCCGGGGATTTCCTTGTCCCACACCCGCTTGAGAGCCTCCGGGGTGACGTCACGGCCGGTAACCCCGGTGCCGCCGGTGGTGATTACGCAATCGACCTCAGGGTCGTCGATCCAAGTGTGCAGGCGCGCGGTGATGAGTTCGACATCGTCGATCACGATCGCGCGATCCGCGACGATATGGTTCGCGCCTTCGATACGCTGGACTAGCGTGTCGCCCGACTTATCCTGCGAAAGATCGCGGCTGTCGGACACGGTGAGCACCGCAATCCGCACGGGATGAAAGGGCAGGTCTTCCTTGATCGGCATGGGCGCTCCGTTTGTTGCCGCTTCTCTTAAGCCGAAGCGGCCTCATCATGCAAAAGCGCCGACAGGCCGACGGCATCGGAAATTGCAGCCATCGAGGCGGTGTTGTCGAAAATACACCAGGCTGAGTCCCCAGCAGCGCGGAGAGCGCGGGCGATCTCGGGCAGACGATCCGCATAGGAAGAGCGATAGATAACCGGTGAGCCGTGCAGCCGGAAATAGGCGAGCCCAGACCATCCACCGGGAAGCGCAGCGGCGACGACGCGGGCGGGGTCGGCCGCGACCCGGGCGATCCGCTCGGCGATCAAAACATCGTCGGCGGCTGGCTCGAACCACGTCGCGTGGCGGGGCTCCAGCACAAGCGGCGCGCTGATATGCTGGCGGCAGACGGCGAAAAACGCGCACGCGACGCCGACATCGAAAACCAGGCTCGGCGGCAATTGCACCAGCACGACGCCAAGGTTCGATCCGAGCCCGGCCGTCTCGGCGGCGAAGCGCTCGATCGCCGCGCCTGCCTCGATCAGGCGCGCTTCATGTGTGATCGCCTTCGGCAGCTTCACCGAGAAGCGGAAGCCACGCGGCACGCTCGCCGCCCAGCGCGCATAGGTCGCCGGCTTGTGCGGCCGATAGAAGCTGCTGTTGATCTCGACCGCGTCGAACCGCCGCGCATAGCGTTCGAGATGCGATCCTTCGTGATCGAACAGCGCCTTGTCGCGCGCCGCGATCGACCAGCCGGCCGTGCCGATCATCGTTTCCTGCTACCCACGCCGATGCAACGCACGGCGCGCTTACGGGGCTCCACTGCGCGCAATATGCTGTCGCATCATGGTTCCGATGACAGATTTCGTGAAGTATAAGGGAACGTCTGAACGACGTAAAAACCCCCCGATATGCCCGATAATCAGTCGGCGGCGGCGGGCGCGCCAAGCGAGGTAAGGCGCATCGCCTGGCGGCCGGGCAGCCCGGGAAAACGCGGCCACATGCCCTGCACAATCGCGGTCAGGCTCGTAGGCTTCACGCCCGACTGGAGCTGATACATCCAGTAATTGCGCATCACGATCGTGACATAGGCGCGGGTCTCGCCGAACGGGATCGATTCTATGAACAGCAATGGATCGGAGAGATTACGCCCGCGCGCATTCCAGTTGGCGACCGAATTCGGCCCGGCATTATAGGCCGCGATCACCTTGGGCAGCAGGCCGCCGGTGCAACCGCTGTTGTCGGCGAGTTCGCGCAGATAGGCCTGGCCGAGATCGATGCTCGCCGCCGGGCTCGACAGGCTGGCGGGATCGAGGATGCGGCCCTGATGGCGGGCGACCATCTGTGCGGTCGCGGGCATCAGTTGCATCAGGCCACGCGCGCCGGCCGAGCTCGTGGCGTCGGTCCTGAATTGCGATTCCTGGAGCGCGTGGGCAAAAATGAGGGCCTTGTCGACCTGCCATCCGCTCGCCGGGGTCCAGCTCGGCATGGGATAGCGCGCCGAGGCGGAGAGGCGTGTGCCCGACGGGCCGTTCTGCGCGAGCCAGATCTGCGCCGACGGCAGATCGAGCCGGGCCGCAAGATGCATCAGCGATTCATGATCGCGCGCGAGGCCGATGCGTGCCTGATGGCGCAGCAGCTGTTCGGCGAGCGCGGTCTCGCCGATCTCGGTGAGCGCTGCCGCCCGGCGGACATTGGGGATCGCGCCGATCGACGCCCAGTCATTGGCGGTGAGCTTCAGGCCTTCGTCGCCGACGTCGCTCATGCCAAGAGAGTTTTGCGCGATCAGGCCGTAGAAAGTCTCCTTCATCCGCGCTGCGCTGCGCAGATGCGGTTCGACCTGTTCGGGCCGCCCGCACGCCATTGCGGCGCGGCTCGCCCAATAGAGGCCGGCGGCGATCATCTCGCCGTCGCGTGCGCGCGCTGCGACCGAGTCGAATGCTGTACCAGCAGCGGTGCAATCCTTCGATCGCCATGCGGCGAGCCCGGCCACCCAGTCGGCCTGTACCGCCCAGTCGCCGGGAAGGCCACGTGCCTGGTTTGCGAGGCGCACCGCATTGGCGTCATCGCCCGTCAGATAAAAGGCCCAGGCGGTGCGCTGCAGCCACTCCGCCTGCGCTTCGGGCGAAAGATCGATCAGCCGTGCGGTGAGCAGCGCTTCCGCTTCGGCCGGCCGATCCGCCTTGAGCAACGGCAGCACCGACTGCCCGAGTGCGGCGGCGGCGCGATCGCTGCGGAGCGATTTCGCGGATTGCCGCTTCGAGGGGCCGGCGTAGCGCACAAGATCGCGCGCGAGCGGCATCGCCGGGGTCGATATGCCGCGCTTCGCCGCGATTTTCGCGATCGACGGCGCTTGCGGCAGATCGCTCGCCGTCGCCATCATCGCCGCCAGCACATCGTCGCCGGCCGCCGGTGAGCCCTTGGCGAGCATCAGTTCGGCGCGCGCGACGTCGGTCACGGCGGTGTTGGGATTGGCGTCGATCAGCGCCTGTGCGGCGGTCCAGTCGCTGCTGCGGATCGCCGCGAATGCCGCGCGATAGGCGGCGCGTTGCTCGGCGGTAAGGCTGGCCGGCAGGGTGAGCGGCAGATTCGTGGCGCCGATCGCGGCCGCACTGGAGATCGCCGTGGCGTTTTCGGCGAACACTGCCGTCGAGGAGAGCAGCGCGGTGGCGGCGAGAAGCAGCGGCAATTTCATGCGATAATCTTCATAAGCATCTGCAGATCCTCCCAGGCGCGTTTTTTCTGCGCAGGGTGCTGGAGGAGCGTGCGGGGGTGGAATGTGGCGACGGCAGGAACCGCGCCACCGGGCAGGGCGATGTCGTGAACGCGGCCGCGCGCTTCGACGAAGCCCATGTTGAGGAACGTGCGGCTCGGGGCTTCCCCCAGCAGCAGCAGCGCACGCGGGCGCGCCAAGCCGACATGGTGTCGCGCGAGATTGCCGAACAACGCGGCGGCGGCGGCGTCGACATAGCCGCCTGCGGGCCGCCCGGGCGCCATTGCCGACAGATAGATGCTGTCGCGACTACGGCCCATCGCAGCGATCATGCGATCGAACAAGGTGCCTGCTTCGCCGGAAAGAAGCGCGCCGACCGCGACATCGGCGGCCTCGGGCATATCGACCAGCATCATCAGCCCCGATGCCACATCGCCCGATGGCGCAACGCGCGCCGAAAGCGGCAATGAAAGGGTGTCGCTTGTCGCCAGCCATTGTTGAAATGCATCCAGGGTGGCAGGGAATGACGGCGTAGCGGCGGCCTGCGGAACCGCGGTGGTTTCCGCCCGGCGTGGCTCGATGGCTGGTTGAGCGGCAGTGGCACGAGCGGGCGCCGGCGCGGGGCGCGGGGCTTCGAGCCAGTTGCGCGGCGTTTCGTCGGCGAGCACGTCCAAACCCGCGTCGTTCCACCACGACATCAGGCTGGCGACATCCGCCTGCGAAATTTGCATTGCCCCCAAATTCATACTTAGGAGTAAAGGAATGGGTTGACGCGATGGTCAATCTGCGGGCAGCGGCTTTCGGGTGTGACGTGGTAGCACCACGACGACCGGAGCAAATGAGGACTTAACATGTCGACGCGTGAATCGATGGCATATGATGTCGTGATCGTGGGAGCGGGCCCGGCGGGCCTTGCGGCAGCGATCCGGCTGAAGCAACTGGCCGAGGCGGCCGGTCGCGAAATCGGCGTCTGCATTCTCGAAAAGGGCTCCGAAGTCGGCGCGCACATATTGTCCGGCGCGGTGGTCGATCCGATCGCGCTCGATGAGTTGCTGCCGAACTGGAAGGAGCTCGACAGCCCGCTGACCGTGCCGGTCACCGAAAATCTTCATTGGGTGCTCACGAAGAACAAACAGTTCTCGCTGCCGCACATCATCCAGCCGCCCTTCATGAACAATCATGGCACCTATACGCTGTCGCTCGGCAATCTGTGCCGCTGGCTGGCAGGGCAGGCGGAGGCGCTGGGCGTCGAAATCTTCCCGGGCTTTCCGGCATCCGAGATCCTCTACAATGACGACGGCTCGGTGAAGGGCGTCGCGACGCAGGACATGGGCATCGGCCGGGATGGCGAGCCCAAGAGCGATTATCAGCCGGGCATGGAACTCCACGCGAAGTACACGTTTTTCGCAGAAGGCGTGCGGGGTCATCTCTCGAAGGTACTCAAGGGCAAGTTCGATCTCGAGGCCGACAGCCAGCCGCAGACCTATGGCATCGGCATCAAGGAATTGTGGGACATCGATCCCGAGAAGCATGTTCCCGGCCGGGTGATCCACACGCAGGGCTGGCCACTTACCGACGAAGTGGGCGGTGGTTTCCTTTATCATCAGGCCAACGGCCAGGTCGCGCTCGGCTTCGTCGTCGGCCTTGGCTACAAGAATCCGCACCTCTATCCGTTCGAGGAGTTTCAGCGCTGGAAGCAGCATCCGGCGATCCGGGCGATATTGGAGGGCGGGCGCCGCATCTCCTATGGCGCACGTGCGATCAACGAGGGCGGCTGGCAGGCGGTGCCGAAGCTCACCTTCCCGGGCGGTGCGCTGATCGGTTGCTCGGCCGGCTTCGTAAACGTGCCGCGGATCAAGGGCAGCCATACTGCGATGAAGTCTGGCATGCTCGCCGCCGAGGCCGCGTTCGACGCGATCGCCGCCGATCGCGAAGCCGATGAGCTGACCGCATATCCGGCCGCGCTCGAAGGGAGCTGGGTCGCGAAGGAACTCAAGATGGTTCGCAACGTCGAGCCGTTCGTCGCCAAGTTCGGCCCGCTGGCCGGTACCTTGCTGGCCGGAACCGATATGTGGATGCGTTACCTCAAGATCGGGCTGCCTTTCACGCTCAAGCACCACAAGGATAATGAGGATATGTGGCGCGAGGATATCGCGCCCAAGATTCAGTATCCGAAGCCCGATGGCGTGATCAGCTTCGATCGGCTCTCGTCGGTGTTCCTGTCAAACACCAATCATGAGGAAGATCAGCCGGTCCATCTGCAGCTCAAGGACCCGAGCGTCCCGATCGACATCAACCTGCCGTTCTACGACGCGCCCGAACAGCGCTATTGCCCGGCGGGTGTGTACGAGATCGTCGGCCGTGAAGAGGGCGATCCCAAGCTGCAGATCAACGCGCAGAATTGCGTCCATTGCAAAACCTGCGACATCAAGGACCCGACCCAGAACATCAACTGGGTGACGCCAGAAGGTGGCGGCGGGCCGAACTACCCCAATATGTGATGCAAGCGGGCCGGGAACGATTCCGGCCCGTACCATGTTTGTCCCGCCCGAAGCGCATGTGGCGCCGCTGTTGCACGGCGCAACGGGCTGGCTCTGCGTCCGCAAGCTGATACGGTGGCGCACCGGCTTCGGAGAATCGAATTGAGCGGACGACATATGGCCCTGCACGGTTTCGTGCTCATGTTGCTCTGTGGCTGCGCGGTTCCGGCAATTGCGTCCGCGCCCGACAGCTCGGCGGAAATGCGCCAATATGTGCGGGGACGGCTGGCCGATTCCGAAGGGCTTTCCGACGTTGCCGCAAACACCTACGCCCGGCTGCTTCAGGCGTCGCCGGACGACAAGCGGCTCGCGCTTCGCACCTATCGTCAGGCGCTGACGGCGGGTAATTACAAGCTGGCCGTGACGGCCGCGCGACAGCTCGACCGGCTTGGCGCGCTGACCGTCGATGGCACGTTGATGCTGTTGTCGGATGCCGTGGTCGCCCGCGACTGGGCCCGCGCGACGGCGGTGACCGATCGTGTCGCCCGCGAAGACGTGTTCACTTTCATCGTGCCCGTCATTCGCGGCTGGATCGCGCTGGGTAAGGGCGGCGGCGATCCGCTGCTCGCCTTCGCCGGTGCGCCCGCGTCGCAAATGGCGGCGGGTTATGCGCGCGATCATCGCATGCTGATCGGCATGGCGATGGGGCAGGCCAAATCCTTCGAGGATCTCCGGCTCGTCACCGCTGCGCATGATGGCCGGTCGCTGCGCCTGCAGCTCGCGGGCGCGGCGCTGCTCGCCCGCCGGGGGGACAAGGCTGGCGCGCTGGCGCTGCTGCAAGGGCGCGCGTCGGCGCTCGGCATGGCCCGCGCGCTCGTCGAGGCAGGCAAGCCACTCGATGGTGCGATCGACACGCCCGCGCTGGGCCTGGCCGAACTGTTCGCGCAACTCGCCATCGATTTGAAAGGCGACGGTAAATCGCCGCTCTCGCTGCTGCTCGCGCGGCAGGCCAATTATCTGGCGCCGGGCAATGTCGCGGCGACGCTGGTGGCGGCCGAGCTTCTGGCCAGCAACGACTATCGCGATGTCGCACTGGCGCTGCTGGCGCAGGTTCCGGCCCATGATCCGCTGGCGGAGACGGCCCGACAGGAGCGCAGCCAGATATTGTTCGCCAAGGGCGACAAGGAAGCGGCGCTGAACGAGGCGAAGAAGGCCGCCGCGGCGCCCGATGCCGATGGCTCGGACTATGTCGAACTCGGCAATATCCTGTCCGATATGGACCGTCCGGCGGAGGCGGCGAGCGCCTTTCAGCGCGCGATCGATTTCGATGTCGCAGCGGGCCAGCCGATGTGGCCGCATCTGTTCCTGAAAGCCGGGGCGCTCGATCGCGCCGGTGACTGGGCGGGGGCCAAGCTGCTGTTGAACAAGGCGATCGCGCTCGATCCGCGCCAGCCGATCGTGCTGAACTATCTCGGCTATGGCATGATCGAGCATCGCGAAAATCTCGACGAAGCACAGGGCTATATCCAGCGCGCGTCGGCACTCGCACCGCAGGATGCCGCCATCGCCGACTCGCTCGGGTGGGTCTATTACAAGCAGGGCAATTATACGGGCGCGATCGCGGCGCTCGAGCGCGCGGTTGCGACCGATCCGGCACAGTCGGTGATGCACGAGCATCTGGGCGATGCCTATTGGGCGGCCGGACGGCGGATCGAAGCGCGCTATGCCTGGCGCGCGGCGCTGGTGCAGGCCGACAAGGACGGTCTTGATCGGCTCAACAGCAGGTTGGCCGATGGGCTGGACAGCGGCAGGGCCCTGTCGGCGAAGTGACGCCCCGCGCATGATCGTCGAAACGGCCTATGCCAAGATCAACCTCGCGCTGCACGTTCGCCGGCGGCGCGACGACGGCTATCATGAGATCGAGACGATCTTCGCCTTTGCAGAGCATGGCGATCTGATCGAAGCCGACCTCGGCGCGCCTCCGGCGTTGACGATCGAAGGGGAGTTTGCAGAGGCGCTCGCGGGCGAAGACCCGAACGACAATCTCGTGATGCATGGCGGACAGATGCTGCTGGCCGCGCTGGGCGGCGGCATCATGCCGGGCATCAGGCTGACGAAATCACTACCTGTCGCTGCCGGCATCGGCGGCGGATCGGCCGACGCGGCAGCGGTCATCAGACTGTTGTGCGGCGCTGCCGGCGTGGCGCTGGACGATCCACGCGTCATGACGGTGGCGCGAACTTTGGGCGCCGACGTGCCGGCATGCGTCATGTCGCACAGCGTGCGCGGCGACGGTCGCGGCGACGATCTGATCGCGGTTGAAGCGCAAGCTCTCGATGCCATGCCATTGCTGCTGGTCAATCCGCGGGTCCCGTTGCCCACAGGGCCGGTGTTCAGGGCCTGGGATGGCGTTGACCGCGGCATGCTGGACAATGGGGAGCCGCTGGCTGCGGCGATTGCGGGGCGAAACGATCTCGAAGCACCTGCCCGGGCGATCCGCCCGGTCATTGGCGAGGTCGTCGATCTGCTTGCAGCACAGCCGGGTGTGGTGCTTGCCCGCATGTCCGGGTCCGGCGCGACCTGTTTCGCGCTGTTCGATAGCGAGGCCGCGCGAGATGCCGCGTCGGCCGTAATCAGGGGCGGCCGCAGCGATTGGTGGCAACTCGCCACGCGGGTTCGTCCGGCCCGCTCATGACCTGCGATTAACTGCCGCATATTACGCCAACGTACCGAGTCCTTAAATCTACCTTAGCAGTTGAGCGGCTATTCTCCGGACTTCGACCTTCCGGAGATTGCATTGGCTTACTCGAAACCAGATTGGCGTGCGCTTTCGCTGACAAGCGCGCTCAAGCCTTGCCTCCCGCATTTGAGGATTGCGGCGGTATTCAGCGCGGTGGTGAACCTGCTGTATCTGACTCCTTCCATCTTCATGTTGCAGGTCTATGATCGGGTGATTCCGACGGGCGGCGTCACGACGCTGATCCTGTTAAGCATCATCACCCTTGCTGGCCTGTCGGCGCTGTCGGTGCTGGATTGGCTGCGAACCAGGGTCCTCGCAAAGGCTGGCACGCGTCTGGACGCCGAAGTCGCCGGGCCGCTGCTGACGGCCGTCATGACAATGCCTGCCCTGAGCCGTGCCGAGCGTGGCGAGGCAATGCGCGACTTCGACAGCCTGCGCTCCGCGCTCGGCAGCGGCGCTGCGATTGCGGCACTCGATGCGCCCTGGGTGCCGATCTATCTCGCGGCCGCATGCCTGATCCATCCGCTGATCGGCGGGATCACCTTTTTCGCAGGCATCGTCCTTCTGCTGCTGGCGCTGTGCAACGAGCGCGCAACTCACCAACTCTATGATACGTCAGCCGAGGCCGCGTCGATGGCCTATGCGCGCCAGGGCCATATGACGGCCTATGCTTCCGAAATCCGGGCGCTCGGGATGGGGGATGCTTTGCGAACGCAAGCGTTGGGCGAGCGTGTATACGCCAACGATATGGCGACGCGGGCGCTATTCGCGTCGCAGCGATACGGTTCGCTCATCAAATATTTCCGGCTGGTAGCGCAGTCTGCGGTTCTCGCAACCGCCGCGCTGCTGGCGATCCGCGGATCGATTTCCGGCGGCGCTATCTTCGCTACCAGCCTGCTGCTTGGCCGTGCGCTTGCGCCGATCGAGATGATTGTCGGATCGTGGAAGAGCGTCGTTAAGATGCGTTCATCCTATCTCCGCATCTCTCGGCTGCTGAGCAGCGTGCCGCCCGCCGCGACGATGTCGCTGCCGGCGCCTGTCGGCCGCATCAATGTCGAAGGGATCACGGTGGCGACGCCGCAGCAGGATCGCGTGGCGCTGGCCGACATAAGCTTCGGCATCGCACAGGGCGAGATCATCGGTGTCGCCGGCCTCAGTGGCGCAGGAAAGTCGACCTTGTTGCGCGCGCTTGTCGGCGCGGTGGATCCGGTTCGCGGCAATGTCCGTCTTGACGGAGCGGCGCTCGGCGACTGGATTCCGGCGGAACTGGCGCACCATGTCGGCTATCTTCCGCAGGAGTTTGTCCTGTTCGCGGGTACGATCCGCGAGAATATATCGCGATTTCAGACGGCGAGCGATGGCGACGCAGGCGCGATAGACCGGGCGGTGGTCGCAGCGGCGAACAAGATCGGCGCGCATGAGATGATCCTGAGGCTGCCTTCGGGTTACGACACGCTTGTCGGCCACGGCGGCATCGGTTTGTCCGTGGGGCAAGCGCAGCGTATCGCATTGGCGAGGGCGCTGTTCGGATCGCCGGTGTTCGTTGCGCTCGACGAGCCGAGCGCGAACCTGGACGCCGAGGCCAAGGCTTCGCTGATCGAACTGTTCGCTATTCTGCGCGCGAACAAGGTCACCACCATTTTCGCATCGCACGATGGCGGCCTGCTCAACATGGCCGACAAGCTGCTCGTTCTGACGGCCGGCCGCATTGCCAAATTCGGGCCGATACGCGCCGAGGCGTCCTTGCATCCCATAACGCGATTGAGTGCTTAAGCGATGACGACAGCTTCTTTTTTTGCCGGCAAAATGCCAACGCCGTCGGCCGTGACCACACAGGCGGGGGATGCATCGGCTGAATGGCGATGGGGCGGTGGGGTCGTCATCGGCCTGTTGATTGTCGCCGGAGCCTGGGCCGGGTTCGCGCGGCTCGATTCGGCAGTGTCGGCCCCGGGCGCGGTCAAGGTCGCGGGCGACCGGCGCGCTATCCAAAGCCTCGAAGGCGGGGTGATATCATCGCTGGACGTCGTCGAGGGCCAGAAGGTTGCGAAGGGCCAGGTGCTGGTGCAATTCGCAACGAGTCTGGCGTTGGCGCAGGAGCGCTCCCTGGCCGTGCGGGTCATCGGACTGCAGGCGCAGATTGCGCGGCTCGATGCAGAAAGCGCTGGTGCTTCGGCCATAGCGGTTCCGGCGGCATTTGCGGGCCTCATGGGGCAGGATCGCGCCGAGGCCGATCGCGCGCTCGCGATGGCCCGGAGCGAAATGCTGGTCAACGCCGCCGCCGACCAGAATCAGGCTGCTTTGCTGGGCCAGCGTGCGCGCGAGATCGGCGATCAGATTGCCGGCCATGCGCAGCGCAAAATTGCCAGTGTCCGGCAGATCGATTTGAGCCGGCAGGAGCTTGACGGCATCCAGGCGCTGGCGGCCAAGGGCTACGCCAGCAAGAATCGCGTGCTGGCGCTCCAGCGCACGGTAGCGGCGCTCGAGGGCGATGCCGGTGGCGAGCAGGCCGAGATGGCGCGTCTCCACAGCTCCACGCTCGAAACCCGACTCCAGCTGATCCAGCTGCGCGGCGACAAAGCCGCGCAACGCGCGCAGGACCTGCGTGCGGCGCAGACCGAGCTGCAGAGCCTGTTGCCGCAATGGCATGCTGCTGCCGAGGCATTAGCGAGGACGCAGCTTCGCGCGCCGGTCGCCGGAACGGTGATGGGGCTTTCGGTGCGTGGTGCGGGCGCGGTGGCAGGTCCGGGGCAGCGGCTGATGGATATCGTGCCGCGCGATCGATCGCTGGTCGTCGATGCGCAGATCGGCGTTGGCGATGTCAATGATCTCGCGCCGGGAATGGGCGTCGATATTCGGGTGACGGGATTGCACGGCAGAAACAATCCGATCCTGCATGGGACGCTCAGCCGCCTCTCCGCCGACAGTTTCAGCGACGAAAAGACCGGCCGTGCTTTTTACACGGCATCCTTCCGCGTTCCGGCATCGGAACTGCGGAAACTGGAATCGGCGGCCAGCTTGCGCGGCTCAATCCGGCCTGGAACGCCGGTGGTCGTGCAGGTGCCGCTCCATCAGCGGACGGCGCTGCAATATTGGTTCGAGCCGCTGACGGAAGCGTTAACCGGAGCGCTGCATGAACGCTGATCAGCGACAAGATTTACCGTGTCCTAACGGTATTTTTTCGCAGATTATTCAATTTATTAAAGTAAAGATACTTATCTTTAAAGGGGTTTTGTATGGCTGCCGCTATTCGTGCGAGTGATTTTGTATCCAATATTGGTATTAATACGCACATGGCGTACACGGATGGTCGCTACAGCATTTCGGCCAACGTTCTTGC
>Ga0207641_10004374_pt1 | contig 12244 bp, 8 predicted proteins | sample KBSSwiS62_FD_184306 | JGI IMG/M metagenome (GOLD analysis project Ga0207641, IMG submission 184306) | Switchgrass rhizosphere microbial communities from Kellogg Biological Station, Michigan, USA - KBS Switchgrass S6-2 (SPAdes) (version 2) | ecosystem: Host-associated > Plants > Roots >... | reverse complement strand
TGGAACGACTTCATGTGGCCTCTGATCGTGCTGACCGACGATGCGCTGCACACGTTGCCGGTCGCCCTCGCCGGCCTCTCGCGCGAGCATGTGCAGGACAGCGAGCTGATGATGGCCGGGTCGGTGGTCACCGTGCTGCCGGTGCTGGTGCTGTTCCTCGCGCTGCAGCGCCAGTACATGGCCGGGCTGATGGCGGGCGGCGTGAAGGGATGAGGAGGCTCGCGGCCGCGCTCGCCGTGGCGCTGTCCGCAGCGGCGCCGGCACAGGCAGAGGCACCCCTCCGGGACATGATCCTCGACGACTTCGAGACTCCTTCGCCGTGGACCCTGATCGCGTCTGACGACGTCCAGGCGACCTTGCGCCCGGTCGACGGCGATCACGGTCGGGCGCTGTGCATCGACTTCGACTTCGGTCGCGTGACCGGCTACGTCGCGGCGCGGCGGACGCTGCCGATCGAGTTTCCGGCGCGCTACGAGCTCGCGCTGAGAGTTCGCGGCAATGCGCTGCCGAACGCGCTGCAGTTGAAGCTCGTCGATGCGACCGGCGCCAACGTCTGGTGGGGCCGCAAGAACGAGTTCCGCGCTCCGCCCGACTGGCAGAGCTTGAGATTTCGCCAGCGCGAGATCGAATTCGCCTGGGGGCCGGCGCCGGACCGTGCGCTGCGGCGCAGCGCAGCGATCGAGCTGGTGATCGCGTCCGGCAGCGGCGCCAGCAAAGGCAGCGTCTGCTTCGATCGGCTCGAGCTGCGCGAATTGCCGGCGAGCGCAGCGATGCCGGCGCCCACGGCAACGGCGGCCTCGGCGCTCCCGGGTCACGAAGCTACGAACGCCGTCGACGGCCGCCCCGCGACCGACTGGCAGCCTGTCGCAACGCGCGCTGCGGCGGCGGTGCTGACGGTCGACTACGGCGTGCCGCGCGAGTTCGGCTTGCTCGCGCTGCGCTGGCGAAGCGGCGCGGCAGCGTCGCGCTATGCCATCGCCCTGTCCGACGATGGCGAGCACTGGCGCGACGTCCGACGCGTCGACCGCGCGCGCGGCGACCTGCAGTCGCACTGGCTGCCCGATTCCGAAGCGCGCTTCGTTCGCATCAGCGTCGACGAGCCTGCCGCCAAGGTCGTGGCGCTGGCCGAGCTGGAGCTGCGGGCCCCTGTCGATGCCAACGCCTTCTTCGCCGAGCTCGCGAAGGAGGCTCCGCGCGGCCGGTATCCGCGCGCGTATCTCGGGCAACAGACGTACTGGACGGTGCTCGGCGTCGACGGCGGTCGCACCGCGTCGCTGCTCAGCGAGGACGGCGTGCTCGAGCCCGTGCCGGGTGTCGGCGCGCTCGAGCCGTTCCTGATCGTCGACGGCAACGTGCTGGCCTGGGCCGACGTGCGCAGCAGCCATACGCTGCAGGGTGGCGACTTGCCGATGCCGTCGGTGCACTGGCGAGCCGGCGATCTCGCCCTCGACACCAGCGCGTTCGGCGCCGGCACGCCCGATGCTGCGCAGGCGCTCGCGCGCTACCGCGTCCGCAACCTGGGCAGGGACGTGCGGCGGGTGACGCTCGTCCTGGCGTGGCGGCCGTTCCAGGCCAATCCGCCGACGCAGTTTCTCGCCCATCCCGGCGGCGCGAGCGCGATCGACGCATTGGACTGGGACGGCCAGGTCCTCACGGTGAACGGTGCGCCGAGGCTGCGCGCGCTCGTCGCACCGAGCGCCGTGCGGCTCGAGCCGTTGGCGGCAGGGCCGGTCGCCGACTGGCTGCGCGAGCCTCGTCCGTCGCCCGCTCCGATGCACCTCACCGACCCGGCCGGCTTCGCCAGCGCTGCGCTGTTGTTCGACCTGAGGCTCGATGCCGGCGAGGAGCGCGAGGTCGCGGTGGCGCTGCCGGTCGACGGCGCACCCACAGCACCCGCACTGGCCGACATCGCCGCGGCCGAGGCGCGTGCGGTCGCGCATTGGCGCGCCCGCCTGGACCGCGTGCGCATTTCAGGGCCGGCCGAGGTCGAAGAGATCGCGCGCACATTGCGCACTTCGCTGGGCCACATCCTCGTCAATCGCAGCGCGGCAGCCCTGCAGCCGGGAGCGCGCGCCTATGCCCGCTCCTGGATCCGCGACGGCGCGCTCACCTCGTCCGCGCTGCTGCGCCTCGGCCAGGACGACGTCGCGCGCGAGTTCCTCCTCTGGTTCGCGCCGTTCCAGTTCCAGAGCGGCAAGGTGCCGTGCTGCGCGACCGCCCGCGGCGCCGACCCGGTGCCCGAGCACGACAGCGACGGCGAATTCGCTTTCGCGGCCGCCGACCTTTGGCAGTACACCCGCGACGAAGCGCTGGCGCGTGCCTTGTGGCCGCACGTGCGCCGCGCGGTCGAGCACATGGACGCGCTGCGCAGGAGCGAGCGGACCCCAGCGAACCTGGCTCCCGATCGCCGCGCCTACTTCGGCCTGATGCCGCCCTCGATCAGCCACGAGGGCTATTCCGACGAGCCCGCCTATTCGTACTGGGACGACTTCTGGGCAGCGACCGGCTATCGCAGCGCCCTCGAGCTCGCGCAGGCGCTCGGCCTCGCCGACGATGCGACCCGCATCGCCGGGCAGCGCGACGAGTTCCTCCGTGACCTGCTCGCGTCGATCTCCGCCAGCACGTCCTTCCACGGGCTCGACGTGCTGCCGGGTGCGGCCGACCGCGGCGACGTCGATCCGACTTCGAGCACCGTCGCGCTCAGCCCGGGCGGCCTGCTGGGGACGCTGCCCGATGCTCTCGTGCGCAACACCTTCGAACGCTACTGGCGCGACTTCAGCGAACGCAGCGCCGGTGCCAAGACATGGGACGCCTACACACCCTACGAATGGCGCAACGTCGGCAGCCTGGTGCGGCTCGGCGAGCGCGAGCGCGCGCTGCAGGCGATGGCCTTCTTCTACCGCGACCGACGCCCCAGCGGCTGGAATCAGTGGGCCGAGCTGGTGCTGCGCGATGCGCGCGAGCCGCGCTTCATCGGCGACATGCCGCACGGCTGGGTCGCTTCGGACCACATCCGCTCGGTGCTCGACCTGTTCGCGTACGAGCACGAAGGCGAACGATCGCTGGTCCTCGCGGCCGGCATCCCGATGGCATGGTTCGACGGTCGCGGCCTGGCCTTGCAGGACCTGCGCACGCCGTATGGCCACCTGAGCTGGAGCGGACGACGGGTCACGAACAACGGGCGCACGGTCGTCGAAATCGACGTCCAGCCCGTCCGCACCCAGCCACCCGGCGGCATCGAGCTTCGCGGACCGTGGCCCAAGACGTCGCGGGTCTGGATCGATGGCGTCGCGAGTGCGGGCGCGGCCGACGCGATCCGCCTGTCGCGATCGCCCGCGCATGTTCGCATCGAGCTCCCCTAGTGGCGCAACGGGGAGGGCGCGCACCCCAGAGCCCGGTCCCTCGCCGTCGGCTCGCGGCCGTCCAACGTCGCTTCAGGCGACGCGGACGACCTTGAGCATGTTGGTGCCGCCCGGGTAGCCCATCGGCTCGCCACAGGTGATGCCATAGGTGTCGCCGGGCTTCAGCACGCCGGCGGCGACGAGCAGTTGCTCGGCGTGGCTGAGGGCGGTGTCGCGGTCGTCGAAGTTCGGCATCAGGAGCGGCGTGACGTTGCGGTACATCGCCATCCGGCGCTGGCTCTTGATCTGCGAGGTGAGCCCGAAGATCGGCACGTGGATCTTCTGGCGGCTCATCCAGAGCGCCGTCGAGCCCGACTCGGTGAGCGCGAGGATCGCCTTGCAGCCGAGGTGGTACGCCGTGAACAGCGCCGCCATCGCGATCGACTGGTCGATCCGGCCGAAGGTCTTGTTGGTGAAGCCGGCGTCGAGCGAGATCTCCTCGGCGCGCTCGGCCTCGACGCAGATCGACGCCATCATCTCGACCGTCTCGACCGGGAAGCGCCCGGCCGCGGTCTCGGCCGAGAGCATCACCGCATCGGTGCCGTCGAGGACGGCGTTGGCGACGTCGCTCACTTCCGCGCGTGTCGGCACCGGGTTGACGATCATCGACTCCATCATCTGCGTCGCGGTGATGACGACGCGGTCCATCTCGCGCGCCATCTTGATCATCCGCTTCTGCAGCGCCGGCACCGCCGCGTTGCCGACCTCGACGGCGAGGTCGCCGCGCGCGACCATGATCCCGTCGGAGGCCTTGAGGATCGACTCGAGCGCCGGGATCGCCTCGCTGCGCTCGATCTTGGCGATCATCTGCGGCTTGTGGCGCCACTTCTCGCCGGCGACGTTGCCGAGCTGGCGCGCCATCTCCATGTCGGTCGCGCTCTTCGGAAAGCTCACCGCCAGGTATTCGCACTGGAACGACATCGCCGTCTTGATGTCCTCCATGTCCTTGGCGGTCAGCGCCGGCGCGGTCAGGCCGCCACCGGCCTTGTTGATGCCCTTGTTGTTCGAGAGCTCGCCGCCGACCATCACCGTCGTGCGAACCTCCTCGCCCTTCACCGACTCGACGGTCAGGCGCAGCAGCCCGTCGTTGAGGAGCAGCGTATCGCCGGGGCGCACGTCGCGCGGCAGCTCCTTGTAGTCGAGGCCGACGCGCTCGCTCGTGCCGGGCTCGGTCCACGCAGCGTCGAGGACGAGCTTCTCGCCGGCGACGAGCGTCGTCTTGCCGTTGGCGATCTTGCCGACGCGGATCTTCGGTCCCTGCAGGTCGGCCATGATCGCGACCTCCTTGCCGACCTTGGCCGCGACCTCGCGGATCAGCGTCGCGCGGTCGATGTGGTCCTGCCCGGTGCCGTGCGAGAAGTTGAGGCGCATCACGTCGACGCCGGCGCGGATCATTCGCTCGAGGATCTCCGCGTTGCTCGACGCCGGCCCGAGGGTGGCGACGATCTTGGTGGCGCGGGGGACCGAGGAATCGCTCATGCAGGAAGTACCGGGTTGTCGCGGGCACGCCGCTCGAGGATCTCGAGCGCCGGCAGCGTCTTGCCTTCGAGCACCTCGAGGAAGGCGCCGCCACCGGTCGAGATGTAGTCGATCTCGCCCGCGATGCCGTACTTGGCGATCGCCGCCAACGTGTCGCCGCCGCCGGCGAGGCTGTACGCGGGCGAGCCGGCGATCGCGCGGGCGATCGTCTCGGTGCCGTGCGCGAAGGCGTCGAACTCGAACACGCCGACCGGGCCGTTCCAGACGATCGTTCCCGCCGCCTGCAGGATCGCGGCGAGCGACTCAGCGCTCTTCGGTCCGATGTCGAGGATGAGCTCGTCGCCGGCCACGTCGCCGACCGCCTTCGTCGTCGCCGCCGCGTCGGCCTTGAACTCGCGCGCGGTGACGACGTCGACCGGCAGCGGCACCTCGGCGCCGCGCGATTTCATCGCCGCGATCACGGCGCGCGCCTCGTCGACGAGCGCCGGCTCGGCCAGGCTCTTGCCGATGGGAACGCCCTCGGCGAGCAGGAAGGTGTTGGCGATGCCGCCGCCGACGACGAGGCGGTCGACGTTCTTCGCCAGGCTCTGCAGGATCGCCAGCTTGGTCGAGACCTTCGCGCCGGCGACGATCGCCACCAGCGGCCGCCTGGGCTGGGCCAGCGCCTTCGTGATCGCGTCGATCTCCGCCGCGAGCAGCGGCCCCGCGCACGCGACCTTCGCGAACTCGGCGATCCCGTAGGTCGACGCTTCGGCGCGATGCGCGGTGCCGAACGCGTCGTTGACGTAGACGTCGCAGAGCGCCGCCATCTTCCGGGCCAGCGCCGGGTCGTTCTTCTTCTCGCCCTTGTTGAGGCGGCAGTTCTCGAGCACGACCACTTCGCCCGGCGCGACGGCGACGCCGTCGAGCCAGTTCGTTCGCAGCGGAACGGCGCGGCCGAGCAGCTCGGCCAGGCGCGCCGCGATCGGCGCGAGCGAGTCCTCGGGCTTCGGCTCGCCTTCGCTCGGCCGGCCGAGGTGCGACGTGACCATGACGGCCGAGCCGGCGCGAAGCGCCATCTCGATGCACGGCAGCGAAGCGCGGATGCGGGTGTCTTCGGTGATGCGGCCGCCGCCTTCGGGCGAGTGGTCCTGCGGCACGTTGAGGTCGGCGCGGATGAAGACGCGGCGCTGCGCCGCCTGGCCGGCGGCGACGAGGTCTGCGAAACGAAGGACGTTCATTCGGGGGCCGTCGGGGTCGCGCATTTTACGTTTGCCCCGTTCGGCGCGGCTTTCACCCCGAATCGCAACGTGCTGCGTTTCACTCGCAGTCCCGCTGCGCGCTCGTGCGCGGCGGCGTCGGGAGATCGCGCCATGTCGTCCAGCCTTCGCTTCCTTGCCTGTCACCGCCTTGCCCGAGCCCTCGTCGGCTCCGCCTGCATGGCGGGCGCCCTCGCCTTCGCCCAGCCGGTGCCGCCGATCTCGGCGCCATTGCCGGTCGCGGTCACGCCGCCGGTCTCGGCCTGGCGCGCGCCGACGCTGCAGGTGCAAGGTGCCGAGCAGCCGGTCCGGCTCGCCTCGCTGCAGGTCGACGTCGAGGTCGCCGGCGGCGCCGCCGAGACGCGGGTGCAGATGGTCTTCTTCAACCCCAACCAGCGCATCCTCGAAGGCAAGCTTCGGTTCCCGCTCGCGCCCGGACAGGTCGTGAGCGGCTTCGCCCTCGATGTCGACGGGCGGCTGCGCGCCGCGGTGCCGGTCGAGAAAGCACGCGCGCAGCAGGTGTTCGAGGACGTCGCGCGCCGCCGCGTCGACCCGGGCCTGCTGCAGACGACGATCGGCAACAACTACGAGCTGCGCATCTATCCGCTCCTGCCGGGCAAGACGCGCACGGTCGAGCTGCGCATCGTCGAGCCGGCCGCGAGCCGGCTGCAGGTGCCGCTCGGCTACGCCGATCGCGTCGACGCGCTGGCGGTGTCGCTGCGCGTTCCGGGTGCCGCGGCCTCGCCCGAGCTCGTCGGCGCCGGCGCGCTCGGCCTGCGCTTCGAGCGCGATGCCCACGGCGGCTTCGTCGCGCGGACGACGCGCACCGACACGGCCCTGCCGAAGGAGCCGATCGCGCTTCGCCTGCCTGCCGCCGGCCAGGCGGCCGCGATCGCCACCGAGGAGCGCGACGGCCAGAGCTATTTCACGCTCGAGCTGCCGGTGCCGCAGCGCCCCTTGGCGCGGCCGCTGCCGCATCGCGTCCAGATCGTCTGGGATGCATCGGGCTCGGGCGCGCACCGCCAGCTCGACCGCGAGCTGGCGCTCCTCGACGCGTACTTCTCGGCGGTGCGCGACAGCGCGGTCAGCCTCGTTCGCGTCGCCGATGTCGCCGCCGCGCCGATCCGCTTCGACGTTCGCGGCGGCGACTGGGCGGCCTTGCGCAAGGCGCTCGAGACGACGATCTACGACGGGGCCAGCAACCTCGGCGCGGTGCGCCACGACGGCGTCTCCGCCGAAGCGCTCTGGTTCAGCGACGGCCTGGCCAACTACGGCGCGCCTTGGCGACTCGCCTTCCCGGTGCCGGTGTACGCGATCAGCAGCGCGACGAGCGGTGACCCGGCGGCATTGCAGGCGCTCGCCGACGCGAGCGGCGGGCGCAGCATCGACCTCGCGACGGCGACGCGCCAGGGCGCCGCCGACGCGCTGCTGCGTCGCGGCACCGACGTCGCCGGCGTGAGCGCGCTCGGCGCGCGCGAGCTCGTCGTCCAGTCGCAGAGCGCGGCGGCGGGCCGGCTCGTCGTCGCCGGCGTCCTCACCGCCGCCGACGCCGAGGTGACCGTGCGCCTTCGCGACGCCTCGGGCGCGCTGACGACGCGCGTCGTTCCGGTGCGCGCCGGCCGCAATCCGTCGCGCCTGGCCGCGGTCCAGTGGGCGCGGCTGACGCTGGCCTCGCTCGAAGGCGAAGCGCGCACGAACAAGGTTCGCATCCGCGAGATCGGCAAGCGTTTCGGCCTGGCGACGCGCGAGACCTCGCTGATCGTCCTCGAGCTCGTCGACGACTACGTGCGCCACGAGATCGAGCCGCCGGCCGAGCTGCGTGCCGCCTACGACCGCGCCGCGGCGAGCATCGGCCAGCGTCGCGTCGAGAGCGACGCCGCGCGCCTGGCGCAGGTGATCCGTCGCTTCGAGGCGCGCGTCGCCTGGTGGAACCGCGACTTCCCGAAGGGCGACATGCCGGCGCCGCTGCAGATCGCCAAGTCGGAAGCGCCAGCGAACGCGATCGGCTCGTTGACCGCGCCGCTCGAGCTGCGCCAGCGCGCCGACGCGCCGATGCGCGAGGCCGCGAAGGACGACGATCGCGGCGCGGCGCGGCGCCAGCTGCCCGCGGCGGCCGCCGCTGCGCCGCCGCCGTCGGTCCTCGCCGCGCGGCCCGAGGCCGACTTGCTCGCGCGCGCCAAAAAGAACATCGCCAACGAGTCGGCAGAGACGACGATCTCGATCGCGGTGACGCCGGCGGCCGGCGCCAGCGCCGCGATCAAGCGCCTGCGGGCGGCGCGATCCGACGAATGGGCGCGCATCTACTTCGACGAGCGGCGCGCCAACGAGGCGAGCGTTGGCTTCTTCCTCGACGCCGCCGAGTTCTTCCTCGCCAAGGGCGACCGCGACCACCGCGCTTTCGGCCTGCGCGCGCTCTCCAACCTCGCCGAGCTCGACCTGCAGAACCGCCAGGTGCTTCGCCTGCTCGCCTATCGCCTGCAGCAGGCGGGCGAGGTCGACGCCGCGGTGCCCATCTTCGAACGCGTCGTCGAGCTGGCGCCGAACGAGCCGCAGTCGCACCGCGACCTCGGCCTCGCGCTCGCCGATGCCGGCCAGCCTCAGGCCGCCGTCGACCGCCTCTACACCGTCGTCACCGGGGCATGGGACGCACGCTTCGCCGACGTCGACCTGATCGCGCTGACCGAGCTCAACGCCGTCGTCGACAAGTCGCGCCGCGAGGGCCGCGCCGTCGACGTCAACGCGATCGACAAGCGCTTGCTGAAGAGCATGCCGCTCGACGTTCGCGTCGTCCTCGCCTGGGACGCCGACAACACCGACGTCGACCTGCACGTCATCGACGCCAACGGCGAGGAGGTGTTCTACGGCCGCAACCTCTCGTACCAGGGCGGCGCGATCACGCGCGATGCGACCGGCGGCTACGGACCGGAAGAGTTCGCGCTGCGGGTCGCCAAGCCCGGCAAGTACCGCGTCGAGGCGAACTTCTTCGGCCACCGCCAGCAGGTGCTGACAACCGGCACCGGCCTGATGATGTGGCTGTCGAGCGGCTTCGCGACGCCGGCGCAGCAGGATCGGCGCACGACGATCCGCGTCAAGAGCGATCGCGGCGAGCGGGTCGTGGTCGGCGAATTCGAGGTGAAGGCGACCGGCAGGATGTGAGCGAGGCGCCGGGCTCGTTCGCGTGCCGCGATGACGGGGCTCGGCCGCTCAGCCGGCGCAGCGAACGATGTCAGCGCGGCTTGTCGGCGTCGCCCTTCGCCTGCGCGGCGAGCTGCGGCGCCACCGGCTCGATCTTGTTCTCGCGCATGTAATCGTTCATGTCGCGCCAGCCGGCGAAGACGGCGGACCGGTCGGCCTTCTTGTAGATCGCAAAGCAATCCTCGATCGCCCGGCCGGCGTGGCGGCAGGCCGAGCCGATCGCCTTGCCGTCGGCCTCGCGCGAGGCGGCGATCTTCTCGGCCGACTCGATGCCGAGCATGTCGCAGCCGCCCAGGAGGACGGTCGCGGGAAAGGCGAGTGCGAAGGCGATGACGGAGCGGCGCATGGCAGGACGAGCAGAGTGGTCGCCTGCTATTTCGGCCGCCGCGCGGCGAAGTTGAGCGGGCCGGCCGCGGCCGCCGGCGCGGGCGTGGGCGCCAAGCCGAGTGCGGCCGCCGAGGCGGTCAGCGCCGCATCGCTCCTGCCATCGCCAGCAGCCGGGCCACCCGCTCCTCGGTCGCCGGGTGGGTCGAGAAGAGCGACGTCAGGCCGCCGGCATGGAGCGGATTGATGATCATCATCTGGGCAGTCGCCGGATTTCGCTCGGCGGCGATCAGCGGCGTGCCGCGCGAGTAGGCGTGGATCTTCTCGAGCGCCGAGGCGAGCGAGCGCGGATCGCCCGAGATCTCGGCGCCCCCGCGGTCGGCCTCGAACTCGCGCGCCCGGCTGATCGCCATCTGGATCAGGCTGGCGGCAAGCGGCGCGAGCAGCGCCACGGCGATGCCGGCGATCGGGTTGGCGGGCCGGCCCTCGCTGTCGCGGCCGCCGAAGAAGACCGCGAAGTTGGCGAGCATCGAGATCGCACCGGCCATCGTCGCGCTGATCGTCGAGATCAGGATGTCGCGGTGCAGCACGTGGGTCAGCTCGTGCGCCATCACGGCACGCAGCTCGCTGGCGGTCAGCACCTGCATGATTCCGGTCGTCGCCGCGACGGCGGCGTGCTCGGGATTGCGTCCGGTCGCGAACGCGTTCGGTGCCGACTCCTCGATGACGTAGACCCGCGGCATCGGCAGCCCCGCCTTCTGCGCGAGCTCGGCGATCATCGAATGGAACTGCGGCGCCGAGCTCGCGTCGACCTCGCGCGCGTTGTACATCTTCAGCACCAGCTTGTCGGAGAACCAGTAGCTGAAGAAGTTGAGGCCGATCGCGACGACGAGCGCGAACATCATCCCCTGCCGGCCGCCGATGAAGGCGCCGACGGCCATGAAGAGGGCGGTGATCGCCGCCATCAGGACGGCAGTCTTGAGCAGGTTGAACATGCGAGTGGCCCTAGGTTTGACGCGTCGAAGGCGTCGCCTGCACAGATGGCGACGGCGCCGCAAAGTTCAATCGAGATTCGTGATCGCTGCGCGGGTCGGGGGCAGCGTCGAAGACGGCGCCGAGCGGCGGCGTCCAGCCGCGCAGGAGCGCCTCGGCCGCCATGCGCCGGCCGCCGGCGCGCTGCAGCTCGGTCAGCGCCAGTCGCCCTTGCCCGCAAGCGACCGTGAGCGCGCCGCCGGCGACGGCGACGACCTCGCCCGGCCGCCCGCCGCCCGCGCGAACGGCGCCGCGCCAGCAGGTGATCGTCTCGCCGGCGAGCACGCTGCGCGCGCCCGGCGCCGGATCGAAGGCGCGCAGGCGGCGCTCGATCTCGGCCGCCGGCGCGCGCCAGTCGATCGTCGCCTCGGTCTTGGTGATCTTGGCAGCGTAGGTGACGCCGGCCTCGGGCTGAGGTCGGCCGACGAGCTTGGCCTTGGCGAGCGCGCCGAACGCCTGGACGACGAGCTCTCCGCCGAGCGCCGCGAGCCGTGCCTGCAACGCGCCGGCGCTCTCGTCGGCGCCGATCTCGAGCGGCTCGGCGATGAGCATCGGGCCGGTGTCGAGGCCTTCGTCCATCTGCATGATGGTGACGCCGGTGACGTCGTCGCCCGCCTCGATCGCGCGCTGGATCGGCGCCGCGCCGCGCCAGCGCGGCAGCAGCGAGGCGTGGATGTTGAGGCAGCCGTGGCGCGGCAGCGTCAGGAGCCAGGGCGGCAGGATGAGGCCGTACGCGGCGACGACGATCACGTCGGGCACGGCCGCCGTGAGCGCGTCCTTCGCGGCAGCGGCGTCTTCGCCGAACTTGCCGTCGAGGCGAAGCCCGCGCGGCTGGGCGACGGCGATGCCGTGCTCGAGCGCGAACGCTTTCACCGGCGATGGCGCGACCTTCATGCCTCGCCCGGCCGGGCGATCGGGTTGGCTCAGGACGAGCACGATGTCCTGGCCGGCAGCGTGCAGCCTGGCAAGCGCGACGCGCGCGAATTCCGGCGTTCCGGCAAAGGCGAGTCGCATGGCCTCGCCCGCCCGTGCCGCCTAGACCCTGGCTTCGTCGCGCGACTTCTTCAGCATCCGCGTCTTGATGCGCGTTCGCTTGAGCGGGCTCAGGTACTCGACGAAGACCTTGCCGAGAAGGTGATCCATCTCGTGCTGGACGGCGATCGAGAGCAGCCCTTCGGCGTCGAACTCGCGCGACTCGCCGGAGCGATCGAGGGCGCGCACGCGAACGCGCGCATGGCGCGGCACCTTGTCGTAGACCTCGGGAACCGAGAGGCACCCTTCGTCGACGAGGGTCATCTCTTCGCTCTTGTCGATCAGCTCGGGGTTGATGAGGACGATCGGCTCGTCGTGCGCTTCGGACGTGTCGATGACGATGACGCGCTCGTGAACATCGACCTGCGTCGCGGCGAGGCCGACGCCTTCCGCGGCGTACATCGTCTCGAGCATGTCGTCGACGAGGCGACGGATGCGATCGTCGACAGCCGCCACCGATCGAGCCACCTTGTGCAGGCGCGGATCGGGGTAGCGAAGGATGTCGAGTTGGCTCATTTGTGACGAATCAATTCAGCGCGGATC
>Ga0207641_10004372_pt1 | contig 12246 bp, 9 predicted proteins | sample KBSSwiS62_FD_184306 | JGI IMG/M metagenome (GOLD analysis project Ga0207641, IMG submission 184306) | Switchgrass rhizosphere microbial communities from Kellogg Biological Station, Michigan, USA - KBS Switchgrass S6-2 (SPAdes) (version 2) | ecosystem: Host-associated > Plants > Roots >... | reverse complement strand
TCACTGAACACGGTATACCGCGATCAGAGCTACTTGGCTTCGTTCGGAAAATACGGCAAGTTCAAGATCCAATTTCGCTACGACGAAATCCCGCACACCTACAGCAACACGACGCGCACCTTATATGCGCAGACGTCGCCAGGCGTATTCGAATTTCCTGCGCTAATCCGGCAGGCCCTGCAGGCTGCGGTGCCACCAGGCAACAGTCTCGCGAACATCATCAACACACAAGTCGTACCGCAGCTAGATTTCATAACGCCGGCCATCATCCGGCGGGGCGGCCGGGCGGCTTTCGACTACAACCTGACTCCGCATTGGAATCTAAATGCGATGTACTTTCGGGAGAGCCAACGGGGAAACCGTCCGATTGGAACGATCATGAACTCGAGCCCGAGCGCGAGCGCCACGTCAGGCTTCGGAGAGGAGCTGCCGGAGCCAATCAGGTACTACAACAATTTGGTTCGCATTGGTTTCGATTATGGAAGGAACAGCTGGGTGCTCGATGCGGCATATATCGGATCATTCTTCCAGAACGACTTCCATCAGATGAGCTGGGATAATGCGTTTCTATTGACGGGAGAAACAGCGTCCACTCCGTTAACGGGACGTATGGCGCTATATCCGGACAACCAAGCCAACTACCTAAGTTTCGCAGGTGCTACCGATTTGACGAAGTACCTGCGGATTACGGCGAGTATTAGTCCCGGTTGGCTGCGGCAGGACTCTGCATTCTTACCATACTCGACTAATACAGCCATCAATACCTGCGGCGACGGAACTCAGGCCTGCACGTCCTTAGCAGCGTTACCGGAATCCAGCTTACACGGTGAAGTGCAGACCTTGGCGATGAACTACACCGTGGTGAGCCAGATTTGGAAGAACTTGGAACTGAAAGCCAACTACCGACACTACGATTACAACAATAACACGGCGGTGTTTACATTCACTCCGGTGCAAGGGGATATTAATTCTCCTTCAGAAGACGAGAATACGCCGTTCGGGTTCAACCGGAAGAATCTGGAGCTAACGGGCGTCTGGTATTTCGCAAAGAAGAGCTCAGTCAAGGCCGGGTACGAAGCGGAATGGATGGACCGCCAACATCGTGATGCAGCGCATTCGCTGGAGAATTCGTTCTTTACAGCGTTAGATTGGGTGCCAACCCGCGACTTATTGTTCCGAGTATCGTACCGGCATTCCGACCGCAATCCGGATGTTTATCAGAACGACGTGGTCGTCGATGAGGCGGGCAACGCCGTTACCTGCACAGATACCACGACCGCCTTTTTCACGGCAGACCAGAGATGTCATCGCCGATTCGACGAGGCGGCTCGCCTCCGCAATCGCGGGGATACTTTGGTGCAATATAGTCCCACGGACAAAATGACGGTGTCGGGTTTCTTTGGCACTGTACAAGACAATTACAACCGGCGAGGAAGCACGAACAGCCCCGTGCCGCTGAATTTTATCTCGGGGACCACAAACCCTTATTACTCATATGGATTGCTAAAGGACATCTCTTACAACTGGGGCTTTGATGCAGATTATGCGGTTTCGCAAGAGGTGACTCTTTTCGCGGAATACTCACACGAGAGATATCACAAGCGAATGATTACGCGATATCGGCAGCCCGTCAATCCACCAACTACGATTCTGACATGCACTAACGGATGCGACACGGCGAACAACGACTGGGAGAGCACGGCGCACGAGCCGGTAGACATTTATTCAATTGGTGCAGACTGGACGCCGGGGAAGAAAATAACGGTTTCGACCTACTACTCGCTCTCGGCAGGAAGGGCCAACGTTGACTCCCGGCCGCTTGGTGATCCAACGATTACCGACCCGGGCCCGGATCAGTTCGCCTTGAAGGGAACGAACGCTGCGACGCCGTATCCTGAAACCGTCAACCGCACGCACGAATTCGCCGTGGTGTTGAAATACAAGCTGACGAACAACTTTACGCCACGGCTCGAGTACCGTTATCAGCAGTGGGACAACCGGGACTATCAAACTACGGTCATGACGCCGTACATGGGATGCGTAAGTCCTATTCCAAACGGCCCGCCGGTCACCAATGCCGTGCCAGGATGTACTACACCCATCCTGACCACGAACACGCCTAACCCCGAACCAGTGCCCGGCCCGTTTTATCCCGGCTTTATAGTGGGTGATCCGTCGGCAGCCCGCTACTTGTTTCTCGGGGCGGATCAGCCTTCATACCACGCTCACACAATAATAGCGACGCTCGAGTATCGCTTTTAGCAGTCTTCAGGTGCTTGTCGAGGCAAGACGGATGCAGAACTTACGCAGGTCATTTCCAAGGGCAAGAACAAGATGCCCGGTTCCGAAGGCAAACTGAGCAGGGAAGAGATCCCGAAACTGGTCGCGTTTGTTAGGGAAGTAGGAAAGAAGCACTAATGTCATACCGCGTCGAGTAAGGCTTTCTGAAAACTCTGATGTGAACGATGGCAAACCAAGACTCTCACGCAAGACGCCGCTTCATGGAAATTCTGCTTGGAGGGGGTTTTCTTGCCTCTTTGGCGTCTTTTATTTACCCCGTACTGCGGTACCTTGTCCCACCCGCCGTTGCCGACCTGGGTGCAGATGAAGTGGTTGCAGGCAAAGCCGGCGAGATCAAAGCGAACGGCTCAAAGATCTTTCGCTTCGGAACGCGGCCCGCATTGTTGATCGTTACCGCGGACGGTGAATACCGCGCCCTTTCCGCCATCTGCACGCATCTCGCCTGCACCGTGCAATACCGCTCTGACCTTCGTCAGGTCTGGTGTGCCTGTCACAACGGCATGTACGACCTGAACGGCCGCAACGTTTCAGGGCCTCCCCCTCGGCCGCTGGAGCAGTTCCAGGTTCACGTTCGGGGAGAAGAAATCATCGTGAGCCGTACCCGGGGTGCCTGACGTGAAACTCATTGCGCACATACGCGGCTGGGTGGATGAGCGGTTTGGCTTGCAGGAGTTGGCGGGCTCGCTGAAAAAGAAGACCGTTCCTCATCATAAACTCTCCTACTGGTATTTCTTCGGCGGCATCACCCTGTTTCTCTTCGGGATCCAGGTGTGTACGGGAATCCTGCTTCTCCTGTACTACCGTCCCAGTGCGGGAGAAGCTTTTGAAAGCGTGCAGTACATTATGACGCGGGTGCAGTTTGGTTGGCTGATCCGGTCCATACACTCTTGGGCCGCCAACCTTATGATCCTGATGGTTTTCCTGCACATGTTCAGCGTGCTGTTCTTGCGCGCCTATCGCAAACCACGCGAGCTGACATGGATTTCCGGAATGATTCTGCTCTTACTCGCCCTGGGCTTCGGCTTCAGCGGGTACCTGCTCCCTTGGAATACTTTGGCATTCTTCGCTACGAAGGTCGGAACCGAGATCGCGGGTCAGGTTCCCGTCGCCGGCCATCGGATGATGGTTTTTCTCCGCGGCGGAGAGGACGTCACAGGAGCCACGCTCACACGCTTTTTTGGATTTCATGTGGCCGTGTTGCCCGGCCTTACAACCCTCCTGATCCTGCTCCACCTGGCTCTGGTGCAGAAACTGGGAATAAGCGTCCCTCCGTCAGTGGAGACACAGTGGAAGCAGAACCCCAGGATTGCCCGCCAGATGAAGTTTTTCCCCAACTTTTTTCTGCGTGAAGCGATTGCCTGGTACCTCGCTTTGGGCGTTCTCGCCGCAATGGCAGCGATTTACCCCTGGGGTCTTGGCACAAAAGCAGACCCTTTCTCACCCGCCCCAGCTGGCATAAAGCCTGAGTGGTATTTCATGTTCATGTTTCAGACACTCAAGTTCATTCCTTCCAAGGTCATTTTTATTGACGGAGAGGTCCTGGGCATCCTGCTGTTCGGTTTGGCTGGCGGAATCTGGGTTCTGCTTCCGTTCATTGACAACGGCGTACGCCGTTTCGGCCGGCGGATCGTAGTCGGCGCCGGTGTCTTCGCTGTTTGCTACATCGTGGCTCTGACAATTCATGGATATGTCGCCAAGTAGAACATATCTTCGATCGCTGTGCTTGCTTCTGACTGTTCCTTGGACGGCAGGACTGTGTCGCGCTCAGGAAACGGACACCTGCGTCGTTTGCCATGGAGTGCTTGATCCTCCCTACCAGGTGACTTCCGAGCAGTTCTCTCGCGACATCCACTCACAAAAGGGGCTCACCTGCGCCGCTTGCCATGGCGGCGATCCGACCAGAACTGATATGGACGCGATGAGCAAGTCCGCGGGCTTTCGAGGGAGAATCGCGCGCAGCCAGATTCCAGCGCTTTGCGGCAGTTGCCACTCGGACGCGAATTCTATGCGGAAGTACAATCCCTCGCTGCGCACAGACCAGTTGAGTCAGTACAGAACCAGCATTCATGGAAAGCGATTAGTGCAAGGCGACAGCAAAGTAGCGGTCTGCACGGATTGCCACGGTGTGCATGATTTGCGCCCTGCGGCGGACGCGGCTTCTAACGTGAATCCCTTGAATATTGCGAAAACCTGTTCGCGCTGCCACGCGAACGCCGACTACATGAAGGAGTACTCGATCCCCACAGACCAGTTCACGAAGTACGGTACTAGCGTTCATCGTGAGGCTCTGAATGTTCGTGGTGATTTGAGCGCGCCCACCTGTACCACCTGCCATGGCAATCATGGCGCTGCGCCGCCGGGCGTAGCGACAGTCCAGAATATCTGCTCGAATTGTCACGTCTTCCAGGCTCAGCTCTTTAGCAAGAGTCCTCACCAAGAGGCCTTTAATGCGGCTCGGCTGCCGGGTTGCGTTACCTGCCACAGCAATCACGCCGTGCTGCATCCTGGCGACCAGAACGTGGGCACCGGCGCCGAAGCATTCTGTACGAATTGTCATGTCGCGGGTGATGCCGGCTCTGTGACGGCGAAGAAGCTGCATCAGAATCTTGCCCAGTTGGAAGCAAGCATAAAGGATTCTGATCAGGTGCTCGCCAAGGCGGAGTCTTCCGGCATGGAGGTCAGCGGGGCGCGATTGGAGCTGGATCAGGCGCGCGATTCGCTGACGAAAGCTCGCGTCTCTGTTCACAGCTTCCAGCTCGGACCGGTTGAGCAGGATATTCAGAACGGCTTGAAAGTCTCGGCAAGAACCATGCAAGCTGGCAACGAGGCTCTTGGGGAACGCGAGTTTCGCCGCAAGGGATTGGCAATCTCGCTTATTTTTATTCTTGCGACTATGTTCGGCTTGTATCTGCTTATTCGTCAGATTGAGCACACCACAAATGAAGAGCAGACCTGAAGCCGGTCTGTTTTCTTGGTGCGCCAGCAGGGTCTCTTGGAGGGATACCGAGAAAAAGTTTACACGGGCCCCAGAAAGAGCTTGAGGAGGAGGAATCATTATGGAGATCAATCTTGGCGTAAGGATGATTTTGAGTGTGGGTGTTCTCGCGGTGATTGGCCTGCTCTCCACAACCGCAAGGTCCGACGATAAGAGCGCGGCGACGTTCAGGCAAAAATGCGCTACGTGTCACGGGCCAGATGGCCGAGGTGAGACGCCGGCGGGAAAGGCAATGAAAGTGCGCAGCTTCGCCAGCCCAGAGGTAGCGAAGATGACCGACGACCAGTTAGCTGGCATCATCGAAAAAGGGCAAGGCAAAATGCCCAAATACGGTGCGAGCATGAAACCCGACGAAATCAAGGCTCTGGTGGCCTACGTCAGGACTCTTGCCAAGTGATCCGGCGAGCCGTTCACGTTGCGCTCCTTTTCCAAGTCGAAAGGCTACATTGATGGAACACCCCGTGTTCGTGCTTCCTTTTATAGGGCTGTGCATCGCTCTTGTCTGCATTTTCATTTTCCGCCCGGACTTAACGTCAACAAGCGGCGGAAAAATCATGGCCTTCCTTGTCTTTTTCATCTTGCCCGTACTGTGTCTGGGAGCGGGCTTCTCTTCCAAATTGGAGAGTTCCAAGAGCACGAGATTCTGCCTGTCCTGTCACATCATGGAACCTTATGGGAAGAGCTTGCTTGTTGACGATCCTGGGCATTTGGCGGCCGCGCATTTCCAAAATCACCGCGTTCCGCCCGAAGATGCCTGCTATACGTGCCACACCAACTACGCGATGTTTGGAGGAGTGAAGGCAAAGCTCGGCGGATTGAAACATATCTATGTGTACTACCTCAAGACGCCGCCAGCCCCGGAGGACATTAAGCTTTACGACTCCTATCACAACCGAGAGTGTCTCCATTGCCATGCTGGTGCGCGTTCATTTGAGGAAGGCGTAGTCCATGCGGCGGATCCTGATTTACTTCCTGCGCTTCGTGCGAACAAGACTTCCTGCGTTTCGAGTGGTTGCCACGATATGGTACACAACGTCCGTAGTTTGAAGGACGCGAAGTTCTGGAAAGGGGGCAGCTGATGCTGAGCACCAATCCCCTCCAGCGCAAAATTCAAATCTCCGGAATCATTCTCATTTTCGGACTCGTTGTGGAAGCCGTCTGCTTGCTTGGGCAAGGTCCGATCGCATTCCTGGTTTTCATCGGGCTTGGAGGGCTGGCTTTTCTTGTGGCCATTGTTTATTACTTGCTGGCTCTCGTCCGATCAGGAAGTGCCTGAGCCTAGTGCTCCGCACATGCGAGCGAAACTGCGTTCGGAAGCTATTGTACTTGGCTAACGCACCGCCTGAGGCTCAGGCATTTCTTCCGGCTCATCTGCAATATACTCGCCCATCGCGCCGCGCTTCCATGGCCGGTCTACAATCCGTTCGGGATGTTCGCGCCGAAATGTCTCGGCCATATGGCAGCTCCAGCAAACGGGCACATGCGTTTCCAATACCTCTGGAAGTTTCTCGGCGGGGACCTCACTCCACTGCACGGTTTTCTTTTCAGGACTCAACAATGCGGGCCGGTGATCATGCCAGTGAATCTTCTCGATAGGTTGACGGCAATACGCGCAGGATCTGCCGCGATACCATTGCTGGACAATACTCCACACCGAGCATCCTTCCGGATCGTTTTCAATCTGACTGAGACATTGCTGTCCGCAGCTCTCGCGCTCTGGCCAATGGGAACACTGGTCGAGACGAATTCGTACGTGCTTGCCCTCCAGAACATCGCGTGCAGCTTTTCCGCCATTCACGTGCACGGCCGCTGGCTTTCGCATTTCTGGACAGGTTACGAGGCTCTTGCCCAGGTACTTCAAGTACGTACGGGCGGCCATAATGAGGCCAATGACTGCGACTGCAATTAGGACCACACCAACAATCACAGACAAAATCGTCGAAGTGGGAATCATAACAATGCCTCCCCTCTTCTATTTTGGAAAAATAAGCTGTCGCAACCCGAGAAACCTCGAAAGGCAACGGCCCGGAACGACAGTTCCGGGCCGTCTGCCTCCTCCCATTACGCCGCGATCTGCTTTGTCAGCGGCACGGTGGTCATGATTTCAATCTTGCGCGGCAGGGCGGCGGTGGCTACTGGCGCCGTGATTTCCAGGACGCCGTTCACATATTCCGCCACCAGCTTTTCGACGTTCACGCCTTCGGGCAGAGTAAGAGTCCGCTCAAAGACGCCATACGTGATCTCGTCCTCAAAAAGCTCGGCTTCCTTCACACGATGAGTGAGCTTTCTCTCACCGCGAATCGTAAACAGGTTGCCTTGTGCATGGACCTGCACATCCTTCTGTTCGATGCCCGGCAGCGCCACGCGGCAAACATACTTCTTGGCTTCTTTGTCCACGTACGCTTCCACTGCTGGGTAAAAGCCAAAGGTCTTCTTGAATTCAGGCAGTTCCAGCCCCCAGGGCTTGCCCACCAAAATGCGATTGAACATCTCGTCGAATTCGCGACGAACGCCAAACAGATCCTCGAACAATCTTTCAGTCGTGTACAGATTTTTCATTTCATCCTCCTCAATCGAATTCCGCCTCGCCTGAGGCGGCCCTCACTAGGTTTGGAGGCAGCGGCTAGCGTGGAAGCAATTTCCGGCCTGATTGGCCGGCGCGTCGTGAACTGCTGGCGCTTCAGGGTGGACTTCGCACTTCACCGCTGCCTCGGAGCGAAGGACAGAAAGTCTGCAAAGTCTAGCCTCTTCGTCCGGCCAGATGACTTGCCAGCGAGGCAGAGCCGCAGGCTTCGCCGTTTCTCTTCGTTCCCGGCAGCCTCGGCAGCTCGTTCCCATGGCAGCTAGTGTCCTTTCACGTTTTCTTTTTACGCCCGCCGCCGGGAGGAAATCAGTGACCAGAGGCACGACTCGATGTGACTCGCGCCACACAGGTCCAGCGCTTCGATGCCTGCGAACGATGTGAGGCATCTCACACCGGAGCGGGGGACCCATCGCTGGTCGAACCGAGAGTCGCAGCGAACTTGGCAATCTTGGCGTTCTGGCGGCGTTATGTCATTCGTTACGGGTGGGGCCGGGCGCCGCTTCAGCAGCCGTGCGTCGTGGGTTTAAGGTGTAGGAGCTGAGAACCCGGATGTAGTTGGCACGATCGAAGGCAGATGGGTTGGGCACGGAGCGCCTGCTCATGCTGCCGCGCATCTGCTGGATCGATTCGTATTCATGCTCCGCCATCCACTGAGACATCTCGTGCAGGACCACATTGGCGTGCCGTATTCCGCTCTGAAAGAAGGCCGAAGTCATCATCGCAACATGTGCACCGGCCATCATCGCTTTCAAGACATCCCGGCCGGAATGGACGCCTCCAGTGACAGCGAGGCTGGCGCCGACGAGTCCGTGAAGGATGGCGACCCAGTGCAGACGCAGAGGCAATTCCTGCGATTGGCTTAAAGTAAGACTTGGGACGATTTCTAGCGCGTCAATGTCGATGTTCGGCTGGTAGAAGCGATTGAACAGAACTAGTCCGTCGGCACCCGCGTCATCCAGCTGCTTGGCCATGTTGGCCATTGCCGTAAAAAATGGAGAAATCTTCACGGCCACTGGAATGCGAACACACGCCTTGACTTGCCTTACCAGCTCGCAATAGTCCTCTTCTATTTTTGACCCCCTGTGATGCACGTCCGATACGACGTCATAGATATTCAGCTCCAAAGCAGAAGCGCCGGCCTGTTCGATCCGCTTTGCGTGGTGAGTCCATCCACCAACGGAAATCCCATTCAGACTGGCGATCACGGGAATTGAGACCGATACCCTTGCTTTGCGGATCAGTTCAAGATAGGCGTCGGGGCCCAGATTGTAGTTCTGAAGATTCGGGAAATAGTTCAGCGATTCCGGAAAACTTTCTGCGCCGCGAGAAAGATCAGAGTGGATGGCATTGCTTTCCAATTCGAGTTGCTCTTCGAACAACGAAGGCAAGACGACGGCACCGACTCCGCTTTCTTCAAAGCGACGGATGTTTTCGAGCGAATCGCACAATGGAGAAGCGGACGCAACGATGGGAGAACGCAGCGGGAGACCCATGTAAGTCGTAGTGATGTCAATCATGTCGCGTCTCCGTCTTGATGCGCGTGTTGCGCGGAAGTGACCGTTTCCGGCTGCGAGACGACAGGCGTTTCATTCCCGAGGGCGTGATTGGAATAGACCTTCCATCGGAGATCGACGTCGCCCTGCGCAAGCTCTAACAGGCGGTCCGCCTCCTGCGGGTTGTTTCGCGCCAACATCGAGTAGCGCGCTTCCTGATAAATGTATTTCTTCAGCGGTATGCTCGGAGCCCTCGAATCCAGCTGAAATGGATTTTTCCCTTCCGCGCGCAGAACGGGGTTGTAGCGCATCAAAGGCCAATAACCCGAGAGCACTGCAGCTTTCTGCTGTTCCATGCCGAAAGCCAGATCGTAGCCATGAGCGATGCAATGACTGTAAGCGATGATCAGGGAAGGTCCGTCGTAGGTCTCGGCTTCAAGGAACGCGTTTAGCGTATGAGTGTCGTTGCCGCCCATGGCCACTCGCGCGACGTAAACCGATCCATAGCTAATTGCTTCAAGGGCAAGATCTTTCTTGGCCGTCTGTTTGCCGCCGGTCGCGAATTTCGCGACTGCCGCGCGAGGTGTCGCCTTGGACATCTGCCCGCCGGTGTTTGAATAGACCTCGGTATCGAGCACGAGCACGTTCACCTTGGCGCCCGACCCGAGCACATGGTCGAGTCCACCTGCCCCGATGTCGTACGCCCAGCCGTCGCCTCCGACCAACCATACGCTTTTGCGAACGAGCGAATCGGCGACGGCAAGTAACTCTCGTACGTCTGAGGAATCTTGCGGCGACAATTTTCTCTTCAGTTCGGCGACGCGCTCACGTTGAGCCGCAATGTCCGCTTCGGTAGATTGCTTGCTGGTGAGCAGCCCGCGAACAAGAGTTTCGCCCAGGATCGAAGCTTGGCGGGCGACTAGGATTCGCGCATAGTCTGCCTGTTTGTCGACGGCCAACCGCATGCCCAAGCCGAATTCGGCGTTATCTTCGAACAAGGAGTTAGACCAAGCAGGGCCTCGTCCCTGATTGTTGACCGTATATGGGGTCGTGGGCAGGTTGCCGCCATAGATCGAAGAGCAGCCCGTCGCATTGGCGATGAGGAGGCGGTCTCCAAACAATTGCGTGAGCAGTTTGATATACGGTGTTTCGCCGCAACCCGCGCAGGCTCCCGAGAATTCGAAGAGCGGAGCGAGCAACTGCACATTCTTGACGTGAGAAGGTGACAGGCGCTCCCGATCAAAATCGGGCAGGGAAGTAAAGAAGTTCCAATTGATGTTTTCTGTCTCGCGCAATGGCGCCTGTGGTTCCATATTGATGGCTTTATGCTTGGCTTCGCTCTTGCTCTTTGCCGGGCATACTTCCACACAGAGCCGGCAACCGGTGCAGTCGTCAGGGGAGACCTGCAATGTATAACGCAAGTTTTCGAGTTCACGCCAGCGGGGCTTTGCGAATTTGAAAGTGGAGGGGGCGGTCCTCAATTCGGACGAGTCATATACCTTGGCGCGAATGACTGCATGGGGGCACACGAGGACGCATTTACCGCACTGGATGCACAGTTCCTCGTCCCAAACTGGAATTTGCTGCGCGATATTGCGTTTTTCCCACTTGGATGTTCCTGTAGGAAATGTTCCATCGACAGGCATCGCACTGACGGGAAGAGAATCGCCTTGTCCGGCGACGATCGAACCTAGTACGTGGCGGACAAACGAGGGAGCCCTCTGTGGCACAGGGGGCAGAACTCTCAGACCGCTCGACGATTGCTTCGGAACGTTCACACAATACAGATGAGCAAGAGTGTCGTCGACGGCAGCGAAGTTCCTTTCGACTACTGTTTCGCCGCGCTTCCCATAAGTATCGCGGATCGCGTCCTTAATAGCCTCGGTCGCTTCTTCGCGCGGGAGGACACCGCTAATGGCGAAGAAGCAAGTCTGCATAATTGTGTTGATGCGACCGGCCATGCCGGTTTCCCGCGCGACCTTGTAGGCATCGATGACATAGAACTTCAGCCGCTTTGTGATGATGTTTTGTTGCACAGGTTCTGGGAGATGGTTCCAGACCTCTGTCGTGGCGAACGGAGCATTGAGCAGGAACGTAGCGCCAGGCTCTGCAGATGCCAATACGTCCATGCGCTCGAGGAATTGGAATTGATGGCAGGCCACAAAGCTCGCCTTACTGATGAGGTATGAAGAGCGGATCGGCCGCGGACCAAAACGCAGATGGGACACCGTGACCGACCCGGCCTTCTTCGAATCGTAAACAAAATAGCCTTGCGCATAGTTGTCCGAACGCTTGCCGATGATTTTGATGGAATTCTTGTTTGCGCCGACCGTTCCATCCGAACCCAGGCCATAAAACACGGCGCGCACTGTCTGCGGATCTTCCGTAGAGAAGTCGCGATCGTATTCGAGGCTCGTGTGCGTGACATCGTCAACGATTCCGACCGTGAAATGATTTTTAGGGGCGGACTTCTTCAGTTCATCGAAGACGCTCTTCGCCATTGCCGGCGTAAACTCCTTGGAAGAAAGACCAAACCGTCCACCGATGACATGTGGCCGAGTGGACGAGGACTCGTTAAGAGCCGCTACGACATCAAGATAAAGAGGTTCAGCGATACTGCCGGGTTCCTTAGTGCGGTCGAGCACAGCGACCGCAGTCGCGGTCTTGGGAAGTGCGGCCAGGAGGCTGGTCGGCGCGAAAGGCCTAAAAAGGTGAACTTTCAGCAGCCCGACCCTTTCGCCGCGTGACTGTAGGTACTCGATTGTCTCTTCTACAGGGCCGGTGCCTGAACCCATCATGACAATGATGCGATCGGCATCCGGTGCGCCCACGTAATCGACTGGCTTGTAAGCCCGGCCGGTGCGAGCAGCAAA
>Ga0207641_10004368_pt1 | contig 12249 bp, 13 predicted proteins | sample KBSSwiS62_FD_184306 | JGI IMG/M metagenome (GOLD analysis project Ga0207641, IMG submission 184306) | Switchgrass rhizosphere microbial communities from Kellogg Biological Station, Michigan, USA - KBS Switchgrass S6-2 (SPAdes) (version 2) | ecosystem: Host-associated > Plants > Roots >... | reverse complement strand
AACCGCCTCGGCGAGTCCGTCGCGGACACGCTGCACAAGGGCGACCGTGTCCTTTTTGACGGACAACTCGTCAGCTCGAGGTACGAGCGCGAGAGTGGAAAGCCCAAGAAGGCCAAGGCCGCAAAGTTCGCGATCTCCTGGAGCGTTCGCGCCAATGCCGTGCGGCGGTTGAACCGCGCCGAAGCGGAAGTGCCTGCGCAGGCAGCAACACCGGAGCGTGCTTCGGAAGATGTTCCGTTTTGACTTGGCGGAACAGAAGGCCCTCCGGCGGGAGCCGGAGGGCCTTTTTGTTTGTCCTGCATACCTGCCAATTCGAAAAAGATTCCCCGTGCTCGGCCCGAGGCGCGGAGCATACGCCTCCTCCGCGGATTCTGTCTGCGGCCATTAACGGCGGTTCCGTCCCCGAAACCGACGACAGTTTGCTGCCTTCAGGGCCGAGGGCACGTCCCCCGCTCTCCCGCATGGGAATTGTGTGCGGCCTGAAAGGAAGGAACGCGCCTGTGACTTCGAGACCAATGTGCCGTTGTCTGCTTTGCCGTGTCGAAAAACAACTTGCCGACGAACTTGCCTCCTCAATCGCGACGTACGACGCCATTCGCGGTTCTGCCGCAAACGGCTTGCGCGCGTTCGCTTCCCCTTTCCACCTCTTATCCCACTTGAAGTCTACCCAAGCCGGCTCTTCCTCGGATGACCTGTTCCACGATTTGCTGTCGGCTCGTGCCGCCGAGCCGCAGTTTGTCGAGACCCTGATGATCGTGGCCTTTGTTCCCGTGCTGCACGGCACAGTTCGCCGTATCGCCAAGCAGCAATCGCGGCTTGCGCGCGCCGACATTACCCAGCAAGCTTTGAGCGTGTTTCTGCAGGTGTTGCGCTCGCAGCAGATCGAAAGCCGCCAATCGCACCTTGCGTTTGCAATTTCTCGCGCTGTGAAGCGGCAGCTCTTCGAATGGGCTGGTCGAGAAGGCGCGGTTCATGGACCCGGCCACGGTGAGAAGCAACTCGAGCCCCTGCCGCTCCTGGACGACCAACTCATGGAACGCCAAGCCGTGCTGAGGCACTTTTTGCATCGCTGCATCACCAACGGGCTGCTCCGCGACGCGGAGCTCGATCTTCTCATTCAAATCAAGCTCGACGGAAACACCGGCGAGGACATTGCCGAATCGAATTCGGTCACGCCCAATGCCGTTCGCCAAAGGATGAAGCGTCTTCTCGCTAAACTTCGACGGCTCGCCGGTATGGCTCATCTCCGAAATTGCGCAGCCAAGGATTCTGGCCACCAGAAAACCGGTTAAACCTGAGGCGACACATTTTTCATGACTTCCACTGAATGGATAGATGGAGGGGAGTTCACGCCGAAAGAGTCACGCGGCGGGAACGTGCAAGACGGCACAGACCGAGAGGCTCCTCGCCGTTTTTGCGGTTCCCCCGCGGCTAAAAGTACCGCTGCGGATGGCGTGGTCTCCCCCGAACTTTGCTCAACCAATTAGCGAGGATTCCATGAGGAAACTGTGCAGGGAGCTTTGCAAGCGCTATGACATCATGCGCTGTGTCGCCATGTCGTTGATCGGCCTCGCGCTCGCGGGTCCCGCGTTTGCACAGGCAAACTCTCCGTGGGAGAACGCAGTCAACGTCTTACAACAGGCGTTCACTAGCACCATCGCCCGCGGATTGTCTCTCGTCGCGATTGTCGTCTCCGGTCTGACTTTCGCATTTGGCGAGGGTGGCTCGAAGCGCGTCCTTGCCGGTGTCCTTTTCGGCGTAGGCATGGCCATTGCGGCGGTGAACTTCCTCGCTTGGCTCTTTCCTGGATAAGGACAACCACTCATTCCTTCGAAGGAGCTATCCATGCTAAAGCGGATCAATCCTGTTCAGCGGTCACTTTCGCGCCCACTCACCATTCTGGGCGCGGAGCGGAAGCTCTTCTTCTTCGCCATGTGCCTCGGCGCCGCGACTTTCAACCTTTTGGGAAGTCTCTTCGGCGGCTTGCTCATGTTTCTGCTTCTTTATTTCGTCGCCCGCTGGGCGACTGCCGCCGACCCGCAGATCCTCCGACTGCTCTTCCATGCGGCCAAGCTGCGCAGCCAATATGACCCCATGAAGCTCACTACCGTTTCCGTTTTGCGAGCGACACCGTGCTGAACCTCAAACGCATCTTCAAGAGCTACGAAGAGGCCGGCTCGCTCAACGCCATGGTCAACCTCTTCGGTTTCATCGGACCGCATGTCTTTCTCACGAAATCGGGCGACGCTGGCATTGTTCTCGAATTGCAGGGCGTCGACTACGAGTGCCTCGATGCCCCGGCACTTGATGGTTTTACCAAACGATTGGAATCCGCTCTGCGATTGTTTGACGAAAACTACCGCGTCTATCAGCTCCTCTTCAAACGGAATCGCCAGGCTATTCCGCATACGTTCTGCGGAAAGGCCGTCGTGGACACCGCCATCCGCGACCGAGTCGCCTACTTCGCAAGCAAGTCCGACACTCTGTTCGCGCTCTCGATCTATTTTGTGGTTCTGTGTCCTGCGTTTTCTGCCCGCTGGTCGCTGGCTAGCTGCCTTTTCGAGTTTGGCAAGAATCCACGCGAATCGATGGCCGAGCTTCGCGCCCATTTCTCTTCCCAAGCTTCCGTACGTCTCGACGACGTGCAGTTGACCCGAGCCAAGGAGACTCTACGGCGGAAGGTCGAAAGCTTTCGAACCCATGTCAGCGACTTCGTCTCCGTTCGAATCCTCGGAAAGGACGAAGCCTTTGTCGTTCTCAAACGAACGCTCAATTTCGATCCTCTGAAACTAGATTCCGCGAAACTGAAGCACGACACCTTTCTCGACTACTACCTCTGCGAGTCGCACCTCGAATGCCATCGCAGTCACCTGCGGGTTGACGATTACTTCGTCAAAGTGCTCACGCTCAAGGAACCTTCCGCCCACACGTTTCCGCTGTTGCTCAAGGGGCTCCTCGACGTGCACGCGAACTACCACGTTGTCACCGAATGGAAAAAAGAAGAACCGGGCAAGACACGGCGCACCATCCAGGCCAAGCGGCGGCACTTCCACAACACTAAGCGTTCCTTCTTCAGCCAGGTCAACCTGAACGATGCACCGTCGCAGGACACGCTGCTCGACGGCGCCAAGGAATCGCAGGTGCGCGAACTGGGCAAGGGAATCGAGGAGATTGAACTCCGGGGAAACTACTTCGGAAAGTTTTCACTGACCGTAGTTATTTACGATCGCGACCTAGCCGCGGTCGAGCGCGCGGCGGCCGAGTTTTACAAGGTCTTTGGCGTTCATGACGCTCAGCTCTACGACGAGCGTTACAACCTTTTGAACTCGTTTCTCGCGGCCGTCCCGGGCAACTACGCCTTCAACCTTCGCTACCTCTATCTGCTCAACACGAACTACGCCGACTTGTCCTTCCTATTTACTTTGCATTCCGGGGAAACGCGGAATCACCATCTCCGCCAGGAATATCTCGCCGCCCTTGAAACCAATCACGGTACGCCTTACTTCTTGAATCTGCACTACCGCGATACCGCTCATTCGATGATTCTGGGCCGAACGGGCAGCGGGAAGTCTTTCCTCCTGAATTTCCTGATCACCAATCTCCAGAAATACGACCCGTTTACCTTTATCTTCGACCTCGGCGGAAGCTTTGAGAGCCTCACTCGGCTTTTCGACGGCTCGTATCTGCGGGTTGGACTGGAATCCATCGACTTCACCATCAACCCATTCTGCCTGGCACCGACCAAAGCGAACCTCGATTTCCTGGCGCTTTTCGTGAAGGTCTTGCTCGGGAGTTCGGTTGGCACGCTTGATCCAACTGCTGACCGCGAGCTGTACGAGCAGATTGAAAACTTGTATTCGCTCGATCCGGCCCTCCGGACCCTCGACGTATTGGCGAACACCTTGCCCCGCCAACTCGGCTATGCGCTGGCTAAGTGGGTGCGAGGAGGGCAGTTCGGTTTTCTCTTCGACAATCCGCAGGACACCATCTCCTTTTCGCGGTTTCAGTGCTTCGACTTCCAGCAGATGAGCCGCTACCCGGAGCTCCTCGAACCGCTCCTTTTCTACATCCTCCATCGAGCGAATGACGTCATCTCGAATCGCGACATCTCATCCGTGTTCAAGGCGTTTTTCATCGATGAGGCCTGGGTGTTTCTCCGCAACCCCAGCATTCAACGCTACGCCATCGAGGCCCTCAAAACCTGGCGCAAGCACAACGCCGCGATGATTCTTTCCACGCAATCGCTCCACGAGCTCAAGCGTTCGGAACTCCTCGACGTGATTGTTGAGAGCTGTGCGACCAAGATCTTTCTCGCCAATCCCGACATGGACCAGGAGTTGTACCGCCGGCAGTTTCATCTGAACGACACCGAAGTGAACCTCATCGCCGGGCTGATTCCCAAACAACAGTTTCTGCTCAAGACCCCGGACGTTGCCAAAGTCGCGAATCTTCACGTCGACCGCCGCAGCTACTGGCTTTACACGAACGATCCCTACGACAACCAGAGACGAAAAGAAGCGTTCGAGACTTACGGCTTCGAAAAGGGACTTGATGTTTTGGCCGGAGCGCAACCGTGATTTCAAATCTTCAAGAAATTGTGCGGCTCTTAGGCGTCGTTCTTGGCCCAACCGTGGTCGGCGTGCTGACGGGGCTAGCGCTTCTTGCGCAATTGTTCGCGCGCTGATTCGACGACCGGGATTCGTAGTTAGTGAGCTTCAAAGGAGGAATGGCAAATGACACTGAGGAATCGGAACTGGCATCGGCTTTTTTTGTGCCTGATTCTCTTCGTTGTTCTCTTGGCAGATGTCGGCGCGGCGAGTGCGTCGGAACCCGGAGCGCGTGTCGTCAAGTACAGCAAGGAGGACATTGTCCCCGTTCACGCCAAGCTCCGCTTCTCCACGCTCATCGTTCTGCCCGACGAGGAAGAGATTCTCGACTTCACGACCGGCGACCGCGAATTCTGGATCATCAACGGCTCCCACAACCTTTGCTATGTCCATCCCGCTCAGGCCGGAATCCGCAGCAACCTCAACCTCATCACTGCCAGCGGCCATGTCTACTCGTTTCTGCTGACTGAAATCAGCAGCGATGCCACCGTGCAGCCCGATTTGAAGCTCTTTATCGAGCCCAAGGAAGGCTCGGCGATTGGAACCGTTCTTCGCGGCTACGTCCATGCGGCCGACGCCGAAGCGTACAAGAAGGAACTAGCCGACCTCCGGCAACAGACAGCCGAACAGGTTCGCAGTGCCCAAGCCCACGCCGTCGAAGAAATCAATCAATTTCGATCCACGTATGCGACAAAGCTGCGCTTCGACTACGCCCTTGACCCGAAAGCCTCGCGCGAACCGTTCCTCGTTTCGACCATCTATCACGACGATTCCTTCACCTATATCCGCTCCGCTGCCCGCGAGAAACCTGTCTTTTACGAAATTAGGGACGGCAAGCCGAATCTGGTCTCGTTCCAGCTGGAAAACGGCGTTTACATCGTTCCGAAGATCGTCGACGCCGGTTATCTCGCTCTCGGAAAAAAGAAGCTGAACTTCACGCTCCAGAGCACCGCCAAGTAAGGAGCGACCATGGCTTCAGTTCCAACCATTCAGGACAAAACTCCGAAGCCTCCCGGCCTGCTCCCGAAGAACGCCCAGTCCTGGCTTCTCGCCGGACTCGCCGTAGTCATGGTCCTTATCATGTGGGTCACGGGCGGCAAGAAACCGCCTGTGCCATCGAAGGCGGCACCGCCCGCGCCCCTAGTGCGTCCTCCGCTTGAAGTGAACGAGGCGAAGATCGTCGAACTGCAGAAGCGCATCGAGGACTTGCAGCGGGAACAGATCGTCGCGCAGAACGCTCTTGCTCAACAGAGCCGGGTTCTCGGTTCGGCCTCGGAAGCGCAAGCCGTTCAACCTTCGCCCGCATACGCGAATTCCCCAGAGCGGCCAGAAGACGCGATCCAGGCCGAACGGAAGAAACGCGATTACCTTTCACTCTTCGCTTCGAATGTGGCCCTGAGCTATCGCAAGGGACCGTCTTCGCCGCAGCCTCGCGAAGAGAGAACTCCCGGTCCTGCAACCAGCGAGACGACTGCGGTACAACTCGCCGAACTGCTGAAACCTCTCCCGCCACCCTCACTGCCCGCCGCAGGTGCGGCTATCCCGAAGGCTTCCGCAGAGGAAACTCGAAAGGAGGAAACCCGGAGCCCGATTGCCGCGCCGGCGGGCGCACCGGCCACGGCAACGGGCAAGACCTACGTTCTCTTTGAAGGAACTGTACTCGAAACCGTTCTCATCAACCGACTCGACGGACAACTTCGAGGACCCGTCGAATGCCTTCTCACAACTGACGTGTATTCGCACGACCGGCAGCATCTTTTGATTCCGGCCGGCACCAAACTCTTGGGAGAGACGCGCAAGGTCGAAGCTTTCGGGCAGACCCGTCTCGCCGTCCTTTTCCATCGGATGGTGATGCCGGATGGCTATTCCGCAGGCCTCGACCACTTCCAAGGGCTTAACCAGATTGGTGACGTTGGCCTTCGCGACCAAACCAATAACCACTACCTGCGCATCTTTGGTGTATCACTGGCCATCGGAGCGATCGGCGCCGTAGCGGAGGGCGGCACTGCGGGCGCTCTCACCACTTCCGGCGGCGACCTCATGCGGCAGGGATTCGCGCAAAGCACCGCGCAATCCTCGGCGCAAATCCTCGACAAATTCCTGAACGTTCTTCCGACCGTCACGATCCGCGAGGGGCACCGGGTCAAGGTCTATCTGTCGGGCGACCTCGCGCTCCCCGACTACCTGAAACACGCCATATCTTCAAATCTTTGAGGAAAAGAAAGGGAAGAAGTCCGTGAGAAAGAAACTCCTGGCCGTATTGTTTGTGACCGTTTTTTGTGTCGGAACCGCTTCAGCTCAATTGGGGTTCGGCGGCATCGTTTACGACCCGACGAACTATCACAACGCTTTGCTTCGCTACTTCCAGCTGCAACAGCAGCTCATCCAACTGCAGAAAACCTACACGCAGACCGTCACCGCATACAACCTGGCGCTCCAGATGTCGCGCAACTTGCACAATATGCCGGCGCGTTATCGGGCGCAGTTCTCGAATTGGCGGAACGTCACCGCCACCAATACCTACGGGAACACGTCGGGCTGGCTCGCCGGCGCCAATGCCGACCTGAATACGGTTAGCGGCTATCTGCGCGCTACGACTCAACTTGGAATTTACCAGCAGACGGCGCTGGCCAGTATGCCGGACCAGGAACAAGCGCGCGTAAAGTCTCAATACGCCTCCGTTGAGCTTGCTGACGGCGCGAACATGAACGCGCTCTCCACGATCGGCGCGATTCGCGGCAACGCCGCGGCGCTCGAGGCCCACATGAGCGATCTCGAGCAGGACTCGTTGTCCGACGAACAGAGCCTGAACTCCCAGGTCGCAGTCCTGAACAAGATCAACGCGACAAATGTCCTCACGCTGCGATCAATTCAGGATTCCAACAAGCTGCTCGCTTCGCTACTGGAACAGCAGACCATCTCGGCCAAGCAGCAAAGGGAAATGACGACCAATGCCATCAATGCCGAAATCAGCCGACAGGCCAGTCTCAGTGCAAACCTGTCGCAAGTCACCGGCACTCTGACCAATTCCTTGCAGAACTTCCGCATGCCGTAAGTTGCTTACCCCTACCCCCGAAGGAGCCGAGACCATGCAGACCGATTTCCTGCAGTACATGTATCAGGCGATCAACGATCTCCTGACGCAGAACCTCGGCTTCTTCGATGCCATGGGCCAGAACCTCTTCCGCATGTTTGCCACCATTCTCATCGCGTGGTATGGCGTCAAATCTGCGCTCTCCGCCGCCAGCGGCAAGTACGCCTTTCAGTTCGACAGCTTTGCCAGTCTTCTGCTCACCATCGCTTTCGGATTTGCGATGGTGAATTACTACAGCACCCCCATCCCCGGCATCGGCGTCGGCTTCCACAACCTCATCACCGACGAAGCGCAGTTTCTGGCAAACAAAATCAATCAGACCGAACTGCAAACCATCGTGGACCGGATCGGCGATTTTGAGGCGCGCCTCGACGCTCCAGGTGTCACCGACTTCCTTGGCATGGCCATCTACATCATCGTCATCATCCTGCTCGCGGTCGCCCAGGCCATCTCGATCGTGGTCATCGCGTACGGATTCATCGCAACCGCCGTTTGTGTGCTCGTTGGCCCCATCTTCGTTCCGTTCTTCATCGTGCCAAAGCTCGAATGGCTGTTCTGGGGCTGGCTGCGCTGTTTTCTGCAGTACGCGTTCTACGAGGTCATCGCTGCCGCGGTCGTCTATATCATTGGCAACCTTATTATCGGCGTGCTTACGCTGCAGGGCACCGGTAATATCTCGACCCTTCAACTCATTGGCTGGTTTCCCGTACTGCTGATTACGTTCGTGGCCTCGATTTACGTTCTGCTGAAAGTTCCGGCGCTCACCGGCCACATCTTCAGCGGCACTGCCGGAGGCAGCTCTGCTGGAATCTTCGAAGCGCCAGCCGCCGCCATTGCCAAGGAGCTCTGATGGACCGCGACGCCTCTTTCCACGACGCCAAGCGTTTGTATCTCGAATCCTGCGGTGACCCCATGGTGACCAATACGTATCTCAAGATTGCCCTCACGCTGCTCTCGCTCGTCTGCGTCGCGCTGGCGCTCATCGATCTCCGAACGATTCGCACGTTCGAGAACTTTCGTCCCCTCGTGATCCGCATCGACGACCTCGGCCGCGCCGAAGCCATCAACTACCACAACTTCGAATACAAGCCGCAGGATGCCGAAGCCAAATACTTCCTCTCAGAGTTCACAAAGCTCTACTACCGCCGCAACCGCTATACCATCCAGAACGACTTGGCGAAGTCGCTCTACTTCCTCGACGGTAAACTCGCGAACGGCATCCTCGACGCCTACCGAAAAGACGACATCATCCGGAAGTTCCTCACGAATACGTCTCTCTCGGAAATCGAAATTGATGTGAAGAAGGTCTCGCTTGACGAAATGCAAACACCGCCCTATCGCGCGCACGTCGATTTCTACATGGTCTACTACTCGCCAGCCGACCACAGCGAACTTCGGCGCGACCTGTACACCGCGAACTTCGTTTTCATCTTTCAATCGCGCGTTCCCAACGAACTGATTCCCATCAACCCGCTGGGGCTTACGATCTCCTACTTCCGCGAGGACCAGGCGTTCAAATGAGATCTACGCGGCAAAAACAGAAAGGAGTCGCGGGCGTCCGCCTGGCAACCTCGGCTGCTGCGGACTCCCGCCCGCTCCTCCTCCGGAATTGGGCTTCACAACTTCCAGACGGGGATTAAGACCTCATGATCGCCAACGCCCTCCTCATCACCATTGCTTTCTTGCTCGCCTACGGCTTCTGGCTCATGGACCAGCTGAAGTTCATGGCCCCGTACAAAGGGGTCCTGTTCCAGGAATACGGGCCCGTCCTCTTCGCCGCTGCCGCCGCGTTGTTCCTCAACGTGTTCGGGGCGGCCCTGCTTTTCCAGCGCAAATTCTTCCTCAAGGATACGGGACGAAAGCTTTCCCACCTCGACCAGCAGTTCCACGTCGGCCAAATTGAGTTGCCCATCGCTCCGGAAACGCCCGAGGAGGAACGCCATGTCGAGAGATAGTTTCCCGGGCGATCCCAGACAAGCCGACGAATCCTTCGATCGGGCGCAAACCACGCGACTCGAATGCCGCCAAGCGCAATTCCCGCAGGAGAGGGAGGCTCTGACCGAGCCGCGGCTCGAGGCGCAGGTGGATCGGGATCCCCGACCCGAGAGCGAAGATCGTCGGAGCCCATATTCGCTCGGGCGCCGCACGTTCCTGCTTCGCGAATCCGAGGTGCAGGCAATGTCGGACCTTGGAACATTTCGCGTAGTGGCCGCGGACGATCTGGGCCAGTTCGTCTACGCTGGCGACCGAGCGCGCATGGAAAGGGAACTTCGCCACCTCCAGAAACAGGGACTCATCGTCGAACGGACGCTGCCGATCTCCGGGCGCAATTCGCTTCGCGTTGTCGGTCTGACAAGAACGGGAAAGAAACTGCTGCTGCCGACTCATCGGCTTCCGGAAAGCCAGGCGCTCTATCACGAGATCGTCAAGCCACGTGAAGCGAAACACGATGCGCAACTCTACCGCCTGTTCCATGCGGAGGCGGCCCGCATCCAAAATGCCGGCGGCCACCCCCTCCGTGTCCTCCTCGACTACGAACTCAAACGGCACCTGAACCGCGAGCGGGAGTGTCTCCGCGAACGACGAAATGACCTGCACGAAATCGCGACCCTCGCCGCAAGGCATGGGCTCACGGTCGTGAACGGCAAGATTCCGCTTCCCGACATGCGGATCGAATACCAAAGCGCGGACATGGAGTTGCGTCGCATCGATCTGGAACTGGCGACCGGCCACTATCGCCCGCGAGGCCTCGCCGAAAAGGCCCAGGCCGGCTTCGCCATCTACAGCCCTCGCGAAGATGCTCCGCGCCTCCGCCGCATCCTCGACGAACAGGAATTCACCGCGAGGATCTTTGCGCTATGAGCTCGATACCCGCGCACCTCGAAACTCTCAAATTCCTCGGCTATACGCCCCAGGAAGCGCACTTCCTCTACCTTGTCGCGACGCATTCCGGGTACTTTCGCGCGCGGCAGTTCCTCGGATTTACGCGCGCGCATTGGGGCAAACGCACCACGCAGTTCTGGACAAAACTGCAGGCGCGAAAACACGCGCGGACGGAATGCTTTCCCACCTATGGACTGGTCTATCATGTCTTCGCGCGAAAGCTCTATCGGCATCTCGGACGAGAAAACCTCCGCAACCGCAGGGAGCATGAAGTCGAGTACGTGCAGAGGCGGATCGACATGTTCGATTTCGTCCTCGCGCATCTCGACTACGAATACTTCGAAACCGAGCTGGAAAAGCGCGCCTATTTCGAGCAAACCTGCGGCGTTCCGTCGCACATTCTCCCTTCGCGTACCTACCACGGACAGCCCGAGGCACAGCCGACCGTTCGTTACTTCGTCGACCGGTTTCCGATGTTTGTCCTTAGGCCTTCTTCTTCACCTGTGGTCGCCTTCTCCTACATTCAGCCGGCGGAAGCCAACCTGACGGAATTTGCGAGACACCTTGCGGACTATCTCCCTCTGTTCCGCGCCCTGCCCTCCTTTCGCTTCCTGTATCTCGCAAGGAGCGCGTCGCACTTCGGCAAGGCACACGAACTGTTTAACGCCCTTGTGACGGTTCCGCTTTCGTTGAATCCCGTGGATGACCTCCTGCGCTACTTCTCGATCCGCAAAGCCTGGGACTTGCGGCAGTATGCAGCCGTATCGGAAGAAGATCTGATCTTTCGCAATCAGGCCAAGGAGCGCTTCGCCGCGGGGCGATTCGAGCATCTCTACCGGGGTTGGAAAGCGGGGAGGACAACCGAGCTTCAGATCCGGGAGGAATTCCCGCCGGAAGCCAAAAGTCATCACGTGGAGTTTGCGGCGGAAATCCTAAAGGCAGCCGGAAGTAACGATGCCAAGGTGCAGCCGTGAAGAACGCAAAAATTACGTTCCGCACCTCCATCTTCACCAACTTCTGCACCCTCTCCGGAAAAGACGCGCTGCGAAATCAGGAATTTGATGGTAAACGCCGGAGCAAAACCGGCCGCGGAAAAATCATCAAGTCGGGCGGGAGCGACCCCACTTTCCGGGCTCTCACTCGCCCAAAAAGTGTTTGCGGTCGCTCCCGTCCGTTGCGCGCATTCAATCGCGCTCGTGATTTTTCCGTGGCTCGGAACGATTTCGAATCTCGCAGGAAAGGACAACCACCATGCCACTGATTAAGAAGGCGCCTGCCGTCGTATCTATGGAAGTGAAGATCGAAGAGCCGGTCAAGCAGCTCCTCGAAGACTACGCGCGCTTCATCGACAGTACCCCAGACCACGTCGTCAACATCGTCATCAAGAAGACCCTCTGGCGCGACCAGGACTATCGCAAATGGCGCGAGGAGAAGCGGGCCGAGTCCGCGCGCGCGGCGGCGCAGAAAGGCTGAACCCCGATGCTGCGCAGAACGCTCGACTCGCGCGGCTTCGTTGCCGCGCTCCTGGCAATGGCCACGGGGCTCGCGCTCTTCTACCGCGTTCCGTTCCCCGAACATCAGTTCTTTTTGCAGGTCATTGCTTTGCGCGCGCCTCATGTGTTCGCGAGCTTCGAATGGCTCTATTGGATCAGCCTGTTCTCGACG
>Ga0207641_10004366_pt1 | contig 12251 bp, 7 predicted proteins | sample KBSSwiS62_FD_184306 | JGI IMG/M metagenome (GOLD analysis project Ga0207641, IMG submission 184306) | Switchgrass rhizosphere microbial communities from Kellogg Biological Station, Michigan, USA - KBS Switchgrass S6-2 (SPAdes) (version 2) | ecosystem: Host-associated > Plants > Roots >... | reverse complement strand
AGCCCGAATCGTCTCTCGTCCGAATTCGACACGTAGAGCAGTTTGCCGTTCGGTGAGAGCGCAATTCCGTTGGGACGGCCGGCGGGTTTCGCAATCAAATTCAGTTCGCCTTTCGGACTGATCGAATAGACACCGTAGAAATCGAGTTGCCGGCGGTCTGCCTGATCGCCAAATGCCGGGTCGGTGAAATAAACATGGCCATTCTTGCCGACGACGATATCGTTAGGTGCGTTCAGGCGCTTGCCCTCCCACTTCTCGGCCAGCACTTCTACCTTTCCTTTTTTGTCCGTGCGGATCACCCGGCCCGTGCGGCTTTCACAACTGTAGAGCCGCCCCTTGTCATCGAAGGCGTTTCCATTCGTGCCATTGGTGTTCTCGCGATAAACGGAAACACCTTCGCCTGGAACAAACTTCATCAGGCGATTGCTGGGAATGTCGCTGAATATCAGAAATCCTTCGCGCGACCATACAGGACCTTCGGTGAACTTCATGGCGGTGGCCACCTTTTCGACAGTGACGTTGGTGAGGTCCTGGCCGAAGGCTGCGCAAAAGGAGAGGAAGGCGGCAATGAGTAGACGAAGCATCACCGCTTCATTGTACCGGGACGGGGGCTACTTGCCTTCCACGACTAGGTTGTTGGTGACGCCAAACACGCCACTCACGCCATTCGCCTTGATGTTCGCCAGGTTCTTGTCCCCCTCGTTACCCACCACGCCCTCAAGGGTGACATTGCCGTTCTTCACAATGATGTGAATCGGCGGCACCGCCTGCATGGCATAACGCTGAAACGACGATTGACCGTAAATAGCCCGGTACACGGCAATGCGAATCCTGTCATCATTCGGTGAAAGCGGAAGGACTTCAATCTGGTTGTCCACGCTCTCTACACCTTCAATGCTCTTCACCGCGCGCTCGGCATCTGACTTCAATGTAGGCTTAACCACCTGACCGATTAATGTAACCTTGGAGCCTTCGACCTTATACGACAGGTTGTCGAAGACGTTGTAGTACGGCAACATCACCAGTTCATGCCGTATTTCCTTCACCAACTTCTTGTAAGCAGTGGAACCGGGATCTGCCGCCATCAGGACGCCAGTTGCCGCTAGTACCAAACTCAAGATCGGCTTCATTATCTTTCTCCTCCGCGAATTGGATGCAATTTTACGTCCAACAGTTGCTCCTGTCGAATGAATATAATCAAAACCAAATGCCAAATCTACCCAGGCGGGGATTTCTCAAGAACATCGCGGCCGGCGCGTCCTCGGCGGGCCTCCTGTTGGCTGCAACCCGACGTCCTAATATTCTCTACATTCATTCGCACGACACAGGCAGGTATGTACAGCCATATGGGCATCCGGTGCCCGCGCCAAACTTGCAGAAACTGGCCGAAGGCGGAGTGCTATTCCGCAAAGCATTTAACGCCGCGCCAACTTGTTCTCCCAGCCGTGCGGCTCTGTTGACCGGAACGTGCCCGCACAACAATGGCATGTTCGGTTTGGCGCATCGTGGCTTTTCACTCGACGACTACAGCCAGCACATTCTCCATTCCCTGCGGACCGTGGAATACCGCTCGGCTCTGATCGGTATCCAACACATTGCCAGGGACCCTTCCCTGATCGGGTATGACGAGGTTGTAAAGACAGCCAGTACGCGGGCTGAGCACGTCGCGCCGGCGGCAGTGCAATACCTGAAGAATGCTCCGAAGCACCCCTTCTTCCTGGACGTCGGCTTCTTTGAAACACACCGGGAATTTCATCCCGCCGGCCCAAAGGAAGACGCTCGCTACTGCCAGCCTCCGGCGCCGATTCCCGACACTCCGGGCACCAGAAAAGACATCGCGGAATTCAAGGCCAGCGCGCGCGTTCTCGACACGGCCGTCGGCGATGTACTCACCGCCCTCGAGTCCAGTGGACTGGCGAACAACACGCTCGTGGTGTGCACCACAGATCATGGCATTGCGTTTCCAGCGATGAAGTGCAACCTGCAGGATCATGGCATGGGTGTGATGCTGATGATGCGCGGGCCCGGTGTCTTCAGCGGCGGCAAGGTTTGCGATGCGATGGTCTCGCAGCTCGATCTGTTTCCGACACTCTGTGAAATCGCCGAGGTTAGGCCGCCTGCACGGCTACAGGGGCGTTCCTTCCTCCCGGTTCTACTGGGGGCGAAGGCCGAGATCAACGACGAAATCTTCGCTGAGGTTAACTATCACGCAGCTTACGAGCCGAAACGCGCTGCGCGGACCCAACGCTGGAAATACATCCGTCACTATGGCGACCGCCATCAGCCTGTGCTTCCAAATTGCGATGACGGCTTAAGCAAAGACCTCTGGCTGGAGATGGGCTGGCGAAATCAGCAGGTACCTGCCGAGCACCTCTACGACTTGGTGTTTGACCCGAACGAGACCAGGAACCTGATTGGAGATAACGCCGCAGCCGGAGCAGTGAAGGAAATGCGCACAAGACTAGAAGGTTGGATGCAGCGAACGAACGATCCGATTTTGAAAGGCCCAATCAAAGCGCCGGCTGGGGCAAAGGCAAATGATCCCAATGGCACATCGCCTAAGGAAACGCCGGCGGACGTCGCCTGAATAGTGCGACCCCGCGCCAAGGTATCTTGTTTGGGGAAAGGGTCCTTGGCGCGGGGTGACTTGCTTTGTTACTTTGACGTACGTACGCCAAAGAGGTCTTGTTCCAAAAATCTTTTTTTCTGTTTCCACCCCGTATCATGACTTTATGCCCAGGTACGCCGCAATCGACATTGGCAGCAACTCCGTTCGAATGGAAGCGGCAGAGGTGGTCGCGGGCGGCGCGCCGGTAATTTTAGCTACGGACCGCGAAGTCACACGGCTGGGAGCCAGCGTGTTCAGCGGAGGACGGATCAGCGAAGAAGCCATGGATTTTGTTTGCCAGGTTTTGACGCGGATGTCTCAAACATATCAAAGGCTGGATGTTGCGGGGGTCCGGGCGGTGGCCACCAGCGCCGTGCGCGATGCCAGCAATCAGGAAGAATTCATCCACCGTGTTTCGGCCGCCATCGGTGTGCCCGTGGAAATTATCTCCGGCCTGGAAGAGGCGCGTCTCATTCACCGCGGGGTGCAGATCCGCTGGCCGCATCCGGACAAGAGGATTTTGATCGTCGATATAGGCGGCGGTAGCGCGGAGATCATCGCCGGAGAAAACGGCGAGATGCAAGGCGGCGTGTCGAGGCCTCTTGGTGCGGTTCGTTTGACTGAGACGTTCATGAAGAGCGATCCCCCCAGCGAGACCGATCTGCACCGGTTGGAACAGTTCATCGACGAAAAGCTGGACATAGCGGTTAAGAAGATCGGCATCCGGCCGTTCGACAGGGCCATCGGAACTTCCTCTACCGCCGCGGCCATGGTGTGCGCCATCAACCGCATCCCGCGGGCGCGCAGGGAAGAGGCCTCGCGGTTGCGCGCCACCACCCCGCAAATCAGGAAGCTGTACAAAGATCTTCGATCCAGGGACTTAAACGGACGCAAGAGGATCGGGGGCATCGGCCCCCGGCGTGCTGAGATTATCGTGCCGGGTGCCGCCGTCCTCTTGAAAGTGCTGGAGGCGTTCCGGGTCCCAGCGGTGTATTACTCGAATGCCGGCGTACGCGACGGCATCATTGCGGACTTGGCGTCCCGCGGCGTTGGGCGCGCGCTCAGCCATCTGAGCCGAGAGCAGTTCTTACACGTGGAAGGCATGGCGAAAAAGTACAACGTACAGGCAAAACATACCCGGCGAGTGGCGTCGTTTGCGCATCAACTGTTCGAATCCCTACAGGCCCTGCACAAACTTCCTCCTGAATATGCCAAATTGATGGAAGCCGCTGCGCACCTACTGGATACCGGCCACTTCATCAGTAGCGTCGCGCATCACAAGCATTCGGCCTACATCGTGCAAAATTCTGATATGCCTGGTTTTACCAACCGCGAGCGAGTGCTGGTGGCGGCGCTGTGCCGTTTCCATCGAAAATCGCTTCCCTCCACTCGTTATGAGCTGCTGCAATCCTTACCGTCGGAAGATAAACGTGCGGTTACATGGTTAACCCCGCTGCTGCGGATCGCGGATGGTCTCGATAGCGGACAGGAGCAGAAGGTGGAGCGGATGGAATGCCAGATGAAGAACGGTGGGGTAGTGGTAACGGTGGAGGGCGAGAACATCGACCTGGAGCTTTGGGCGGCCGAGCGCGCTGCCGAATCGTTCCGACAGATCTATGAGTCGCCGCTGCAGTTTCTCAGAGCCAGGAGAGCCTCATGAAACGGTTCGCCAGCCGCCAGTTCGCAGCGTTGGCCGTCCAGCTTATGCAGAATCTGCAAGCTGCGTCCAGGAGGCAGGATGAAGAAGCCATTCACAAGATGCGCGTCTCCATCCGGCGCTACGTTCAGAGTCTAGTGATGTTCGAAGATTACCTTCCGCCAGGTCGAAGCAAGAAAGTTTGGAAGCAGTTGCGCCCATTGTTGCGTAGGTCCAGCAAGGTGCGTGATCTTGACGTGGCCATCCTCTTTCTGAAGAAGCATCGCGAGGATGTCGGCGTTCTGGTGAAACTGCGTGAGAAGGCTGTGTCGAAACTCGCCGACGCCCTATCGTCTGGGAACTGGCAATCCCGTCTGGATTGGAGCGACGAGAAGGCCCCTGTGTCGAAAGTGGTGAGTGTTCGCGAGCATGTACGGGAGAAATTGCCGCCGCTGGCCGCCGACTTTTTTGCTGCCGGGCGGAAAGCGATGAAGCCCAAACGGACGTGGGCCGAAATGCACGATTTCCGGCTCGCTGCCAAGGAATTCCGCTATACGCTGGAGTTGTTTAGACCGGTCTTTGGGAAACTACTCGAGAAGAGACTGGAGGCGGTTCGTGAACTGCAACAATTCCTCGGAGACATCAACGACGCCGTAAGCTCCCGGAAGCTGTTGAAGGAGGTCGAAGACGCCGATTCGCTCCGCGAGAAGCTGTCGGAGAAGGCCCAATCCAAGCGCAAGGAGCTAATATCATATTGGGCTGGCGTGTTCGACGCTCCAGGCGAACTGGAAAAATGGGAGAACTACCTAAAGATGCAACAAAAGGTGCGGGCGCGCTCCTGAGTTTGGTAAACTGAAGTTCGTACTGGGAGGTCGTCCAACGGTAAGACGGCAGAATCTGGATCTGCTTATCGGGGTTCGAATCCCTGCCTCCCAGCCACTCTTCTCCCCCCCTGTAGTGAACTCATGGACAAAGTAAATCTGCGCCAGAAGTTCGCTCTCTTCTCCCAGTATTTCCAACCCAAAATCGTAGGCGAATTAAACGGACAGCACGTCAAGCTCGTAAAGGTATTGGGATCATTCGTTTGGCACCATCACGACAGCGAGGACGAACTATTTCTGGTGGTCCAAGGGCGCATGCGAATAGAATTCCGCGAGAGTGTTGTTTGGATTGAGGAAGGCGAGTTTCTGATTGTGCCCCGCGGTGTCGAGCATCGTCCGGTAGCGGATGAGGAAGCCCACATCCTGTTGTTCGAACCGGCAAACACCTTGAACACGGGCAATGTGGAGGGGGAAATGACCGCCCGGGTGCTGGAACGGATCTGAAAATGAAAATGGCGCCGGCCTCAGATACGAGGCCGGCGCCACGGAAGCTCTTAAGCTACCATCTAACCTGCAAAGTCAGGTTCATCAACGCTTGGCCGCCGATGGAGGCCGTACGCTGATCGGCTGTTAACTTTCCAAACAACTGCGGTGAGGCGAAGTTCACCTGCGACGTTGGATTGTTGTAGTTGTAATTGTGGAACGGGTTCTGGAAGTCCCAACGCAGTTGCACGTGGAGACGTTCCTTGATGGCCCAATTCTTTTGAGCTGAGACCTGCGACCAGAGTAAGCGTGGTCCAGTCAAGATATTGCGTCCCGCATTGCCTGGAGTGAATGCCGCGGGATAAGCGAAGTGACTGATGTCGATGGTCGGGTTGCGGTTGGCCTGCGTGAAACGATCTCCGCCGACGTTGTTCCAGCCCTCCAGCAACGTAGGCTGGCTGAGCAGGTTCGGACGCCTGTTGCCTGCAAAGGTTGGATAGTAGTTGCTTGGGCTTCCGGCGAAATCAAAGGTAATCGGATTCCCGCTCTCCAGTGTTTGGATGAAGGCGATCTCATAACCGCCGAAGATCTGATCCTTCCATCCCCCGCCATTCATAAACTTCTTTCCCTTTCCGACCGGCAATTCGTAGGTGGCGTACGCGATGAACCGGTGATTGCGATCATACCCGGCCCTTGCCTTTTCAAGGCCCCGATTCTGGAGCGGAGCCACACCGGATCCGTCGTTATCGTTATCCTGGCTGTCGATAGCCTTCGAGAATGTATAGAAGGTGCTGAACGTCAGGCCTTGAGACATCCGCTTCTCCAGCTTGACCGTGCCGCCGTGATAAGTCGAATGCCCAAAATTGGACCGTAACATCACGTTTCCAAAGTTCGGGTACGGCCGGAAATTCTGCGCCGCCGCAAATACCCGGGCGCGCAAGGCTGGGTCATTGGCGGCATAATCGACCGGAAATGTATTGTACTGCCACCGTTCGACCAAGCCTACGCCGGACGAACCCTGATAGCTCACATCCAATACATAGGCCGGGCCGAGCTGATACTGCACGCCGCCGTTCCAGTTCAAGATGTATGGATTGCGGAGGGCGTGATCCCACCACTCTACGTTTCGCCCGCTGTAGTTGGCGGCCGGATTAACGAAAGCAGCAGTATTCGGTCCGTTCGAAGCGAAGGTAACTTTCGCCGGGCCATTGCTGAGTTGAAAAAGAGGTCTGGGATCGTTGGTCGCGCGGAGTTGATCATTGATGCCGACATATTCATCAAACTGTCCGCGGCTGGAAGGAAACTTCACGTCGACCGTATTGATGGCGAAGCCGCCGCGGAATACAAACTTGCTCAACGGGTGCCAGGCCAAGCCGATACGTGGCTGGAAATTGTTGTTGTCCCGCACGTTCAGGGCGCCAGTGGGATGGGTAATTGCACCCTTTCCACCTGCAACCAGTGTATCGGTCCCCGCCGGATCGAAATTGCTCTGCAGCCCGTACTTGGTGTTGAACGGGCTCTCGTTGCTGTAGCGGACGCCGAGGTTGAACGTCAAAGTCGGGCTGAACTTCCAATCGTCCTGGAAATAAAAGCTATGAATGTCGGACCGCGGAAGCCATGAGGTAAATTCGGCGTCGAAGTAGGCCTCACGCACCGATCCCAAGAGGAACCCGGCGAATGTGTTGCCGGTATTCGGCACAGGCTGGCCGTTCGGTTGCAGACCGGCCGTCATCCCGTCAAAATAGAAAGCCCCGCTCGGCCGGTTCGTGAGGGTTGAATTTAACCGGAAGTGCAGCAGCTCATAACCCATTTTGAACACGTGGCTGCCATGAATCTTGGTAAGGTCGTCGCGGAAGGAAAGGGTTTCAAAGATGCTCCGGCTGTTTCCGTTTCCAGTCAGACCGTAGAGGCCGGTGGCTTCGTACCGTTCATTTGCCGGGGAGCCAAACTGTGGCATGAGTGCTCCATCCACATTTGGAATGCCAAGTTGCGAAGGCCAGTTCCCGCCGGCCGAATACGAAAATTGATCGTTTCGAAAGCGCGAGTACCCGGCCCTCATGTCATTTACAATCGTCGGACTGACGACGTACGTTCCACCGACGGAGAAGTTCTTGTTGGTGGCCGGGGCTTCAAAGCCTTGCGCCCCGTCGAACGCCTTGATCCCCATATTGGTTGGCCGCTGCAAACCGCTCATGTGATTGTATGTCCAGCTTCCGTAGATCTTGAAGTTGGAATTGAATTGCTGATCGATTCTGGTGTTGTAGTCTTCATTGAACGTCCGCGAGTTCTCGGCCGTAATCAGATTGCTTTGCGGACCCAGGTTATAGAACGATCCAGGGACGTTCGGCGAGACCCACGGATTCAGACCGACAATCTTTTTCGCCACCGGATCGAACCGGCTTGGCGGAACTACGTTACCCGGCAGGGGCGCACGAGTCCAGGTACCATCGGCAAGTTGTGTTGTAGTCAGCGGATCAAAGAGATTATTGCCTTTGCCGCCGAAGGTAAAATCTCCGCCCTTCATCGCGTCTGTAGGCGTGTTGATAATCACCTGCGCCGCCTTCTTCTCGATCAGCTTTTGATATCCGAAGAAGAAGAACGTCTTATTGCGGCCGTCGTAGACCTTTGGAATAAACACCGGGCCACCAACATTGGCCTCCGGCATCATGAACCAAGTGGGAATACCGTTCGGGAAGCCGGGTCGGGGATCGGAGGTTTTCAGATTATCGAAAAACAGACGATGCTGCATGCGGCGGGTCCGGCCGTAATTGGCGGCTAGACCATGAAACTCATTCGTTCCGCTCTTCTTTACCACGCTGATTACGCCGCCGGCCGAATGGCCGTATTCCGCCGGAAGAGTCGTCGTTAGCACCTTTACTTCTTCCGTTGAATTCTGTACGGGTTTGATCGAGGCGGTTCCGGAAGTCTGGTTGTTGCCGTTGACGCCATCTTCGAATATGCCGATGGCAGAATCACGCTGGCCGGCGAGGTGAAAACCTCCGAGACCTCCGCCGTAGCCGTAGCCGCCCATCGTCATGCCCGGAACCACATTCAGCGTCGAATTGATGTAGCGCTGATACAGGGGCAGTTTGTGGAGTACCTCACCTTCGACAAGTGAGCCCGTGGCCGAGGTTTCGGTCTCAAGCAACGCCGCCGCTGCCGTTACTTCCACTGATTCACTCACATTGCCGACTTGCATCGCGGTATCCACCGCCATGACGTCGCCGACGTGGAGTTCGAGATTTTCGCGAATCAGGCGCTTGAATCCACCGGCTTCAAACGTCACGCGGTAGGCGCCGGGTTGGAGCGATTGCACACGGAAGAGGCCACCTTCGTTGGTGACCGCAGTGAACTGGAAATTGGTTTCGGTCTGGACGACCGTGACATTGACATTCGGAATAACGGCGCCGCTGGGATCGGTTACCCGTCCGGAAATTGTAGCAGTGCCAATCTGTGCAGTAGCCACTGAAGCGAGGCTGCTCATTATAGCAAGCAGGGCGCAGCAACGGAGCAAACGCATGGTAGATCCCCCAAAGAGCAAGAATTGTTACAACGAGCTTGGTGTATTGTACAGAATCTGGAGTAGCTTGGGAAGCCCTTCTTTACAATTCAGTACCAGGACTCTTGGGGTCGAGTAATCGATGCAGATCTGGGATCTCCCGTTTCTCGGCGAGCACCAGCAGTTGATCGCCGCCCTCCACCACCGTGCTTCCGCGGGGCGCGATAAAGTCTTCCCCCCTTCCCACCAGAACTATCAACGCGGACTTGGGAAGCCCGAGGTCCACCACCCGCCGGCCGCCCGCGGGGGAGCCCTCGGCGATTGGGATCTCCACCAGTTCACTCAGGCTTTTCGTTGTAGGTGCAAACTCCAGTGGAAATGGCCGGCTCCGTTCCTCCGGGGATTCCAGCCGCAGCCATCGCGCCACTGGCGGGATCAACGTTCCTTGCAGCAATACCGAAGTGATCACAATGAAAAAGACAATGTCGAAGAACAGGTCGGCCTTCGGCATTCCGGCTACCAACGGAAACGTTGCCAGAATGATCGGTGCGGCACCGCGCAAGCCCACCCACGAAATCAGCAGCTTTTCCCGCATTCCCCGCTTGGCGAACAGCAGGCTGACGAAAACGCCTGCCGGCCGGGCCACGAAAATGAGAAACGCGGAGAGTGCGAGTGACACTCCTGCTACTGGCAGCAGCCGCGACGGAAACACCAGCAGACCGAGCGTCAGAAACATCCCGATCTGCACCAGCCACGCCAACCCGTCGTGGAACCGGATGAGACCGCGCTTGTGAATCAGGTCTCCATTTCCCACCACCACCCCAGCCACGTAGACAGCGAGAAATCCGCTGCCATGCAGCATTGCAGTGACGGAATACGTCAACAGGACGCACGTCACGGTGATGGCCGGGTATAGCCCGTCCGATTCCAGGTTCAACTGGTTGATGGTGGCCGTGGTGACCTTGCCCATTAGAAAGCCCAGGACAGCGCCAACCCCCATCTCGAGGAAAAACTTAGGGATAAGTTGGGATGCCGTAATGTCTGGATGAGCATAGAGCTGAACCAGCGCGACCGTGAGAAACACTGCCATCGGATCGTTGCTGCCTGACTCCAACTCCAAGAGTGGTTTGATTCTCCCTTTCAACCCAACGCCGCTGGACCCGAGCACCGAGAATACGGCGGCTGCATCGGTGGATGCTACCAGCGAGCCCACAAGAATCGCCTCCAGCCAACCCACGCCCAATGCATACCTGGCGAAACATCCCACGGCTGCAACCGTGACCGCCACACCGATCGTCGCCAGGCTCAAGCCTTCCCAAAAAACAGGTTTGATGGTGGACCAATGTGTTCCAAAGCCACCGGAAAACAAGATAAAAATGAGCGCTACTACGCCCAGGGATTGGGAAAGTTGAGCGTTATCGAAAGGGATTCCACCTGGACCTTCGGATCCGGCCAGCATCCCCAGCAGCAGAAACAATAGCAGCGCCGGAACGCCAAGCTTGCTCGATGCCTTGCTGCCCAGGATCGCGGCCAGCAAAAGTACACCGCAGGCCAGAAGGGTGTGATCAATGGAGACCATCCCTCCATTGTGTACGCGCGAAACGGGAGGTTTAGTTTGGCTGAAATGGAAAAGAGAAAGTCATGTTCGCCAAACTGGGCCCAACGGTGCAATTGATTATTGCCGTATACCGGACGCCCACGGTTGGACGGTAATCAGTGGGAAGCCGCATGTCGATCTGGTAGTAGCCGATCAGCCCGGGCGCAAGGCCGGCATATGTCACCCTCACGGGGATATTATTCGCGCCTACTCCAGCTCCTTCAATCGCGAAACACGTCACGCCTCCAATGACTGTTGAAAGCGGGTTAGCTGGTGCTGCCGCTCCGAGGGCAATTGGCGGATCCACCGCTCCCAGACCGGTGGCGTAGGCATGCACGAATTCGCCGGCGAGCGCAGGTTTAGCGTCGCTGACCACGCTATCGAACCCGGAATGGACAACTGCATACGAGAAGCCAATCACGCCAACTCTTGGCCGAGCAGGTCCAATGCGAAAAGAGACATTGTTGACAAATTCGGACTCCGAAGCGTCGTCGAAACTTACCGCGCGCCGGCGTAATGGGTCAGAGGTGTCAAGATCCCAGGGAATTTGTATCCTCGCGGTCGTCTGATCCACAGCCAGAACGGCCGCGTAACTATCGTCGATGCGAAGGCGAAAACCATTTAATGTTGTGTTCGCCCTGCCTTGGGCGGTCGCCGCCGAGACTGCGAAGCCTACTCCGTATATGTCAGCAATTTCACCGGGAGCATAGAGAGCCCCATCGAAATTGCCTGCAAGAACGGCCGTTCGGCCTACGATCTGATCTAACCGCCGGCTCGATAGATCCATGCGAAGGACTCGGCCCTGATTCGTTAGCAGATAACAGATTCTGCCGTTGCCTGACAGGGCCGTGGCGCGAATTCCGCTCGGATCGTTAGTAAGCGCCTCCGGAGCGGTAGTGTCCGTCATATAGAACGCCTGCCGGTTACCGGCCGTATCCGCGGCGAGGAATATGAACCGATCCGCGTTGCTGCTTCCCTGGAGAGTATAGGTTACCTGCTGCGGAACACCGCTCCAAATAACGGTTTCGGTTCGATTCCGCAAATCAAACCTGCGAATGCTGGGAGTGGAACCGAAGGTGAAGTAAGGATAGACAAGGCGGGTTGCCGCGGCGTCAATGATGGGCGGCGAGATGATCGACCCCACGAGCACGACAAATAGCCGCTGCGAACCGGTTCCCACGGTGTAGATCCAAAGACTAATGAGATCGGGGCTGAACACAAAGGTTCCGTCACCGGCGATCACCCGGTTAGGGCTCGGGGCCAATCCGGCGCCCTTTAGCTCGATACCCGTCTCCAATATTGCTCCAGTGACGGTATTGATAACCCTCAAAGTTCCCTTCTCGTTTAGAAGTCCGAAGTTACCATTCGCGCTAAGCCGAATGTCACCTACGAAACTGCGATTCGCTGCCGCGGTGCCGTCAATTGCACTCATGAATTGCGCTTCCGGCTGACACAGGTAGAATCCAAAGAGACAATCATGCATAGCGGAGCGAGCGACCAATCGGCCATCCCCGCTCACGTCGACCTCGGCTAAGTTGTAGTAATTCGACAAAAAAGGATTCGATGTTTCCTTGTCGATAACGGAGTACAGGTGAATCCCACTGGCG
>Ga0207641_10004363_pt1 | contig 12255 bp, 5 predicted proteins | sample KBSSwiS62_FD_184306 | JGI IMG/M metagenome (GOLD analysis project Ga0207641, IMG submission 184306) | Switchgrass rhizosphere microbial communities from Kellogg Biological Station, Michigan, USA - KBS Switchgrass S6-2 (SPAdes) (version 2) | ecosystem: Host-associated > Plants > Roots >... | reverse complement strand
CGTCAGGCTGCGAATTCCGTCTGTTAAAACAAAACTGATCCCGCGTTTGCGAAGCGCGTCGATCAGGTCTTGCCTGCTTGATGGATTCTTCTCCAGCGCATAAAGGAGTTTCACGTACTCAGCCTGCGTGATCGGCCCGGATTGGGCATAGATCAATTGTGAACCTAGAAGGACAAGAGCTAATAAAAAGGCCTTTTTCATTTATCTTTGAAGGGTAATATAGATGCTTTTCAGAGCGCTTTCGTTTGCTCTTATGATACCGCTTTACAATGCTTTACAAAGCGAAGAAGCGGGAAAATTCCATAAGAACTTTCCCGCCGCTTCGGTTATTACAAGAATGAGCTGATATTAATTAACCCATTCTTCCTCGTAGTTTAATTGCCAATGCCTTGTCACCCACCTTTGCGCTGCCGTTAAAGCCGTCTGCTTCCATTTCTTCATATTTTCAAGAATTGAAAGTGCTGCGAGCGGCTTGCTTGGATCACGTTCAACCCTGATCACGCGAGTTGCAACCTCAATGATAGGTTTGTCCTCTTCCATGATCCTCAGTTTTACGTGGCTTCCAACCGGCGGTAATACATCAAGATTTACCAGAGTACTGTTTTCACCCAGATTTTCCGTCAATCCCTCGACTTTTACCGTTTTTCCGCTTTCAGAATCAACCCAGCTTGCTTGAACCGGCATGTTTGCCAAAATGCGATGGTGAACCGGCGACTTATATAATGCTTCAGAATAATCAACGTGTGCCATTTTAAATCTACCCCCTTTTTCGAACCCGTTTCCTCTCTTCCTTCAAACATCATCGGCCGTTTGAACAGCCCAAAACAAATTTACGGCACAAAACTTAAACCATAATTACAAAAAAGTCAAGTTTCATGAAAAAGCCGCAACTCATTATCTTTCAACAATTTTCGTAAACCGTACTATTCATTACATTTTGTAACCTTTTTTCTTACAAATGAAAGTTTTTACATTCCGCTCGGTTAAGCGGTTCCCCGTTTTGGAACTCCGTCCGCTTGGGATACTATATCGGGCAAATATTCACACTGTATCGACAGAAATTACTTGTTTCGTCTTAAGTTACTGTTACAGTTCTCCAGCCAGGATTTTTCACTAGGAATTCGAGGGGTAATAATGGTTCATACGGAACCTAAATTGCGTCGTTTGGGTGTTCTCGCTTTATCTTATGCGGCTATGCTTAGCGAGTCGCGCGTGCGGTGCCCCTAAAGGCGTAATAGCTAAAGAATTAAGGGATTTTCAGTTGGTTTGTCGGGTATTTCCGTTTCCTTTTGATACGTCCGTGCCTGATTCAAAAACCGGAGAAAAATCCGAAATTTCTGATGTTTTTTGTTCTGTTAAAAGTTTTGAAAACACAAGATTTTGCAATGGAATTCGATTCGAAGAGGTCAAAATACCTATGACAAAGAATTTTTCACTTTTAGTAGCAGCAGCCTTCGCTTTTTGTCTCCTGCTCGGTGTTAGCCAGATCTTAGCGCAAGCGAGCGTGACCGGAGGCGTCAACGGAAAAGTAAGCGATCCGCAAGGTGCGATTGTCCCCAACGTGTCGGTGAAGGTAACTAACAATGGAACCAATGCGTCCGTTTCTGTTACAAGCAACGCCGACGGCGTTTATACAGCTACGAACCTGCAGCCCGGCACTTACACGATCGAGGCAAACGCGAGCGGCTTCGCTCCGGCAAAGGCTGAGCACGTAATTGTCGAGGTTGGTCGATCGACCAATGTCGATTTTCCTCTTACCATAGGAACCGCGGTTGCGGAGGTCCAGATCACATCGGAGGCTCCTGTAATCAACACAAGCGACAACGCGAACGCTAGCAATTTCAATCAGACATCCATCAACGAGCTGCCGATCAATGGCCGTCGTTGGTCAAATTTCGCGATCCTTAGCCCGAGCGCTGTTCCCGACGCAACCTTTGGCTTGATCAGCTTCCGGGGTATTTCGGGCCTTCTTAACAACAACACGATCGACGGCGGCGACAACAACCAGGCTTTCTTCTCTGAAGAACGCGGCCGCACGCGTATCAACTATGTGATCAGCCAGTCCGCCATCCGCGAGTTCCAGGTAAACACCTCGAACTATTCTGCCGAATATGGACGTTCCGCCGGAGGTGTGACCAACGCCGTTACCAAGAGCGGCACGAACGAGTTTCACGGTGAAGCGTTCTATTACAACCGCAATAACCGCAACGGAGCACGCAATCCGCGTGCGTTTCAGACCGTCCTTGTTGGCGGAATTCCAACCATACTTCCAGCAAAACCGATCGACCTTCGCCAGCAATGGGGCGGAACAATAGGCGGCCCGATTGTTAAAGACAAACTTTTCTTCTTCTTTAGCTACGACCAGCAGAGCCGTAACTTTCCCGGCCTTGCGGCTTTCAGCAACGCATCATTTCTTAACTTGACCCCCGCACAACAAACTGCCTTGACCGGTCCGGGAAACGGAACGGCCGGCGGCGGAGCGGGATTGAGTCAAAATCAGGTCAACCATTCGATCGCTTTTCTTACTTCCCTTACCGGACAAACCCCGCGCAAGGGCGATCAGACACTCTTTCTGCCAAAACTCGACTGGCATATAAACAATAGCAACGTCTTGACCGCCAGCTACAATCGACTTCGCTGGAAATCGCCCAATGGCATCCAGACACAGGCGGTGAATACCTTTGCGCGATCGAGCTTTGGAGACGACTTTGTAAAGGTCGATTCGGTCAATGTTCGCCTTCAGTCGAATATCTCATCGAATTTGTTGAATGAGGCCCGTTTCCAGTACGGACGAGACTTTGAATATGAATTTAGCACCCCGCCGCTGCCGGGTGAACCGCCAACGTCCTCTACAAGTGTGGGCGGAGTTCGCTCTCCCGATGTCAGCATCACCGGGGGTGTGGAGTTTGGAACACCTACTTTCCTCGAAAGGCCTAGATATCCGGATGAACGCCGGATTCAGTTCGCTGACACAATGACATATATTCACGGACGCCACACCCTCAAATTTGGTGCGGATTTCAACCATGTCAGCGACGATTTTATCAATCTTAGATTCGAAGCCGGATCCTATTTCTATGGCAATATCGCCGACTTCATTATCGATTATGAAAATTGGGTTTTGCCGAATACCAATGTGAACGCTCGCTGCTCGGGCAGCACTGGCCTTCCCGGCAAGTGCTACACGGGAACTACAGGGTATCAACAAGGCATAGGTGCTCCTGGCCTTAAGCTGTCGACGAACGACTGGAACTTCTTCGTACAAGACGATTTCCGCATAAACTCTCGGTTGACCGTAAATCTTGGTCTCCGGTACGAATACCTTCAGGCTCCCAACGCTGTCATTCCCAACTCGAGCACCGCCGTTATTCCAAATGACGGCAGGACATTGGCCGAGGCCACATCGACGATGCCGAGCGACAAAAACAATTTTGGGCCCAGAATCGGATTTGCTTATGACGTTTTTGGCGACGGCAAGACCAGTCTCCGCGGCGGTTATGGTATCTATTACGGTCGTATCCAAAGCTCAACGATCTCGAACGCCCTGATCAACACGGGCAATCCTGCCGGACAGGCCCAAGTCTCGTTTGCCGCAACAACGGCGGGTGCTCCTTCATTCCCCAATATCCTCCCGGCAAACAACATTACCTTCAGGGCAGGCGGTATCCAATTCTTTTCGCGGGATTTTCAGGCGCCACTCATCAACCAGTACGATATCGTTCTGGAACGCGAGATCATGAAAAATACCGTTGCATCCGTCTCGTACATTGGCAGTCTTGGTCGAAACCTGCCGACATTCGTCGATCAGAACTGGATGCTTAATCCGACCACGCCGAGCAAGACGTGGTCTATTTTCGGCGGTGAATTGAATGGAACGACGTTCACATTCCCGTTATATCAGCGTGCAAATACAAGTTTTGGGGCGTTGACACGAATCGAAAGTACGGTGAAATCTGAATATAACGGGGTTGTCTTCCAGATAAACCGCCGCTTTACCGATGGTCTGCAGTTTGGAGCAAGTTATACGCTTGCCAAAGCTACGGATACTAACCAGAACTCGGCAACGTTCACCCAAACAAACTCCCCGTTGGATCTTTTTAATCGCAGCTATGACGCGGGACCGAGCACCTTGGATGTGCGCCATAAGGTCGTTGTCAATGCGGTCTATGCCCCGACTTTTTACAAGGGTTCGACCAAGTCATTCTACAACTACCTGTTAAATGGCTGGACCTTTGCTCCAATCTATACGTTCTATTCGGGCAAACCCTTTGACGGTACCGTCAGCACTTCTCTCAACGGGACCAGCGGAAATAATCGTTTCCCGCTCAATCCGCGTAATGCTTATCGTCTGCCGAACCTTTGGAATTTGGATGCTCGTTTATCCAAACGCTTCAAGCTTACAGAGAACATGAATCTTGAGCTGTTGGCCGAAGCATTTAATTTAACCAATAGAACTCAAGTATTTGGTGTCGCGACGACCCTTTATACGGCGGCAACAAACTGTGCGGCAACCAATGGCATCGTGACAAACAATCCCAATGGTTTGTGTCGTAGGACCGACTTCAACGTAGAGCCGACAGTCACGGATAGTACGCTTTATCGTGAACGTCAGATCCAGTTTGCGGCTCGTTTCCAATTCTAGTTTTCTCCTCAAACGGGAAAACCTTTTATGGCACGCTTCCTCGGAAGCGTGCCTTTCCATTTGCGAGTTTGAAGTTCCCTCCAGATGTGGAAAGTCAGTCGGGTTATGGAGTCGGATAGTTCTTAACTTTTCGCAAATATTTCGGCCATAAAAGTCCTTCCTGCGGTACTAATCACAGTCCAAAACAGGAACTCAAATTGCCTCAGTTTATGATGTTCTCGTTCATCCTGACGGGGTCTTTAACAAGCATTGTTTCGCACGTGTTGAGTTAAAGGTGCGTCTGCCAACAAGTTAATGAATTGTCGGTAGGGCCGAATTTGTCGCTTGTGGAAAAGGCCCGAAAGGAAGATGTCTGTTTTTTATCCGAAAAACCAGAGAAATATCCGAAATTCGCGATGTATTTATCCGTTAATTTAACAAACTAGAGATTTTGTAATCGAATTCGATTTAAAGAGGTCAAAAATACCTATGACAAAGAATTTTTCATTTCCAGTCTTGGCGGCCTTTGCATTTTGCCTATTTCTAGGCATTAGCCAGGTTTTTGCCCAAGCGACCGTGACCGGAGGCGTCAACGGAAAGGTTAGCGATCCCCAGGGCGCTGTCGTTCCTAACGCGTCGGTCAAGGTTACGAATAACGGAACAAACGCCTCCGTTACCGTCACGTCGAATGATGACGGCGTCTACAAAGTTACGAACCTTCAACCGGGAACCTACACAGTCGAGATCAATGCAAGCGGCTTTGGCCCGGCGAAGGCGGACAACATTATCGTCGAGGTCGGCCGGTCGACGAACGTTGACGTGCCCCTCGCTCTTGGAACTGCTGTCGCCGAAGTAAATGTTACGGCCGAGGCACCTGCTATCAACACCAGTGATAACGCTAACGCTAACAACATTAACCAGACTTCGATCAATGAATTACCAATTAATGGACGTCGATGGTCTAATTTTGCTCTGCTTACTCCAAGCACCGTTCCGGACGGACAATTCGGATTGATCAGTTTTCGCGGCATCACGGGGTTGCTGAACAATAATACGATCGATGGTGGTGACAACAACCAGGCATTTTTCTCCGAAGAGCGTGGCCGAACCCGTATCAATTACTCGATTAGCCAAGCCGCTATCCGCGAGTTTCAGGTGAATACCTCCAATTACTCGGCAGAGTATGGACGGTCGGCCGGTGGTGTTACAAACGCTGTAACCAAGAGTGGTACTAATGACTTCCACGGGGATCTCTTTTATTACAATCGCAACAACCGAAATGGTGCTCGAAATCCCAGGTCGACTCAGACGATCTTGGTCGGCGGAGTTTCGACCCTCGTTGCGGCGAAGCCCCCTGATCTCCGTCAACAGTGGGGTGCCGCGATAGGTGGCCCGATCGTAAAGAACAGACTCTTCTTTTTCTTTAGCTACGATCAACAGAAACGAAATTTTCCGGGCGTCAGCGTTTTTACGAGCCCGACATTCTTGAATCTTACACCTGCGCAAATCACAACCTTGACGGGTAAAGGAATAACAACCACTCAGATCAATAGCACGCTCGGCTTTTTGAATTCGCTGGCGGGTGAAGTGCCGCGAAAGGGTGACCAGGTCTTGTACCTGCCTAAGATCGATTGGCAGATAAACGGCAAGAATCTTCTTACCGTTACGTATAATCGTTTGCAGTGGAAATCGCCGAACGGGGTACAGACCACGACAACCGTTACTAGTGGACGCGCTACCTACGGCGATGACCTCGTGAACGTCGATACACTTAATGCTCGGCTTCAGTCTTCCTTGTCATCGAATATTTTGAATGAAGCGCGATTTCAGTACAGCAAGGACTTTGAAAGACAGATCAGCAAGGAGCCGGCACCCGGCGAGCCGTCGACAGCATTAGGCGGAACGCGAGCCCCGGGAATGTTCATCACCAACGGACTCGGCTTCGGCACCCCCAACTTTCTCGACCGTGCCTCATATCCGGATGAGCGACGGGTGCAGTTTGCCGATACGATTACCTGGTCGTCCGGTCGTCATACCGTCAAATTTGGCGGTGATATAAACCGGGTCTCCGACCGTTTATCCAACCTTTTCACCGGTGCGGGATCTTATTCATGGAATAACATTCCGGATTTCATTGTTGACTACCTTGGCTGGCAGGGAGGCGTCGGGCCGGCGACTACTTGCGCGACGAGCACAAGACTTGTCGGCAGATGTTATACGAGCCAGTATCAACAAGGACTCGGCCTGATCGGACTAAAACTGAAAACGTGGGATTACAATTTCTTTGCGCAGGATGATTTCCGAATTACATCACGGCTGACGGTAAATCTGGGTCTGCGCTGGGAATATATTCAAATGCCGGACGCTCAGCTGCCAAACCCAAGCACAGCGATCATTCCTCTGGATGGCCGCACCCTCAACGAGGCCACCTCTACGCTGCCGAGCGACAAGAACAACTTCGGTCCGCGAATTGGTTTTGCCTATGATGTCTTCGGTGACGGTAAGACAAGTTTGCGTGGCGGTTACGGCATATACTACGGCCGCGTTCAAAGTTCGACCATTTACAACGCCCTTATTAACACCGGCAACCCCGGAGCCCAGTTCCAGGTTACGGCTAGTGCAGCGACAACAACAAATTGTTTTCCTGTCGTGTCTACAGCAACCACGCTTTGCGGCCCTGTTTTCCCGAATGTTCTGCCCGCAAACACGCCGATAACGGTTGGCGGGGCGATTCAGTTCTTTGACCGCAACTTTCAGGCTCCCCTTATCAACCAGTATGACGTCATTCTTGAGCGTCAGATCATGAAGAACACTGTTGTCTCAGTGTCTTACATTGGAAGCCTGGGAAGACACCTGCCGACTTTCGTTGATGTAAATAATGTGCAAACCGGTACGACGACATATTCGGTCTCCGGTGGGCCCTTCAATGGGCAGACGTTCAGCCTGCCGTTTTATAGCCGTGTTCCAGGAGCCGGAAGCGGGAACATGACGCAAATTCAGAGTACTGTTAGTTCTGAATATAACGGAGTAGCTTTCCAGATCAATCGAAGATTTACTGCCGGGCTGCAGTTCCAGGCGAGCTATACTCTGGCAAAGGCAACGGATACTAATCAGAATTCGGCCACCTTTACTCAAGGCAATAGCCCATATGATCTGTTCAACCGCAGTTACGATGCGGGCCCAAGTAATTTCGACGTCAGGCACAAGGTAATCGTAAGCGCTGTTTGGTCCCCGACCTTGTATAAAGGATCTAATAAGTCGTTCTATAACTATTTGCTGAACGGCTGGTCATTTGCTCCGATATACACCTTCTTTTCGGGCAAGCCGTTTGACGGGGTAGTTTCGGGTACGAGCTTGAACAATTCGTTTGGCGACGCTCGTTTCCCGCTTAATCCTCGCAATTTCTATCGATTGCCGAATCTCTCGAATTTGGACGCTCGACTGTCGAAGCGTTTTCGTTTGACCGAGTCGATGAATCTTGAGTTGTTGGCCGAGGCTTTCAACGTCCAGAACCGCACACAGGTGTTTACCGAGAACAATACACTTTACAATCGAAGTGGAACTGTTCTGACCTTTAACTCCGCGTTTGGACAGATTAACGCGACGGACAGCAACCTCTATAAGGAGCGCCAGATCCAGTTTGCTGCTCGTTTCCAATTCTAGTTTTCTCCTCACACGAGAAAACCTTTTATGGCACGCTTCTTCGGAAGCGTGCTTTTTTTGTTTTGAGTTCCGGCTTTAGCCGGCCTGTAATTGACGGCGGTCGGATAAACGCTAGAATTTACTATCGATGCGTATTCTGCACATCTCCTCGGCAAGGGATTTTGGCGGCGGCGAGCGGCATTTTCGCGATCTTACACGCGGGCTGATCGGCCGCGGGCACGATGTATTTGCCGCGCTGCGGCCGACCAATACGTGGGAGCGGCATCTCGATTTCCTGCCGAAGGAGAGAGTACTTCACACGTCCATACGTAATTCATTCGGCATCTTAAGTTCAAAGCGTATAGCCGGTTTTGTCCGCGACAATAACATCCAGATAATTCATGCTCACGTGGCCCGCGACTACATTCCTGCCAGCGTCGCGTGCCTTTTGGCCAATTCTGCAAAATTCATCCTGACGCGCCATGTGCTTTTTGGTCTTAAACCTTTTAACAAGTTTGCTTTAAAAAATCTTTCTAAAGCTATCGCCGTTTCATCCGGAGTCGAAGCCGAGCTAAAACGTGTATTTCCTGCGGAGAAGGTCGCCGTCATTCCGCATGGCATCGACATGACTGTGCCGGCGGCGGGCGATAGGGCCAGGCTGCGTGAAGAATTTCGCTTGTTTCACCAGATCCCGCTTGATGCTTTGGTCGTGGGCATTCTTGGCGAATTGATCGAATTGAAAGGCCAACGGGAATTCATTCTGGCTGCAAACGAGATCGTCAAACAATTTCCTGACGCCCGTTTCGTTGTGGTCGGCGTGGACCACTCGATCGACCAGAGATTTCGGCGGGATCTTAAGCGGCTCGCAAAGACGCTTGACATGGACGAGAGATTCCTTTGGCTCGATTGGCTCGACGATACTGAGCCTTTCTATTGTGCGCTCGATCTTTTTGTTTCCGCCTCTCACACTGAAAGCTTCGGTCTTGCTATTCTGGAAGCAATGGCGACAGGCACGCCGGTCATCGCGACCGAGACAGCAGGAGCAACTGAATTGCTTTGCGACCGCGAACTTCTGGTTCCGATCAATGACCCGGTTCGCCTTGCCAGTGCTGTTGTTGCAATGCTCAGCGATGGGCCGCGCCGCGAGTCGGTCGGAAACAAATTGGCAACACGAGCGGCGGAGAATTATTCCAGCGAGCGGATGATCGATGCGACGGAATCGCTTTATCGAGAAGTGCTGGCGAGAACCTGAAAAATAACGTCGGTGCGAAAGCCCGAGCGTAAGCAAGGGCGGTAGATGATGTTTAGCGGTATATATCGCCCTTGCTGACGCGCGGGCCTTGGCATTTTGGATGATCAGCATAAATAAGGACATTTGCTCAAACTATGACGCCGCAACAAGCCGCGAATGGCTCGAAACCAACGGCATCGGCGGCTTTGCGTCCGGCACTCTTTCCGGTGTCTTGACCCGCCGGTATCACGCGCTGTTGACAGCCGCCACTGAGCCGCCGCTCGGGCGTATCACGATGCTTTCCAAGCTCGAGGAAACGCTGATTGTCGATGGCGTTCGCTTTGAGCTTTCTTCCAACCTGTATCCCGGGACGGTGTATCCCGACGGCTATAAATATCTGACCGGCTTTCGCCTCGATCCGTTTCCGATCTGGACCCATGACGTCAACGGCATCGTGCTTGAAAAGCGGCTTTTCATGATCAACGGCGAGAACACGACGGTCCTGCGGTACGCGATCATGTCCAAGCTGCCGAAGCCGCGGCCCGAGTTGAAACTCGAGCTGCGTCCGCTCATTTCGTTTGTTGACTATCATCATCTGCAGCACGAAACCGGGGAAATAAACATCGATCTGAACGCTCTCGATCATCTTGTCTCTATCCGGCCGTTCGCTTCGCTGCCGTCCTTGTTCTTTGCTCACAGCGGCACGGTTGAGAAGACCGGCAGCTGGTACAGAAATTTCGAGCTCGCGATCGAACAGGAACGCGGCTTCGACTATCACGAGGACCTTTTTCAACCGCTCGTAATAACTGCGGACCCGACGACTGGTGCTGACCTGATCGTATCGACTGAGCCGCATGACATTCGCGATGCTCGTAAGCTTGAGAAGAGCGAATTGACGCGACGAGCCGCCCTGATCTCGGCCGCGCGTGCGCAGAACGAATTTGGCCGGCAGCTTGTGCTGGCTGCGGATCAATTCATCGTAAAACGGGGGGCCGGCGAAACCGTGATCGCGGGCTACCCGTGGTTTTCTGACTGGGGACGCGACACGATGATCGCCCTGCCAGGGCTGACACTTGCGACGAACCGGCCTGAGATCGCGAAAGGAATACTTCTGGAGTTTTCCGATCACATATCGCGAGGTATGCTGCCCAACCGCTTTGCCGATTCCGGGGGCGAAGCCGAATACAACACCGTCGATGCGACGCTTTGGTTTTTCGAAGCGATCCGCGCGTACGCGGAAAAAACGAATGACTATCGCTTCGTTGAAAAGGAGCTTTACGAAAAACTCGCCGACATTATTGCCTGGCACCTTCGCGGCACCCGTTACAACATCCACGTGGATACCGATGGGTTGCTCTATGCGGGTGAAGAAGGAGTCCAACTTACCTGGATGGATGCAAAGATCGGCGATCATGTCATCACGCCTCGTTCGGGCAAGCCGGTGGAAATTCAGGCCCTCTGGTACAACGCATTGATGATAATGGCGAAGCTGTCGGAGCGCTTTGGCGACACGGCCGACAACAAGCTTTATATGTCGATGGCCCGTATGTGCGAGCAAAGTTTCAACGCAGTATTTTGGAATGAAAGCGAAGAGTGTCTCTACGATGTGGTCGTCAACGGAAACCGCGATGCTGCGGTCCGTCCCAACCAGGTCTTCGCGGCTTCGTTGCCTTTCACTATGCTCGACGCGGAAAAGGCGAAAAAGGTCGTCGACAAAGTTGAGACGGAATTGCTGACGCCGGTCGGGTTGCGCTCGCTGAGTCCGCGTGACAGTCGTTATGTGCATGTGTACATTGGTTCGCCTGAGACGCGTGATTCGGGTTATCACCAGGGCACCGTCTGGGCATGGCTGATCGGGCCATTCGTCGATGCATATCGACGGGTGTACCCAAAGAGCGAAGAAAAGGTCTCAAAACTTCTCGCGGGCTTTCAGGCACATTTGAGCGAAGGAGCCGTCGGCCAGATCTCGGAGATATTTGATGCCGATGCGCCGCATAATCCTCGCGGCTGCTTCGCTCAGGCATGGAGCGTCGCTGAGGTCCTGCGAGTTTTGAAAGGAAGCTGAGACGTCTCAAGACTCCTAAGCCAATAGAAATGGGACTGTTGCGCGGTTTTTGCGGGTTTTTCCCAGGCAAGAGTTTGAACTGATCATGCCGAGCTTCCCCTGATAGCCGCGATTCTGACACGATCCGACATAGCATATTCAAAAATTCCACAACCACCATCATCAAATTAAATCTGCCATCTACCTGTTTCTTTACGAGCCATTATCCCGATGCGAACTATAAACAAATAAGCATCGCGATCCAATATCAATTTTGACGATATTTACGATACTTACGCTTTTTATGATATTTATGATTTTTACGACATTGCGATATCTGCTTTAGAAAGTTGAAGTTAGATGATCAGGCGGTTTATCTTATGGTTATGAGGCCTAGCCCACTCACATTTCTACTTCTTCTAGTTCCCCTAATGAGTACACCTGCGCAAACGGCGGCTGAGTTCGCCGAAATCTGGGACAAACAACATGTCTCACACATCATGCCGTCTGACGTCCGGCACAAGGACCTGCAGAAATATCTCGAAGACCTGAAAAAGATCGGCGTAAAGGTCGACGAGGCAGGTCGCAGCTTTCAAAACCGCGAGATCTATCAGATGGAGTTTGGTAAGGGACCGCTAAAGGTCTTTATGTGGTCGCAGATGCACGGCGACGAACCAACGGCGACGTCCGCTTTGTTCGATACGTTCACCTTCCTGC
>Ga0207641_10004360_pt1 | contig 12259 bp, 7 predicted proteins | sample KBSSwiS62_FD_184306 | JGI IMG/M metagenome (GOLD analysis project Ga0207641, IMG submission 184306) | Switchgrass rhizosphere microbial communities from Kellogg Biological Station, Michigan, USA - KBS Switchgrass S6-2 (SPAdes) (version 2) | ecosystem: Host-associated > Plants > Roots >... | reverse complement strand
GGAGAGCGACCAAACCGAGTACTGACCGGCCGCGTGGGCAGCTCCACCTGTCCGCGCGGACGACGAAGCCGGCCGGGCTGCGCCTGGCCGGCTTTCTCGTCCGCGTGCCGGGTCCGGCAAGGCTCGCCCCGCCCCGACGTCATTTCGATCGCCTTTGTGCCCTCAGGTGCTCATAACGGCGCCTGTTTCGTGACCGATTGAGGGCGCAGACGCCGATCATGGAAACGGGCTGACCTTGGCAGTCACGGCTCCTTGCGTGGAGGAACGGTTGGTCGCGGTCCGCTGGAGGGCCCCAACTAGGCTGGGCCGGTGGACGCTGACCCACCGAACCGGCCGCTGACGCCCGGCGGGTACCAGCCCGAGGCCACCGACCAACCCGCGCGCACCGCCGCCGACCGGTCCCCGGCCACGCCGTCCGCGGCCACACCGTCTGCCGCGGCACCGTCCGAGGCCGCGCACCCCGGCGTCCCGCCCGAGCCGTCCGCGGCCGCGAGACCGGCCCGCAAGGGCGGCGTCCGGGGCTGGCTGGTGCGCGGCGCGCTGCTGGTGGCCGGCGCGCTGCTGCTGGTGACGCTGGCCCGCGGCTGGCACGACGTGTCGGCGTCCATCCAGCGCCTGCGCCCCGTAGGCGTCGCCGGGGCGGCGGTGGCCACCGTGCTGGCCGTCGGGCTGACGGTGCTGTCCTGGCGGGCCGTGCTCGCCGGGCTCGGGGCCTACCTCCCGGTACGCGCCGCGACGAGGATCTTCTTCGTCGGCCAGGTCGGGAAGTACATCCCTGGCAGCGTGTGGCCGGTGCTCGCGCAGATGGAGCTGTCCCGCGACTACGGGGTGTCCCGGCCGCGTTCGGGCGCGGCGAGCCTGATCGTGCTGGCCCTCGCCGTGCCCTGCGGCGGCCTCGCCGCCGCCGTGACGCTGCCGTTCGTCTCCCGTGACGCGCTGACCCACTACTGGTGGGCGTTCGCCGCCGTTCCGCTGTTCATGGTGATCCTCGCGCCGCCGGTGCTCAGCCGCCTGCTCGCCGTGGCGTTCCGGCTGTTGCGCCGCCCGCCGCTGAGCGACCCGCTGACGGCCCGCGCCGTGCTCGCCGGCGCCGGCTGGCTGCTGGTCAGCTTCGGCTGCTACGGCGTCGCGACGTTTCTGCTGGCCCGTGACCTGGCGCCGGCCGTCGGCGGGCCGCGGTTGCTGGCGCTGTCCGTCGGCGGCTACGCGCTGGCCTGGACGGCGGGCTTCCTGGTCCTCGTGGTGCCCGCGGGCGCCGGGGTCCGCGAGGGCGTCCTGGTGCTGGCGCTGGCGCCGGCGCTGCCTCGCGAGGCGGCGCTGGTGCTGGCGGTCGTGGCCCGGCTGCTGGCCACGGTCGCCGATCTGGTCTGGGCGGGAGTCGGCGTCGCGCTGCGCCCGCGGGGCGCGGCCGCGCTGGCCTCATCGGCCGAGGGCCCCGCAGCCGAGGACCCCGCGCCCGAGTCGCCGCCGGCCGCGCCGCGCATCGCCAGCCGCCACTGACCGAGCCCGCCGGCCGGAGCCGCGGCCCGGAAACGGTCGCGGGACGGGCTGGGGCGGGTGCCGGCTAATCCTCGTCGGGCGCCTGCTGGGGACCGCGGGAGCGGCGCCAGGGCTTGGTGAGGAACCCTTCCGCCTCCGCCATCGCGATGGCGACCCGCGGCAGGTCGCGGTTCGCGGGGAAGCAGATGTAGCGGGCCTCCCAGACCGGCTGGAACCGGGCGTTGAAGCGCAGCAGGCTCTCGATCTGGAACCAGCGGGACAGGAACACCAGCAGCCGCCGGGTGCTGCGGGCGACCGGGCCGGCGCCGAGCCGGCCGCCGTGCTCGAGCAACTGGCGGAATGCCGCGAAGTTCAGCGAGATGCGCCGGATGCCGAGCTCCTTGGCGGCCCGGACGGCGGAGACGATGAGGAACTCCGTCACCCCGTTGTCGGCCCGCGGGTCGCGCAGCATCAGGTCCAGCGACATGCCGTCGCGGCCCCAGGGCACGAAGTGCAGCAGCCCGCGCGGCTCGGCGCCGTCGGCTGGGTCAGCCCCGCCCGGGCCGACGGGTTCCGCCAGGGCTGCCGGTGTGGCATCGGCGGCGGGGGAGGGCGGCCCGGGCTCGCACACGGCGGTGACGAGGACGCAGTCCGCCGCCCAGGGGGCGACCCCGGACCCGTCGGCCAGGTCCCCGGAGTTCTCGGAGAACCGGCTGAGCGCCATCGAGAACCCGCGTTCCGGCTCGGAGCCTCGCCAGGTGCGCGCCGCGCGGCGCAGCGCCGCGCGCTCGGGGGCCGGCACGTCGCTCACCCGCCGGGCCGACGCCGTGTAGCCGGCTCGCTCGACCCGCGCGACCGCTTGGCGGACGCCGCGCATCGCCCGCCCGTCGAGACTGAAGTCCTCGACCGAAAGCACCGCCTCGTCGCCGAGCTCCAGCGCGGTCAGGCCGGCCTTGGTCCAGGCCGTTCCCCCGTGCGCCGAGCAGCCGATCACGGCCGGTACCCAGGCGTGCCGGGCGGCGACGCCGAGGAACTCGGCGATCGCGCCGGGCCAGGCCTCCCGGTCACCGAGCGGGTCACCGCTCGCGAGCATCACTCCCGACAGCACCCGGTAGGCGATCGCGGACTTCCCGGACGGCGACCAGATCACCGCCTTGTCGCGGCGCAGCGCGAACCAGCCGAGCGAGTCCGCGGACCCGTGCCGAGCGAGCAGCGCGATCAGCCGCGCCTCGTCGTCCTGGTTCTGCCGCGGGAACGGGCGCGGCGGGCGCAGCGCCATCCAGGTCGGCACCGCCACGGTCAGCAGCCCCATCCCGGCGAGCGTCCGGCTGACGACGAGGTCGACGCGCGGTGAGGCGATGGTCACCGGGCCGTGGACCCCGACGAGCCCGAGGATCACGTCCTGGAGCTGGGTCGACAGCGAGTAATGGCCGATGACGTGTCGATGCCAGCCGACGCGCAGCATCGCGATCCCGGTCAGCAGGGACATGGCGAACAGCGCGACCAGGACGCCCAGCGCTCGCCAGCGGCTCGTCGGATCGGGTTCGGCGTGGAAGGCGTCGCGGCGGTAGACCAGCCACACCACGAAGATCGCCGAGCCGGCCGCGTCGTCGTAGTCGAGGCCCTTGAGCAGGTGCAGCACGGTGCTCGCGGCGGTCAGCGCGAGGACGAACTGCCAGGCCCGCCGCTTGCGCCGGGCCAGTCCGTGCGCGAGCAGGATCAGCAGCACGCCCACGAGGATCGTCATGGTCCGGGCGTGTTCCGGGATGGAACCGGGCAGGATGCTGCGCAGTTCCACCATCCGGTGGTGGCCCGGCGGGGTGAGCGCGGAGAGCACGTCGAGTAGACCGACCGCGTAGGCGAGCACCGCGGCGACCCGCGGGGCCGCCCCGCGCCGCCACCCCGCCCGCTCGGCCCGCGGCGCCCGCTCGGCCCCCGCGGCCGCCGCTGGCCGCGCCCGGCCAGCGAGCCAGGCGGGCCGGTGCCGCCGGCCGTCCTCGGTCCGCTGCTCCCGGCCGTCCCCGGCGGATCTGGCCGGGTCGGATCTGACGCCAGAGGTGGCCGGGTCGGACCTGGCTGGGTCGGACCTGGTCGCACGCCTCGCCGCCAGTACGCCCACCGGCCTGCCGCCGCGCGGCCCCCCGCGCCTGAGCCTGTCGATCCGCGACCCGGCAGGTACCGAGGGTGCCCGTCGAGACGACGTCGTCTGGTCGGTCATGTCCCCATTCTGGCCTGGTCCGCCAGTCTCCGATTCCACCACCCGGCCGTTGATCCTCACAAAACGTATCCAGTCGTGCGCGACATTCCGCATTGTCAACTGAAATCAGGTTCGACCATAGCCCTGGGCTGTCAGATAGCAACCCCCCGTCGCGGTTCGGAGGGTCGGGGGCGCCGCCGCTCGACCCGATGACGTCCCGTTGCCACCCAGGTGGGTGTCAGATACCTGACGGCGTCCGCCGCCGGCGCCCCCGGCACGCTACCGGTAGCTGCCGGGGTGCGGTGCTCCCTCAGATGACGGTGCTCGCCCGGATGGCGGACGACAGGGCCCTGGCCGTGTGCGGTCAGGGCCCTGTCGTCATGCCGCTCAGCGAACGGTCGCGACTCCCGGCGGGGAGAAGCGGGCGCCGGTTACCTTCTCGCTCACCCCGGAGCGGTCCAGATACGGTGTGATACCGCCGAGGTGGAACGGCCAGCCGGCGCCGAGCAGCATGCACACGTCGACGTCGGCCGCCTCGGCGACGACCCCCTCGTCGAGCAGCAGCCGGATCTCCTGGGCGAGTGCCGCGAGCGCGTTCTCACGCACCTCGGCGCTGCTCGGCGCAACGGCCGACCCTGCGGCGGCGCCGTCACCGGCGCCCGCGCGGGCCAGCGCCGCGGCCTCCTCGTCGACGACCTGCGCCCCGTCGGGCCCGGTCGTGTAGATGCTGGTCTTGCCCGCTGCGACCACCCGGGCGAGCCCGGCGGGGGAGCGGAACCGGTCCGGCCACGCCTTGTGCAGCGTCTCGGCGACGTGCAGCGCGACCGCGGGGCCGACGAGGGCGAGCAGCGTCAGTGGCGACATCGGCAGGCCCAGCGGGTCCAGCGCCGCGTCGGCCTCGGCGACCGGGCTGCCCGCCTCGATCGCGCCGAGGACCTTTTCGAGGAAGCGGGTCAGCAGCCGGTTGACGACGAACGCGGGGGCGTCCTTGACCAGCACCGCGTTCTTGCCGAGCTTCTTCGCGACCGCCAGCGTCGTCGCGACCGAGGCGGCGTCGGTCCGCGCCGCCCGGACGACCTCGACCAGCGGCAGGACCGCCACCGGATTGAAGAAGTGCAGCCCGGCGACCCGCTCCGGGTGTCGCAGGCCGGCGGCCATCTCGGTCACCGACAGGGCGGAGGTGTTCGTCAGCAGCAGGGCGTCCGGCCGCACGACCGCCTCCAGCTCAGCCAGCACTGTCTTCTTGACCTTGAGGTCCTCGAAGACGGCCTCGATGACGAGGTCGGCGTCGGCGAACGCGTCCTTGGTCAGCGAGCCGGTGACCAGCGCCTTCAGCCGGTTGGCCTTGTCATGGGAGACCCGGCCGCGCAGCAGCAGGTTGTCGATCTCGCCATGGACATAGGTGACGCCCTTGTCCAGCCGGGCCCGGTCCAGGTCGGTCAGGACGACGGGGACCTCGAGGCGCTGGGCGAACAGCAGCGCGAGCTGGCCGGCCATCAGGCCGGCGCCGACGACGCCGACCTTCGTCACCGGCCGGGCCAGCTTCGGGTCGGGCCCGCCGACGGGCTTGCGGGCCCGCTTCTGGGTCAGGTCGAACGCATACAGGCCGGCCGCCAGCTCGTCGGAAACCGACAGGTCCGCGAGCGCCGCCGTCTCGGCCGCGTAGCCGGCCTCGCGGTCGGCGGTCTCGGCCAGCGCCATCAGGTCCAGCGCCCGGTAGGCCGCCGGCGCCGCGCCGTGCAGCTTCGCGTCGGCGAGCGCCCGCCCACGGGCGAGCGCCGCCGCCCACGTCTCGCCGCGTTCGACCGCTGGCCGGCCGGCCAGCGGGTCGACCTCGTCGCGCAGCACCCGGCCGACCCAGGCCAGTGACTCCTCCAAGAAGTCCGCCGGCTCCAACAGGACGTCGGCCAGGCCGAGCTTCGCCGCCTGCGGGCCCTTCAGCGTGCGGTTGGTGTTCAGCGGGTTCTCGACCAGCAGGGTGACGGCCTTGTCCGGGCCGAGCAGGTTCGGCGCGAGCTGGGTGCCGCCCCAGGCCGGCACCAGGCCGAGGAACACCTCCGGCAGCGCGACCACCGGGATACCGGCCGAGAACGCGCGGTAGTCGCAGTGCAGCGCCAGCTCCAGGCCGCCACCCATCGCCGCGCCGTTGACGAGCGCGAACGTCGGCACCTTCCGGCCGCCGAGCCGGCCCTCGCCGACCCGGCGCAGCGCCTGGTGGCCCAGCTCGCCAAGGGCCTCGATTGCAGACCGGATCTCGTCGGGGTCCGCCTGTGTCTCCTCCGGCCGTCGGGTGCGCGAAGGAGAAGCATTTTCGCGCACCCTTTGGCCGAGTGACGACCGGAACGACAGGTCGGCGCCGACGCAGAAGATGAACGGCTTGCCGGTCACCGCGACGGCGGCGACCGGCGGGCTGTGCGCCTCGATCTCGTCGACCGCGGCGAGCAGCTCGCGCAGCCCCGCCGGGCCGAAGGTGTTCGGCCTGGTGTGGTCGTGCCCGTTGTCCAGCGTGATCAGGGCGACCGGGCCGTCGACCCCGGGAAGTTGCGCGTAGCGGACGTGGGCGTGCGTGACGACCTCGTCCGGGAAGTCCAACGTGACGTCCGTGCTCATCCGATGGCTCCTGTCCGGGTCGTCAGACCGAGAGGGGGCGGGGCGACAGGGGCGAAGCCCCGCGCGCCCTGCGGCGGCGCGGGGCGGCCGCAGGGCGCTGGAGGCGGTCAGGCGCCATGGTGCGGGTTCTCCCAGATGGTCGTCGCGCCCATGCCGAAGCCGACACACATCGCGGTGAGGCCGTAACGGACCTCGGGGTGCTCCTCGAACTGGCGGGCGAGCTGCGTCATCAGCCGGACGCCGGAGCTGGCCAGCGGGTGGCCGAGCGCGATCGCGCCACCGTAGGGGTTGACCCGCGGGTCGTCGTCGGCGATGCCGTAGTGGTCCAGGAAGGCGAGCACCTGCACGGCGAATGCCTCGTTCAGCTCGAACAGGCCGATGTCGTCGATCGTCAGCCCGGTGCGCGCGAGCGCCTTCTCGGTCGACGGGATCGGGCCGATGCCCATCACCTCGGGGGCGACCCCGGCGAACCCGAAGCCGACCAGCTTCATCTTCGAGGTCAGGCCCAGCTCCTCGGCGACCTCGCTCGCGGCCAGGATGCAGCCGGTGGCGCCGTCGTTGAGGCCCGCCGAGTTGCCGGCGGTGATCTTGCCGTGCGGGCGGAACGGGGTCTTCAGGCCGGCCAGGCCCTCGATCGTCGTGCCCGGCCGCGGCGGCTCGTCGGCGGTCACATACTCCCAGCCCGACTCGGCGTGCCGAGCGGAGACCGGGACGAGGTCCGGCTGGATCTTCCCGTCCGCGTAGGCCTTCGCGACCTTCTCCTGGGAGTGCGCCGCGTAGGCGTCGGTACGTGCCCTGGTGATCGCGGGGTAGCGGTCATGCACGTTCTCCGCCGTCATGCCCATCACCAGCGCCGACGGGTCGACAAGCTTCTCGGAGACGAACCGTGGATTCGGGTCGACGCCCTCGCCCATCGGGTGGCGGCCCATGTGCTCCACGCCGCCGGCGATCGCCACGTCGTACGCGCCGACGCCGATCGCGGACGCGGTGGTGGTCACCGCTGTGACGGCGCCGGCGCACATCCGGTCGATCGCGTAGCCGGGCACCGACTCGGGCAGCCCGGACAGGATGCCGGCGACCCGGCCGATGGTGAGGCCCTGGTCGCCGATCTGGGTGGTCGCCGCGATTGCGACGTCGTCGACCCGCTCCGGCGGCAGCGTCGGATTGCGCCGCATCAACTCCCGGATCACCCGGACGACCAGGTCATCGGCCCTGGTCTCGGCGTACACCCCCTTTGCCTTGCCGAACGGGGTGCGTACCCCGTCGACGAACACGACGTCGCGGACGGCACCGCGGGATGCCTTGAACACAGGGTCCTCCCCGGCGAGGAACGGCTGGGCGGCCCGCCGCAACGGCCCCGGGACGGCGTGTTGTCGGGGACGGCGTTGTCCCCACGGACGGCGTTGTCGTCTCGGTCACCGCGCGGCGGCACACCGCCAGCCTACGGCAGAGTTACCGATGAGTAGATAACGTTCGCTACGCCTTTTCCATGCCGGCCGCCCCGCGACGGGCCGGACGGTCCCGCCGGGTTGTCGGTTCGAGGTGGCGGGCCAGAGCGCTGGGCTTGCCTGGCAGAACGCGGGACAGGCCCGGCCTGGCAGGTCGCCCCGGCCCGGACCGCGACGGCAGGCCGGCTGTCCCGGGGACGGGCGCGGGTCGAGGCCGGCCGGACGCGTCATGCGTCGGTCAGCTCGCGGGGGACCGCGACGACGTCGACCAGGGCGCCGTTGCGCCAGACGGTGATCTCCAGGCGGCGGCCGATGGCGTGCTCGACCATGAGTCGCTGCACCGCCGTGCTCGTGTCGATCCGCTGGCCGTCCACGGTGAGCACGATGTCGCCGCGGCGCAGGCCAGCCCGCTCGGCCGGGCTGCCCTCGATGACCTGGGCCACCCGCAGCCCGGTCCGGCGGTCCACCTTCGTGGCGAGCGCCGGCGGCAGCGGCGCCTGGCCGCCGGCGATGCCGAGCCAGGCGCGCCTAACCCTGCCATTGCGCATCAGCGTGGCGATCAGGCCGCGCGTGGTGTCGTTGATCGGGACGGCCAGGCCCAGGCCGACGCCGGCCACCGCGGTATTGACGCCGATCATCCGGCCCTGGCTGTCCGCGAGCACCCCGCCGCTGTTGCCCGGATTGAGTGCGGCATCCGTCTGGATCACCTCGTCGACGACCCGGCCGGCCTTCGTCGGCAGTGAACGGCCGAGCGCCGAGACGATGCCGGCGGTGACGCTGCCAGCGAGGCCCAACGGGTTGCCGAGGGCGACGACGAGTTGGCCGACGCGCAGCCGGCTCGCGTCGCCCAGAGTCACCGGTGACGGCACCTCGCCGCGGGCGCGCAGCACCGCGAGGTCGGACAGCGGGTCACGGCCGATCACGTCGGCGACGACCTCCGAGCCGTCGGTGAAGGTCGCCTCGGCGGTCTGTGCCCCGTCCACGACGTGCGCGCTGGTGAGCAGGAAGCCGTCCGGGGTGAGCACGCTCGCGCTGCCCGCGCCCGACCCGCGCGGGCCGCGCACCCGCAGGCTCGCGACGCTGGGCAGCACGATCGCGGCCACGCGCACCACGGCGGCCGAGTAGGCGTCGAGGGGGTCCTCCGGGCCGGTCGGCCCGCCGCCGGACGAGTCGCTACCCGGCGGGCCACCGATGGCCGGGTCGCCTTCGGTCGGGTCGCGGCCGGTCAGGTCGCTGATGATCTGGTGGCTGGTGGGCTGGTTGCTAGTCGTCGTCTGGACTCGCGGGTTGTCGGAAGCGTGCGGGTGCCCGTCATCGCTCATGCCGCCAGCAACCGCTGATCGCGACCGATCGTGCCCGGGTTCGCGGACGGCGGACAACCGGGCCCTGACACGCGGCAGGCGCCGTGCGGAGGTCTCGCCAGAGCGACGGGGTTCCTGCGGAATCGGCGACAGGATCCCTGCCGGATCGGCGAACGGGGTCCCTGCTGCATCGACGAACGGGGTCCCTGCTGGATCGACGAAGTCGATCTGGGAGGTCGCGATCTCGGAGGTCGTGATCTGGGAGGTCTGTGATCTGGGAGGTCGTGACCCGGGAAGTCGGTGATTTCGGAGGTCGTGAGGCGAGGCCGGAGCACGCAGCCGACGGAGTGGCAGCGGTGATACTGGACCGGCGGCCGAGAAGCCCGCGGCACACGGCCGGCCGCACACCGTTGCTGGTGCCCCGCCGCGCAGGCCCGGCCGCGACCGCGAAGAGCGGGCCGCGCGAGACGCTCGTGGCGCTCCCTGAGGGCGTCGCGGCACTGGGCCGCGACGCCCTCAGCAGGCGTCAGCAGGCGTCAGGAGGCGTCGTGCAGGTGTCCACCCGTCAGCGGATCGTCAGGAGCGTCGGCGGCCGGCTTGGCGCCGGCAGCCGGCCCGGCTGTCGAGGCGGCGGCCGGCTCGGCGAGGGCCCCGGCGATCGCGGCGGCTGTCAGGTCGACCTGCCAGGGGCGCGCGCCGCCGGCCCGCAGCGCCTCGGCGACGAAGGCGGCCGTCGGCTCGGCCGGCGGAGCCCAGGCGACCCGCCGGGTGAGCGCCGGCTCGACCAGATTCTCGACCGGCATGTTGTGCGCCGCGGCGATCGCGTTCACGCCGGCCCGGACACGGGCCAGCCGGGCCGCGGCGACCGGGTCGCGCTCGGCCCACCGGTTCGGCGGCGGCAGCCCGTCGCCGCCGCCGACTGCCGTCGCCGACGGAAGCTGGGCTTCGGGCAGGGCCGCGGCCTCCGTCAGCGCCGCCATCCAGACGTTCGCGGTACGGCGCAGCCGTGGCCCGGAGAAGATTGGCAGCTTGGTCAGCTCGGCTGCGTCACGTGGGGAGTTCAGGACCGCGTCGATAATCGCGCTGTCCGGCAGCACCCGGCCGGGCGCGATGTCCCGGGTCCTGGCGATCCTGTCCCGCGCGGTCCACATCGCCCGGACGGCCGCGAGCTGGCGGCGGCTGCGGGCCCGGTGGATCCCGCTGGTGCGCCGCCAGGGCTCGGCGCGCGGCTCCCGGGGCGGCGCCGCGGCGATCGCCGCGAACTCCTGGCGGGCGAAGTCCAGCTTCCCCGCCTCGGCCAGCTCGGCGGCCAGCACGTCGCGCAGCTCGACGAGCAGTTCGACGTCGAGCGCCGCGTAGCGCAGCCACGGCTCGGGCAGCGGGCGCGTCGACCAGTCGGCGGCCGAGTGGCCCTTCTCCAGGCCGAAGCCGAGCACCCGTTCCACCATCATCCCCAGGCCGACCCGCTCGTAGCCGAGCAGCCGGCCGGCGAGCTCGGTGTCGAACAGGACCGCCGGGCGCAGGCCCAGCTCGGCGAGGCACGGCAGGTCCTGGCTCGCGGCGTGCAGCACCCACTCCGCGCCGCCGACCTTCTCCTGGATGAGGCTCAGGTCGGGAAGCGCGACCGGGTCGATGAGGGCTGTCCCCGAGCCGCGGCGCCGGATCTGTACCAGGTAGGCGCGCTGGCTGTACCGGTAGCCGGACGCCCGCTCGGCGTCAAAGGCGACCGGGCCCTCGCCCGCCGCCAGGCGTTCGGCGACGTCAGCCAGCGCCCGGGCGTCGGTGGTGACGGGTGGAACGCCCTCGACCGGTTCCAGGAGCGGGGTGACGGCGGATGATGCCGCGTGCGCCGCATCAGTCACGTCTGCTCTGCCACTCCCGCCGAGCTGCTGTGTTGAGTTCGGAACGGTCGACGTCACGATCGGCGATGGTACGTGTGAATGCCGCTGTTGGCAGGCCGCTCAGCGGATCAATCGTACCGTTTATACGCTTCGTAGCGAGGCTACCGGCGGCAGTGACCGCCGCCGGGCCAAATGTGCGGGGCTCGCGCTGTTCGCCGCGCGGGTCCCCGGGCTTCCCCGCCGACCCGCTGGCCTGGAACGGCGGGGAGCGCGGCCTCGTGTGGGTTGAGCCGGAGCGCCGGTCTGCAACCGTCGCCTCCGACTGCGTCGCCCGCGGGAACAGGCGACGTCCAGGAGGGAGGTCTTGTAGCAGCAGCGTCTGCTAGAAGCGTCGTCCCGGTAGCGGCACCACTCCGGCCAGCCGCGGCGGCAGCCCCGCCATCGCCGCGAGCAGGTCGGCGAACGCGTGCAGGTGCGCGGAGGTCCCCGCGGCCGTCCAGCCAGGCGGGTGAGACTCGTCGGCAGGCGGGCGACCCGGCGAAGCGGTCTCGGCCCAGGCCGGCGACCAGGAGCACCGGACCTCGACGTCGAAGCTGTCCCCGTCGGGCGCCAGCACGCCGAAGCGCCGCGAGGTCGTGGTGGTGACCGTGCCGCCGAGCGCTCGCACGCCCACGCCGTGGGCCGCGAACGCCTCGACCAGCCACGACCAGGCCACCTCGGGCAGCATCGGGTCGGCGGCGACCTCCGGCTCGACGGTGGCCCGCGCGTAGCAGACCAGCCGGGCGCTGCCCTCCCACGCGGCATGCCCCGCCTCGTCGTAGAGCAGCACGAACCGGCCGGATGCGGTGTCGTCCTCGTCCCCGGTGAGGCTGGCGGCGAGCGCAAACGCGTGCGGCGCGACCCTGCTGGGCGCGGCGGTCTCCCGGACCGTCACCTCCGGGCGAACGGCGGCCAGGCCGTCCCGCAGCGCCGCCGTGGCGGCGGCGAAGACGCCCGGCCCGGTGAGCGCCGGCGCGCCGCCCGCAAACGCGGCGCTGGCGCCACCGATGGCCCCGGCGTCGGGTGACAGCGAGGCGCCCATGGCGGCCACGTTAGGGCGTAGCCGCAGATCACGCTGCCCGGACGCCGGAGCGTGCTGCTTCGACCCCGCTGGGTACGCGCGATGTGCGCCCGCCCAGTGCGTCCCGCCGGATCCGGGAAGAACCGGCTCCGGCGCCGGATGCAGGCTCACGCCAGCGACCGCGGGCCACGCCCGGCGCCGGCGATGCGTCGCGCGGCCGGCTGCGGCTGCTTCGGCTGGGCGTGTGGCGGCGCCACCTGTGTCGCCTGGGTGGGAACTCCAGGGCTCTCGGTGCCCGCCGGGCGCACGACCCTCGGGCCGCC